>Ga0172380_10005182_pt1 | contig 16037 bp, 17 predicted proteins | sample Leawe162metaG_FD_119747 | JGI IMG/M metagenome (GOLD analysis project Ga0172380, IMG submission 119747) | Leachate microbial communities from a municipal landfill in Southern Ontario, Canada - Leachate well 162 metaG | ecosystem: Engineered > Solid waste > Landfill > Unclassified | place...
AACCGCGCAGCAATAAGGCTCCATAAGCAAGAAGGCCCCCGATATCGGGGGCCTTCTTGCTGGCGTCGGTGCTGCACTTTTGCTCCGGAAATCTGCTGCACATTCTCTCCGGCGTTGACACTTGATGCCGCCAAACTGGACGACAAAGTCAGCCGCCTGAACGGACAACCGTTGACACTCGGGCCAAATGACTTGCTCCCCTCTTTGACCGGCGCATCGACGGAAGCCGGCGATATCGCATTTGCACCGGCGACGATTACATTCTTGACCGTTCCGATAGCTACCAACTCGACATGCCGTTAGGATCGGCGACGATCCGTCTCGCCGACCTTCACCTCCTCTGGCGAATTAACCGCCGCTATCGTGAAGGATCAGATCGCAGGATACCGGCCATGACGCGCGCACGACGAATTGAGCGCGCGAGTTGGGCTCCAGCTTCGTTTTCGCGGCCTTCACATGAGCATGAACGTGTTGGGCAATAGGCCAAGGGATCGCGCCGATCTGTGGGTCGCTGCGGCCCACAGCAACCCACCTCAGGCATTCAATTTCTCATCGAGTCAGTGACCGTGGCGGGCCGCGCCGAAAGATGTGCCAATGCAGGGGCATAGAGGCGCTGCCTCGCTGATGGACCGATCTCAGCTCACGGATGTGAACTTGATCGTTCTGCTGTCCGCAGCGTTACCATCTTCGACGAGGCACAAGCGGCAGCGCTTTTCGAGAGCCCCGCCGGGACGTTTCTGCGCAAAGGGAGCGAGAGACTTGAGAATTTCTCGCGCTGTGGAATACGACGCATCGACGAATGGGCGGACCAGTTTCGGCTCGAGCGAGGAATTTAAGGCAAGCGCGGAAGGCTATAATCTTCTATTTCACCTGCTGTCGACCGATACTGTCGCGGTGCGTCCTATAACCAATTTAATATCGCCCGGCACGGCATCAAGCTTGACTCGCACAGGTATGCGCTGCGCAAGTCGCACCCATGAAAATGTCGGGTTGACGTTCGCAAGCAGGCTCGAGCCATCGGACCTTTCGTGATCCTCAATGCCGGCGGCAATACTTTCGACGTGCCCCTGGAGTTCCCCGCCATAGCCCATTAGCCGCACAGTCGCTCTATCACCGACGTGAATGCGTTCGAGTTTTGTCTCTTCGAAATAGCCTTCCACGCGCACTGTATCGCTGTCGATCAACGCCAGCACGCCCTTGCCCTGTGATACGTAAGCCCCGGGCCGAAGCGTCATGTTGGTGATCCACCCATTGACGGATGCCTTGATGGACGAGCGTTTGAGGTTCAGCTTGGCAACGTCCCGACCGGCAATGGCGTTTGCGAGATCCGCGCGGGCTTGAAGGGCAGCGGATCTGGCTGCTTCCTTCTTCTGTTGCGAAGCCGCAGCTTCGCTCAAGTTCGTGTACCGCTCATAGTCGGCATCGAGCTGTTCGGCGGCCGCTTTCTTCCCGGCGACCTCGGCCTCAGCCTGACGCAATGCGATATCAAAACGGTCAGGATCGACACGAAACAGCACGTCGCCGACCTTGACCTGCTGGTTGTCTTTGACAAGCACCTTCGTCACTAGACCTGATACGTCCGGCGCCACAGCCACGACATCGGCACGGACGCGGCCATCGCGTGTCCAAGGTGAATTGAGATAATAATCCCATAGCGCCGAACTGACGATGATGGCGACCACGACCATTGCGAGAGTGACGAGCACACTGACAGCACCGCGAGGAATATTCCTCAAGGATAGATTCGTCATTGGAGGGATCTCGCTATTGCAACCACAACACCGACGGTGACGACGTAGAGCGCCATGTCAAATAACGGGCGATGCCACACGTATTTGTAAATGCCAAATGCTGCCAGCGCCCGCCTGAGAACCAGTATGATCAGGAAGGCGAGCACTATCCATACCAGCAGGCTCGGAAGGAAAACGCCATAAAGGTCGATCTCTTCAATCATGGGGAAGATCCAGAATTCTGAGAGGAAAATGCCCTCCTTTCGATGATCGGCGCCTCAGGAAAAAGCCCGCGCCGGAGCCCAACGAGACCGAGAATCGCCTCGCGAACGGCATCATGCTGTTCTTCATCGAGCAACACGTGGATCGCACGATCGATAGCACTAAACTGCGCCGATCCGCCGTGTTCCAAGCCCGAACGAAAATAGTCGGCCATCGTGGCAAGAACATTCTCGACTGCCGTCTGGCCGGAGGGCGGAAGCTCGCTCCGCACCCGCCTAATCTCGACGAGATTGATCCCGCCGCGAACCTCCGCGAGGAGATCCGCCGTCCAGTCGGCATCCTCAGGCGGCAGCGCTGCCAACCGGGGAGCGATAAGCCCGACTCGGTCGAGCATCAATGCGGCAAGCTCTAGACCATGGTTTGAACCGCCGTGCATGGCAGAATCGGCTAGGGTATCGCGGTTGATGCGCCGCAGACGATGTGCGCTCCAAGCCGCGCCAACAGATCTCACGAGCCTGACGATGATGGCCGAGATCCACATGCCGATGATGATAGCAATGGCCGAGTTGGCAAACGGCGTGAAATCTCCGATCGCGCCATTCTGGATGGCGATCATGCTTGCCCCATTGACTGCGACGCCAGTTGCGAAGGGCGCTGTTCGTGGTTGGGCCATGAAAAGGCCGCAAGGGATTAGCCAGGGCCCGAGAGCAAGGACCAGCATCTCGAAGGTCGTGGCATGCGGTAGGACGGCAAAAAGGTACAAAGCCGCGAACACGGCCCCTACGATAGCGGAGTTGGCAAAGCTCACGATATAGGGTGCAGGATCATCGAAGGTCGCGAAAAAGCAGCAGGCAACGGCAGCCATCATGGGGGCTGCGGCCCCATCCGGCCAGCCTGTCGCGATCCAGATCGCGCACGTTACGAGGATCGAAAGAAACGCGCCGACCGCTGACAAGAAAGCCATCCCGTGATCGCGGTGGCGAATGGACTGTGCGCGGGCCGTGTAGCTGAATGCAGGTTTTTCGGAGAAGGACTCGCGGGCGCGAAGAACGTGTTGCATTTGCCTCATATCCTGGCGGAGATCGATGAAATCTCGCAGGCGGCGTAGCAAACTGGCCTCGACAAGATCTGCCCAGTTGGAGGTCGGCCCCAGCATCGGATCGAGCTTCGCACAACGGCTCCGTAAGTCATCCGCGAGTTGCCCGTCGGTTAAGTTCGATTGTAACCACCACGACGAGTCCGAGAGGAGCGACCGTATCGGCTCACTCAAAACGCCAGCCCGTTCCAAGACTTGGATTCGATCGGAAATAGCTGAAGCTATTGGAAGAAACATGAGCATGTGCTGTCGAAGCACCGCCATCGCCCGATCCGATCCCTTAATGCCCGCCATCTCGTAGTGCAGCGAGGTTGCAAGACTGTCGAAGGCAATGGCTTCCGACGCGAGGCGAAGCCGCCCCGTCTGCGTATCAAAGGCCGCACCGTTCCGTTGGAAAATATCAACGACCCACGCGCGTGCGTTGCGAATCCAACCATCGAGTCGGTCGGAGATGAGAGGAAGAGCCGATTGCGGAAAGACCACCATCGACACGATGCTCGCGCACAGGATACCAAGCGTGATCTCCTCAACCCGCGAAACTGCTGTATCGAAAATCGCGCCGGGCACGTCGACGGAAGGAAATCCGATGATGCCGAGCGTATATCCGGCGAGCATCAGCACGTAGCTCCGGGGCGTTCGGTCGAGGAGCGAAAGATACAGACAGAGCGCGACCCAAGCCGCAATCGCGACGGAGAGAAGCGCAGGCGCATTCACGAGGTTTGGCACGAGAATAATGCTGAGGGTGGCGCCAAGCAGCGTTCCGAGGACCCGGAATAGGGCCTTGGACCGAGTGGCGCCCGATAGGACCTGGCTCGTAATATATACGGTAGTGAGTGCCCAATAGGGTCGCGGCAGATCAAACCACATCGCGAGATAGAGGGCACAAATCGCGGCGGCGAATGTCTTTAGGGCGAATGACCAGTCGCGCCAGCCTGGGATCTCGATCATGACAGACTGCAATGGTTGCGCTTAATTCATCAATTCAAACGGCTCCGAGCTTGCAGCGAAAACACCTTCAAGAACAACCACCATTTGCATGCTTCCCTCAGCGGTTGGGTAGCTATCAATCAGATGCAACCGCCATTTTACGGCTCGAAGATTTGCGCCGTTATTATTAGGTTGCGTTCGCCGAACCATAGCGGTCTGCTTCTGAAGTTTCAGCGGACTGTCCAGACTATTCGTTGCATCGCGCTCCAAAAGTCGAGCCGCCACCCGATGAACCCGCTCAGCTGTAAGGCTCGAAAAGCAAGAAGGCCCCCGATATCGGGGGCCTTCTTGCTCGCGTCCGTTGATCAGCCCCCACTGAGTGGTCCGGATGCATTGTTAATTCATGGCGCCTCCGTCGGCTAGATGCTGCTTGGACGAAGGAGCGGGCGCAGCCGGCGATTGAGGCCACGCAGCAAGCGCCGGAACAAAGACCTCTGGCGCTGGCGGTTTGTAGTTGAGTGACGCGTGTGGCCGCACGGCATTGTAATGCCGACGCCAGCTCTCGATCACGATCTGGGCCTCGCGGAGCGAATAGAAGATTTCTCCGTTCAGCAGCTCGTCTCTCAGACGAGCATTGAAGCTCTCGACATAACCGTTCTCCCACGGAGAGCCTGGGGCGATGTAGGACGCCTTAGCGCCGACGGCCGCAATCCATTTCTGAACCGCTTCGGCAATGAACTCCGGGCCATAGCACATCAGGAACTGGCTCGAAGGAGGCCTTGAACGACTGCGGAGCCTTAAAGCTCAAGCAGGCGGTCAGGGCCGGGCTGCAGATCTCTAAAGTTAAGGTATCGATTCCACGCTTTGGAGAAGCCCGACCATGACCAATCGAGAACCTACGCCACCCGACGTCGTGTTGGTAGCCATCGACGTCTCGAAGCTGCGCAATGACATCCTGATCGAGCTGCCTGGCAAGATCCGGCGGCGGCGACTGATCGTGCTCAACGCCAGGGGCGAGCACGATCGCTTCGTCGAGCTTCTGGCCGGCTTCGCCCACCCCGTGATCGTCGGCTTCGAAGCCACGGGGAACTATCATCGGCCACTGGCATATCGGCTGCTCGAAGCCGGGTTCACGCTCAAGCTTATCTCTTCGGTCGCACTCGCCCGGACGCGGGAAGCCCTGCACAACGGCTGGGATAAGAACGATCCGAAGGATGCGCAGGTCATCCTGCACATGCTCAAGATCGGTGCCACCCAGACCTATCTTGATCCCCTGCGTTCGGGCATCAACGACATCCAGGAGCTGTCGAAGACGCACGAGGTGATCTCGAAGGCCAAGACCGAACTCTGGCATCGTCTTCTGACGCACTACCTGCCGCTGTATTTCCCCGAGGTCGCTCGCTTCGCCGGCAACTCCCGCAGCGACTGGTTTCTTGCCTTCCTTGAGAGATTCCCGACGCCGGCTAGTATTACGGCGCTCTCCAAGGAAGCCTTCATCGATGCGGCGTGGGACGTCGTCGGCAAGAAGGTCTCAAAGGCCCGTCTTCTCGGAGATATCTATGAGACGGCGCTGTCTTCGATCGGTCTACCAGTGCCAATCGGTAGCTCGGCGATCGCGATGTTCCGCATGGTCATCGCTGAAGGCCGGAGCCTGATCCGTCAACGAGATGCGATCGAGGAGCAAGCCAATGCAGCCCTCGCTGATAACGCCGACTACCGGCGTCTGCGCCAGGTTCCAGGCATCGGGCCGATCATCGCCATGACCGTCCTAGCAGAGGCAGGTGATCTGCGCCGGTTCCAGCATCACCGCCAGTTCCTCAAGTTCTGCGGTCTTGATCTCGCGACCTACCAGTCAGGCCAGTTCCGTGGCCAGACCAAGCTCTCGAAGTTCGGCAATGCCCGTCTGCGCCGCGCGTTCTGGATGGCAGGACAAGTTGCCATCCGGCAGCCGAACAACAGCTTCCGGGCCAAGTATGAGCGCTACATCGCACGCGATCGCGACAACGCCGATCTGAAGCGCAAGGCGCTCACAGCCATTACCGCCAAGATGGCGCGCACCGCGCACGCCGTCATCAAAAGCGGTTCCGACTATCGGCCTTTCGTCGAAGGGCCGATGCCAAGCGGGAGAACCCCTATCCGTAAGGGCCGTGAGGGCGCATCCGCGACCCTGTAGATAATGCTCGGGTCTTCCGCTTGGAATTGCATCTCGTGTTAAGGACGGTGAGGGCCGATGTACCGCGTCAAGGACCCTGTGTTCGCTATGGATGAGAGCTTCTTCCTTGACGGCGGGAGCCGCTTGGACGACGTTGAAGAAAGATCACTGGCTCCGGCCAGTGAAGATAGATCTGTTGCCCTTCCAATCCTGTCAGTTCCTGATGTAGGACGTTGTCTGACCGAACGTACTTGGGAATGCCACGCGCGAGGAACAGCTCGCACAGCACATCGATAACGTCCGTCGAATTGAGCTTGCGCCGAACTCTGATCGCCAGACTCTCGTGCGTGAACTCGTCGACCACGTTGAGCATCCGGAATTTCCTCCCCTCATGCGTGCGATCTTCGACGAAGTCGTAGCTCTGATCACTCCGCCTGAGCAAAATATGCGGATGCCTTGCGCAGAATCTCATTGGCCTGCCGCAGCTCGCGGACCTCGCGTTCCAGCGCCTTCACCTTATCGGCAACCTCAGTCGGGACACCGGCACGCTTGCCGCTGTTGACCTCCGCCTTCTTCACCCATTCATGCAGCGTCTGCGGCACGCAGCCAATCTTCTCCGCGATCGATACCACCGCCGCCCATCGCGATGGGTGATCCCGCTCGTGGTCGAAAACCATCCGTACCGCGCGCTCGCGAACTTCCGGCGCAAACTTATTCGTTGTTTTGCTCATACGGGCTCCACCTTCTCAGGAGTTGGAGCCTCCGGCAAACCCGGCGCGGTTCATTATCGCTGGCAGGTTGGCTGTTCGCTCTGACCAGCACGTTCTTGATCAACCACTTCGAGTTGTTCGGGCTGCATCAGGTGACCAACAATCTCGCCGGTCATCCGACACCGGCACCACGTTTTCTGACCCCGCTATTCTACAAGTTCGTGCGGCACCCGCTCTACCTCGGTTTGATCATCGCGTTCTGGGCGGCGCCGACGATGACTGTTGGCCACCTGGTGTTCGCGGCTGGGACGACCGTACACATCTTCACTGGCATAATGTTGGAAGAGCGCGATTTGATCGATCTCTTCGGCGACGAATACCGCCGCTATAAGGACCGTGTGTCGATGCTGCTACCTTGGCGAAAGCCAGCCTGATCGATCTGGCCCAATCGGATTGCTGTGATGGAGCTGAACTTGCGAGACACCTCTGATGTAAGGCTATAGCTTTTCTCTGAGTGCTTCGTAGGGTGTTTTGCCGTTGAAGGCACCGTGTGGCCTGTTGAAGTTGTAGAACTTTTCCCATTCGGCGAGTTTGGCGGCGAGGTCGACGTCATCTTTGTATGCAAGGAGTTGATAGAACTCCTCTTGGTCTGATCGATGTGATCGCTCGACTTTTCCATTCAGCTGCGGTGTTCCGCGTTTGATGTAGGCGTGTCGGATGCCCAGATCTTCAACATGCCAGTGGAATTTGGCCTGGAATTCGTGGCCGTTGTCGGTGCGAATTTCGCGGATCCGGAATGGGAATTTTTCGATGACGTAATTTACGAAATCTATGGCGTTGGCCTGCGTGTGCTTGTCATAAATTTTGAGAGCGCGAATGCGGGTTGCGTCGTCGATAGCGGTATATTGGAAGCGTCGGATTCTCTGTCCGCGTTGGCCAGAAAAGGTCAGGAATTTTACATCCATTTGAATATGATGACCTGGAACCTGCTTGCTATAGCGCTTGGTGTGGATTTTCCGCACACGCGTTCCGCGTGGCAGTCTGCTGACACCATTGCGTTTAAGGATGCGGCTTACGCCGGCTTCTGAAATCTTGATGCCGTGGTATCGCGCCAGATACCAAACGATCCGGATTGGCCCGAGGTGATACTTGCTTCGCAAGTAGAGGACCTTTTCGACAATCTCGGGCGGTGTTTGGTTGGCTGGGTTCTTGGGAATCGGCTTGGCATTGACTAAGCTTTGTAGCGGCAGGTCCTTGCTACGTTCCCCGTCAGCTCTGCGTGCTGCAGCGCCTTGAGCTTGCGCTGAATAATCCGCTCTTGGCTGTTCATCCGATCCATTCTCCAAGCCGCCGATGGCTATCATGGAAAATGTCTCGCCAGTTCGTACAGTCCTACAGGTCGCAACTCACGCGCTTTGCTGGTGCTCTGTTTCTGCGCGTTCGTGTTTCCCTGTGGGTGTCGCTGCAGGGAGCGACAACTCGACAGAAAGACCGCCCAATGGCGATTTCTGAAGCACGATTTCGCCACCATAGAGTCGCGCCAGATCTTGTACGATGGCAAGCCCAAGCCCGGATCCGGCCTCGCGGGAATCCCATCGTTCACCGATGTCGAACACAACCTCGAAGGCTTCCGGCGGCAACCCCTTTCCATCATCTTCCACGTGCAGATCGAAAGTCTTGTCGGAGATAAGCCCATGACACGAGATGCGAACATGAGATTTTGCGTGCTTGCAGGCGTTATCGACAACATTTGCCAGCATTTCATTGAGGTCTTGGGGATCGCAGGCGACTAACAGACCACCGGAAACGTCGACGGTTATCGCCACACCGCTCTCACCGTACAACCTGCGAAGGGCGTTGGCGACCTCCTCGGCGGCTTTGCGAACCTCTGCCACTGTGCCCGGGATCGAACGCAGGGCGACGGCGCGGGCCCGCGAAATCTGATAATCAATCTGGGTTTGCATTTTGCGGCATTGGGTCAGGATCGTCGCCGACGATTGCGGCAGGCCGTGTTCCTCGATGCGATATGCCTCGTCCGTCAATACGGCGAGAGGGGTCTTTAATCCGTGCGCCAAATTTCCGGCCTGCGTCCGCGCCCTCTGTATCAGCTCTGACGTCGACACAAGCAGGGCGTTAAGGTCGTCGACCAAGGGGAGGACTTCCAATGGGTACGTGCCCTCCAGCTTCCTGGAAGCACCAGTTCGCACATCCGCCAGCGAGTTTCGCAATGTGTTTAGCGGCTTCAGCGCATACAAGATCAGGAGTACCGCGCCGACGATCATGGAAAGTCCGAATCCCATCAGAGCCCATGATAGGATGCTCCGGAACCGGTATACGGCGACGTCGACGTGACGTTGATCGGTTCCGACAACAAAACGTATCGCCGAGCCGTCGGGGGGCGTTCGCTCGGTACGCGCGGCAATGAGAACGGTTCCTGTCGGTCCGGCGCTCTTAGCGGTGTGCGTGCCGACGTCTGTCGAGAAATCCGGCGGCATCGACAGCCCCGCATCTTCCAGAGAGGCCGACTTCGCGAGAACGCTACCCGCTTTCTGGATTTCCCAATAGTAACCCGACATGGGGATCTCATAGCGCGGGTCACTGAGATTGCGTGTGAGATGAGGCGGCGTGCCGGGCTTGAATTCCGTCAAGTAAACGAGCTCATCCAGATGCTCGTGGATTTCGATATAGATCTGATCGGTTACATGTCGCTTGAATACTCCCGACAGAACGAAACCCGCAGAGATCATTCCAAGTGTAATCCACAGCGTGGCGGCCAGGATCAATCGGCGTTTCAAGCTGGTCATGCCGCTCAGTCCATCCGGTACCCGAGCCCGCGCACAGTAGTGATGATGTCAACGCCGAGCTTCCGCCTCAAGCGGCTGATGTAAACTTCGATGGTATTTGACTCCCGACTATCCTCAAGAGCGTAGAGATGATCGATCAACTCGGCCTGCGACACGATGCGGCCGATGCGATGCATGAAGTAGGTCAGCATCTTGAGTTCAAGCGCAGTCAATTCAATGGACTCGTCATTTTGGCAGACGCGGTTCGAAGCCGTATCGAGCGAGATACCGCGATGGGTGAGCACCGGGCTCGCAATTCCTGAGGCGCGGCGGATCAGCGCTTTAAGCCTTGCCGCAACCTCTGGGATGTGGAACGGCTTGGTAATGTAGTCGTCCGCGCCTGCGTTAAGACCGTCGACCTTCTCTGCCCATGTGCCTCGCGCAGTGAGAATCAAAACGGGGATCTTGCGGTCCGACGCGCGCCAGCGCTTGAGAACGTCAAGGCCCTGCATCTGCGGAAGGCCGAGGTCGAGGATTGCCGCGGCGTATGCGTCTTCCATTCCCATGGCATAACCATCAGCGCCGTTGTCGGCGCGTTCGACAGTAAATCCCGCTCGCGCAAGACCGGCAACAAGTCGATCGGCGATTTCATCATCATCTTCGATCAGCAGTATGCGAATGGGCTTCTCCCGCGTGTCCGCGCTTTCTAGCACGATCATCCTGAAATGAACCTGAAAATGGCTGTCAGCCATACTGCAGGTTCAATTCAGGTTCCTTTCAGGTCGGCACCGTATCTCCCCCGGGCACGGCACCGCCGTCAAAAGGGATGCTTGGATGCCTGGAAGAAATTTAATTTTTCACGTTCTGGCTTTCATTGTCCTACTTGAGCCGGGGCCCGCGGCGGCAAAGGACGTGAGCATTACCTCTGAGCAGGTCAGGCGTCTCAACATCAAGCTTGAACCCGTGCGATCTGCCAGCACGGAAACGGTCGCTGTCCTGCCCGGTACCGTGGTCCCACCCTTGAACTCGCGGCTTGTTGCCGCCGCGCCCTTCGCGGGCACCGTGACCCAAATGCACGTGCTGCCGGGTCAACACATCGGCAAGGGCGTGCCCATGATCACGGTTTCCAGTCGCGAGCTGCTCGAAGCCCAAAGCCAGCTCGCTCAATCGGAGGCTGAGCTGCAGACGGCCGAGGCCATCGCGCGGCGAAGACGTGCGCTCGCCGATAAGAACTTTCAAAATCCCACACTGGCAGATGAAGCGGAGGCGCAGGTCGCGAAAGTCCGCGCTGTTCTTGAACAGCATAAGCGCGCGACGGCGCTAAACGGAATAATTGCCAGGGAGGACGGACAATACACCATCCCGGCACCGTCCGATGGAACGGTGGCGGAAACTCGCGTCGTGCCCGGCGACAAAATCGAGGCGATGGCCGCGACTGTCACCATCGACACCAGCGACGAGCTATGGATCGAGATCCAGACGCCGGCCGATATCATTGCGCGCGTCAAACCCGGCGACGTCGTACAGATCACCGACGGGCCTGAGGGCAGGGTGGTTTCGGTCGGAGGCTCTCTCGATCGGATAACGCGCTCCGCGGTGATGTTCGCATCCATCCCTGCCGACTCCCGCCTCCGTCCCGGCCAGATGGTCACCGTCAGCATTCTGCGTCCAACCGTAACAGGCGCCCTGAATGTGCCCTCTTCGGCTGTCGTCAAAATCGGCAATCGATCAGCGGTATTCGTGCGCAACGAATTGGGATTCACGCTCGTGGCGGTGGAACTGCGCGGTAGCTCTCCCAACTACGCGACGATCTTAGGCCCGGTAACAAGCAAAGCGCAGGTCGCAACGAGCGGTCTGCCCCAGCTTGAGCGGCTATTGGCCGGAGAGTAGCGAATGTTGCGCCGTCTCATCGAGTTCTCCCTTACGCAGCGGATCTTTATGCTGGCGATGTCCGGCCTGGTTGCGGCTGGCGGTTTCTATGCTTTCCGGACAATTCCAATCGACGCGTTTCCGAACATCTCTCCCGTTCAGGTGAAGATGATTCTGAAGGCCCCGGGCATGACGTCGGAGGAGGTGGAGACAAGGATCATTACCCCGATCGAGATGGAGCTACTCGGCATTCCGGGGCAGACGGTCCTGCGGTCGGCGGCAAAATACGCGATTGCCGATATCACCATCGATTTTGCGGATGGGACAGACATCTACTGGGCGCGTCAGCAAGTTGCGGAACGCTTGGCTGGTGTACGCGCCGATCTGCCCAAGGATGTCACCGGCGGCCTGGCGCCGGTCTCGACACCGCTTTCAGACGTCTTCATGTTCACGATCGAAGGCGGAGACCTGACGCTTGAACAGCGCCGTAGCCTGCTTGACTGGACGATACGTCCGGCTCTTCGAACCATTCCCGGCGTCGCGGACGTCAATGCCCTCGGCGGCATGGTTCGGACGTTTGAAATCATACCCAACCAAGCCGCGCTTGTATCCGCCGGCCTCGACATTCCGGATCTTGTTGCCGCCATCGAGGCGAATAATCGCAACGACGGTGCCGGGAGATTGCTCGAAGGCGAAAAGGCGCTCGTCGTACGTGCTCGCGGAGCCATCGAGACGCCTAAGGACCTCGCACAGATTGTCCTTAAACTGGATGGCCCGCGCGTGTTGCGTCTTGGCGACGTGGCGAAGATTGAGATCGGAAGTCTGACGCGATACGGCGCTGTCACCGAAAACGGAAAGGGCGAAGCCGTTGAAGGCTTGGTCTTGTCGTTGCGCGGTGCCGACGCCAGCGCCATCGTCAAATTCGTTCGACAGCGGCTCGAGGAGCTAAAGGCCAGCCTACCGCAAGGGGTGCGGATCGACGTTTTCTATGATCGCTCCGATCTCATCACCAGTGCGGTCGGCACGGTTAAAAAAGCATTGATCGAAGCTACGGTTCTCGTGGTGCTCCTGTTGGTTGCCTTCCTAGGCAACTTGCGCGCGGCGCTCGTCGTCGCTGTTACGTTGCCGTTCGCGGCTCTCATGACGTTCGTCATGATGCATCTTTTCGGCATATCGGCGAACCTGATGAGCCTCGGCGGACTGGCGATTGCCATCGGGCTCATCGTCGATGCCGCGGTTGTCGTCGTCGAGAACACGGTCGAACGGCTTCAGCACGATCAAGGACCCGCAGCGGTACCAAAGCTGCACACCGTCTATCAGGCTGCGAGCGAGGTCGCGGTACCGGTCGCAGCCGGCATTCTGATCATCTGTCTCGTATTTCTGCCGTTGCTGTCGCTGCAGGGCCTCGAAGGCAAGCTCTTTGGCCCGGTCTCACTTACGATCATCTTCGCTTTGAGTAGCTCTCTGATTTTGGCACTCACCGTGATCCCCGTTCTTTCCTCGCTGATGCTCAACGTCAGCCCGCATTCGGAACCGCTGCTGATGCGGTTTCTCAATCGAGGTTATCGCGCGCTGCTCAAAGCCTGCCTTGCTTTCCCGCTGCCGGTTTATGTGGTCGCTGTTATGAGCATCGGCCTCATGGGTGTCGCCTATAGCGCAATCGGAAAATCGTTCATGCCGACGATGGATGAGGGGGCTGTGATTATGCAGATCACCAAGCATCCTTCGATCAATTTGCAGGCGAGCATCGAAGGCGACCTTCAAATCCAGCGCACGCTTAAAGAAAAGGTGCCGGAAATCGAGCGCATCGTTGCGCGCGTCGGTTCAGACGAATTGGGGCTCGATCCTATGGGCCTCAATGAGACCGATACATTCATGGTTCTAAAGCCGAAGCACGAATGGCGTGTCCCGGATAAGACGTGGCTCATGGAACAGCTTCGCGCCGCAATGGCAGATCTGCCGGGCTATGAGTTTGCGTTTACACAACCAATCGAGATGCGGACCAATGAAATGCTGACGGGGGCCCGTGGTGACCTTGCCGTCAAGATTTTCGGTCCAGAAATCAAAACGCTTTCGAAGCTTGCGGGAAAAATTCAGGAGACGCTGAGCAAGGTGGCGGGCGCCGCGGAAGTTTCGACCGTTGCCAACGATACCGTCGACTATCTTCAAATCAATGTCGATCGTCTTTCCGCGGGCCGCACGGGCCTATCGGCAACAAAGCTTCAGGATGAGCTTCGCTCAGCTCTTGAGGGCTCCCCCGCAGGCATCGTCGCAGAGCCGGGCCGCAGAACCAATATCATTCTACGCGGCGCACAGAACGTTCGTGAGGCGCCTGAGATTTTTTCCGCGATGCAGCTCTCTGCGGGTGATGGAGGCCTCGTTCGCGTCGGCGATGTTGCAAAGCTTGAGCGTGTTGCAGGCCCGGTCAAGATCGATCGCGAGAATGCGTCGCGTTTTGCCATCGTGCAGGCTTACGTTACCGGCCGCGATCTGGTGGGGTTTGTCGAGGAGGCCCAACGCGCCGTTGCCTCTCAGGTGCCGCTGCCTGAAGGTTATTACCTTGCTTGGGGCGGCCAGTTCGAAAACCAGCGCCGCGCCGCCGCCCGTCTCGCAATCGTCGTGCCGATTGCACTTGGCCTGATCTTTGGTGTCCTCTTTGCCGTGCTGCGCTCGATCCGGCAGGCGCTTCTTATTCTTGTCAACGTACCGTTTGCTCTTGTCGGCGGCGTTCTCGCACTCTGGGTTTCCGGCGAATACCTCTCGGTTCCCGCTTCGGTCGGTTTCATCGCTCTTCTTGGCATAGCCGTGCTGAACGGACTGGTGCTCGTCAGCCACTTCAACGAGCTGCTGGCGGCAGGCGCAAGCGTTGCAGAAGCCGTATTTGAAGGAGCACTTCGGCGGCTTCGGCCGGTGCTGATGACTGCCAGTATCGCGGCGTTCGGGCTCGTCCCGCTGCTGTTCGCCAATGGCCCGGGCTCCGAAATCCAGAAACCGCTCGCCATCGTTGTCATTGGCGGTCTCGCAACCTCGACCGCGCTGACACTCATCCTGCTGCCGATCCTGTTTCGCCGCTTCGGAATAGCCGGAGAACAGCCCGCCAACCTAACCGGACAACTCGCATGGACAAATTCCTTTGCAGGCTCACGCTCGTCTGTCCTCCCGACAGCGCCGATCGTATCGTCGAACTGATGCTTTCGTTGGATCCGCCTATTCCAGGCTTCACGACATGGGATGCGGAAGGGCATGGCTTTGGATTCGCGAGCGCCACGGTGAGCGAGCGCGTGCGGGGTCGTGTCAAGAAAAACCTCATAACCGCAGTCATTGAGCGGGCCGAAGCAGAGAATCTTTTGCAAATCATTGCGCAAAAAGTTCCGGTTCCTCACCTTACCTTTTGGATCGAACCCGTTGAGCGTTTCGGCCGGCTGCAGCCGTTGAAGCCGACCTGCACGAATCCCGTTGATCGGGAGACATGCCAATGAGCCTCGATCTGCTCACCGAAACCATTCTGACCCTCGCAGCGCCGCTTCTGTTTGTGGGGAGCGTTTGGGCTCTGGCGGTGTGGGCGCTCAACTTTCCGGATGCGCGAACGCAATGGTACCGCCGGTTTATCTCGACCAGTCCGGAAAATCCAAAACCGACGACGGCTCGCTCATTCAAGGACAAGACCAAAGACAACCCCTAACATTTGAGGAGAATCGAAGATGCGCAGCATCACCGTACTACCGTTATTGGCCGCGATCGCGAGTCTGAGCGCTGGCGGAAGTGCCTTCGGACAAACCAGGGCTTCGATCATGGCCCCTCTGGCGAAAGGCGCAACTTTTGGAGGGCTGGTCCACCTCGCGGACGCGCGCGACTACCGGCACTGCCACAACATCCACACCCGCGTTTACTGCCACCGGCGCGATCGTCTACCGATGAATTGGCCGCCGCTGTCGGATACGCCGAGTCAAGACAGGCAAAAACCTCAAGGCGCATCCAAGCGTCCAGCCCGCTCTTTGGATCGGTCATACATTAAATGAGAGCCGAGAATGGCGGAAGAAAATAGAAAGTGGCCATACCATATCGCGATCCCCGCGGAGCTTTGTCAGGGGATCAATTGGCTCGTCATTATGGACGTTTGCAAAGGATTCAAAATTTGCGACATACACTATTCAGTAAAACGCAAAGGCGTCGATTACATTGTCTACCTGTTTTCCAATTATGGCCAAGCGGAGAAATTCCGCTCGCGGTTCGATGGCGAGTTCATCGAACCGAAGGAATCTTCGGCGCTAACAAGTCAAGCACCTCGTGGACTGATACGCTAAAGTTGCCAGGAACATGCGTGTAATCAAATACTCCTTCTGGATCTTCTTGGCGGCGCTGACTGCGCTGTGGCTTGTCGCCGAGCCCCGGGCATTTGCACCGAACAATTTCTTCGCTTTCCGCTCGGTGATGATGCAATACACCGGCATTCTCGCCATTGGCTGCATGAGCCTGGCCATGATGCTCGCGCTTCGTCCGCGATGGCCCGAGCCGTGGTTCGGCGGCCTGGATAAGATGTACCGTCTG
>Ga0172380_10005183_pt1 | contig 16037 bp, 16 predicted proteins | sample Leawe162metaG_FD_119747 | JGI IMG/M metagenome (GOLD analysis project Ga0172380, IMG submission 119747) | Leachate microbial communities from a municipal landfill in Southern Ontario, Canada - Leachate well 162 metaG | ecosystem: Engineered > Solid waste > Landfill > Unclassified | place...
TCCAACACCCAAGGTTGGCGGATCTGGTGAGACTCTCCGTCACCGATCGACCGCGGTGCGGCGCCGGGTCCACCACAGCACCGGTAGTAGCAGAAGCGACAGAATGCCACCAAGTAGCGCCAGCATCGAGTAGCCGGTCACGGCCATGACGATTCCTGAGGCAGCACCTCCGCCAGCACCAGCTAACGCGACGAGTACATCGATCGAACCTTGAGTTCTGCCGCGCTGATCCGGGGAAGTGGAGTCGACGATAAGCGCGGTGCCCGCAATCACACCGAAGTTCCAGCCGAGGCCGAGCAACGTCAGGGCCACGATCAACAGTACGAGCGAGTGAGTTGGAGCTGCAGCCGCAACGATCCCCGCCAGCAACAATGTGACGGCGCCAGCAATCGACATCGCAATGCGACCGACCCGATCGACGAGGATTCCGGTTATCGGCGAGGGCAAGAACATCGCGGCCACATGAATGCTAATCACAAGTCCGACGTCGGTCAGGCTGTACGAGTGCTCGCGCATGTGAACCGGAGTCATCGTCATGATGGCGACCATGGCGACCTGCGTCAGGACCATAACCGTCGCGCCGACCATGACGCCATTGCGAACGGTCGGGATAGCTATCTCACCGACCTCGCCGGTTGGGGTGGTCGAATCGATTTCGTCAACCTCATCACAGGGCAGAGTCGGAGCGACGTTGGCGAAGCGTTCGGCGACCAGATACGGATCAGGCCTGAGGAACGCGAAGAGGGTGGCCGCCGCAGCCAGGTAGGCAATCGCGGCGAGCAGAAATGGCCCGGCAAGTGCGGGGATACCGAAATTCAACGAAAGCCTGCCCAGCGGTTCGATCAGGTTCGGTCCAGCCACGGCGCCCAATGTCGTGGCAACCATCGCGATGCTGACTGCCGTGCCTCGCTGAGCCGGAAGCGCAAGGTCAGTTCCGGCGTAACGTGCCTGCAGGTTGGCGGCGGTCCCGGCGCCGTAGACGAATAGCGCGATCATCAGCGTCGCGCTGTTCCCGGTGACAGCTGCCAGCACGACTCCGGCAGCACCGAGGCCACCCACTGCGAACCCCAGACTCAGACCAGTGCGGCGTCCCCACCGCTGCGTGAAGCGACCAATCAAGAACGCCGCAAGCGCCGAGCCCAACGTGAACAACGCGATTGGTAATCCAGCCAGACTGTCGCTTCCGAGCATCTGCTGCGCGAGGAGTGCGCCAACTGCAACCCCGGCGGCTAGCCCTGCGCCACCAAGGATCTGACTGAAGACGACAACCTTCAGGGTTCGACTCTGAACCCTGATGCGTTCGAGTTCTTGCGGGTCAGCTGTCACCTGTCCAGCAGTCTGCCGAGAATGTTCCACGGGAGCATCTTCCACCCCAGGCGCAGGCGCCACCGCCGATTTGCCGGATCGCACGCATGCCCATTCCTACTAAGCAACCTCGCTAGTAGTCGTTGGCGAATCGATTGGCGGACCCGTTTGACATGTCCGTCGCTCTTTCGGTTTGGGCATAGCCCGACCTAGCGTCGTCGGACCCCAGCCGAATCGCGTCAGAACATGGTCCGTTGCGAATAACTCGGTTCCTCAATCCGGTTCCCAAAATAAAGCGAATCGAATCAAGCCGAGTCACAACTAGCCGCTAGTACCGTTCTCCGCCGTTGTAGACCCACTTGAGTTTTCCGTGCTTCTTCTTACACTTGAAGAGCACGCTCTCTTTCGAGTTTCCAACACGGACAACTTTGCCCTTTTTCTTGCATTGTTTTCCGTCCCAGATCGCACCTGGGGCAAGCATCTTTCGTGCAACAGGCCCGCTCGAATCTGAGGCGGCAACCGCGCTTGCGGTGTTTGGCACGGCAGAGAATGTCACGGCAACAATGCCGACGGCCAATAGCGTTGGTAGCGACTTCTTCATTCCGGCCCGCCTCTGTTCAGTGCTACGCAATGCGGCAGAGGAAACTCTGGCGCATTGTTGATAATGCTTTCCAGCGACAGCAGATGCAAACGATATCTAGCACGTCTGGTGCATCCGGGTTGCTCCAGCAACCTGGGCGCCAGTGAACCAATGGACACGGAGTTCGGACGCAGGTCTAGCCATCGGCGCGGGTCGGGGTCCCGGCGTCACTGCCAACACCAGCAGTAGGTCGCCAGGGTCGGTCAGTGCACCACACCAGCAAAATGTCACCGGGGTTGAGGTATTCCAGGCGCGAGATGAGAGCAAGGCGGTCGGTGGTGGCTCCGGACGCATCTTCAATGAAGATCCTCGCCCAATCGGGAAGTGTTAGCGCATCGACCTGTAGGTCAGCGGATTGATCGGTGGTTGAGACTCTGGCGTATCCAATGTTGTTCGACAAACCTAGATGTCAGCACGATCATCGGGTTGGATCTGCTTTCCCAAGGTCGGCGGACAAGAGCGCATAACAGTTCATGCTCTCTTGCACCCTGATTTGTCATCATCTGGTGTCAGGAGGTGACGGAATGAGTGACGTACTTATTCCCGACGTTCCCGAAAGCGTGCTGGCAACGCTGGGCGGGCAAGCTGCGCGATTGGGGCTTTCCCGCACCGAATCCCTGCGGAGGCAACTGACACAGGTAACGGCCGTGGGTAGCGGCACGACTCGCCCGCAGGACTGGGCGAATTTTGGCGAACGATTCGCAGACTTGGGAGATGCAGACATCATGGACAACGCGTGGCGTTGACCATGTGGTTGGTCGACAAATCTGCACTCGTCCGGATTCCGCAAACCCACGAAGTGACGGTTTTGTCCGACCGAATCGCACTCGGTCTCGTGCGGATATCTGTCATCACTCGCTTGGAGGTCGGCAACTCCGCCCGCTCCGGTGTAGAGCTTCGGGATCGCTCAACCTCACCGCCGATCGTTCTGATGCCGATAGAACACTTGACGCCACTTGTCGAAACCCGCGCTATCGACGTGCAGCAGCAGTTCGCCGATGTGGGCCACCACAGGGCTCCCTCAATACCTGATTTGCTCATCGCAGCGACAGCCGCGCTTGCCGGTCTGACGCTCTTGCGCTGAGACAATGACTTGAACCTGATCGCCTCACCAACCGGCACACCGACTGAACGGATATTCCCGCGCCGTGACTCGCTGCCGGAAGTCCGAAAACGTTCGATTGCGGTCGCTCCTCGGTTCAGGCTTGTCTACCTTTCCTACCAGCGGCCAGGATCGTGATTCTCGGTCTTTCCTTCTCGGACGCGGATGCGATCCCGCACGCCAACCAGATCTGAAGCCATTTCTGAGTGCTCGCACATCATGGATTCTGAGATATCGTAAATCTCAGATTGGAAGTCCTTGGCCATTCGCCAAACACCTACTGGATACGACAAGTGGAAGATCGCTCCACTGTCGTCACGAAGGTCCATCTCGATCAACAGTTCCTCATTGGGCCGCCTGATTTCCGGTTCCAGCGTCAACGGATCGACAGACGCGGCCTCCGACATGTCACTGATTCGGAGAGAGGAGATTTCGCATCCCGCGTCGGCGACCCAGGGTTGCACCTGTCGACGAAGCTCAGCTTCCGCGTCGCGCAACAACGTTGCGGCGAGAGGCCGCGAACTATCGCGCTGTGGCATGGCCACATTGTCGCAGCTACGAGCGGATAGCCTCTTGCAGAGTCCACTTGCGAGAGTCGTGTCATCGGTCCCGCTCGTCGACTGAGCGCTTGCATATCGAAGCAACGTCACCTGCACTTTGCGTTGAGTGTGGATTTGTTGGGGTATCTCCAGCCGGCGACACCCCAACAAATCCACACTCAACGCAATCGCTTTTGGGATCCCAACGGGATTAGAGGTGGGACTGGAAGAAGGCGACCTCGAGGCGCAGGAGGTTCTCGGCGACTTCCTCCTGGGGTGTCATGTGGGTGACGTTGGCCAGCGGGACGAAGGTGTGTGGACATCCCGCAGCGGTGAGGGCCGACGAGAGTTGTAGCGAGTGCGCGACAACAACGTTGTCATCTGCAAAGCCGTGGATGATCATCAGTGGGCGTTCAAGTCCAGCCGCCAAGGGAAGTAGTGAGCTTGCGTCGTAGTTCGCCGCCGCTGATTCTGGGTCGCCGAGGTAGCGCTCGGTGTACGCACTGTCGTAGAGGCGCCATTCGGTGACCGGAGCCCCAGCGACGGCCGCATGGAAGACATCAGGCCGCCGTAACACCGCGAGTGCCGCGAGGTACCCGCCAAAAGACCAGCCAGTGATCCCAACGCGGTCGACGTCAATGTCGTCAGGCCAACGCTGAGCTACTCCGGTGAGTGCATCCACTTGGTCTTGCAGCGGCATTGATCCAAGATCGCCGCTGATCGCACGCTCCCAGGCCGGACCTCGCCCGGGGCTGCCGCGACCATCGGTCACAATCACCGCGAACCCTTGATTCGCAATCCACTGTGCTTCAGCGAAAGCCCGTCCGACTTCGATCACTCGCTGTGCATGAGGGCCACCGTAGGGGTTCATTACCACTGGGAGCCTTGCGCTACCTGGAACGTGATCTTGCGGCCACAGCACGACCGTGTTCAACGCGCGCTCGCCGACGCTCACTAGCTCAGGCGAGATGTCGATCGGCGGCGTCATGGCGTGTGATTCGAGGGTGGCGATCAGGGACTGCCCACCATCGGTCGGGTTCCAGGTTGAGAATTGCCGAGCCCAGTCGCGCGCATCCACGTCGGCGTGGGCCGTATAGAGCGTTCCAGCGCGGAAGTCGCCCACCGTCCAGCCTTCGTCCGCGGCAAGCGGATGTACGCGTCCATCACGCCCGACCAGCACCAGTGAACTGGCGGTGGCGCGAGGAGCGACAGCGAGCAACAGTCCGTCGTCGCTACTTCGAACGACTGCCGTGACCTGTTGTTGCGCTGGCAGTTCGACCGCAACCCCATCTATCGCGACCGTCTCGACATCGCCGGACTGATGGGTCGAGACAAGCTGACCGTCAACGGTCCACGTCGGTGTCCCTGGCAGCACCGATACCCAGGCGACATCTTCGTCACCGCCGACGACGCTCGTGGAACCGTCCGTTGGATCGATCGACAGGACGATCGAGTGACGCTGGGGTCGGTCGAACAACGTGACTAGCGGCGGACCGAAGTTGTTCCATCGCACCGAGACGAGGTACTCCCAGCGATCGTGATCCCACCCGACTTCCATCCGTTCGCCGACAATCGGAACGAGCCAAAGCCGAACGCGTGGGTTCGGTCGTCCGACCGCCGGGTAGCGAACGGTGTGAGGTGTCGCGCCGGGATCGCTGGGGTTTGCGATGTGCCACTGGTCGACGTCTGATTCGTCAACTTCCTCGACCAGGAGTGCAGATCCGTCTGGTGCCCACCAAAAGCCGCGGACTCGATCGAACTCTTCGGCAGCGAGGAAGTTTGCGAGCCCCCAGGTCTGCAGGGGATGCGTCGCCTCAAGCAGGCAGCGTTCGTCGGTTCCATTAAGCGCAGCGACGTGCAGCGACCCCGCGCAGACCCACGCAATTCGCTGTCCAGTCGGATCAACGCGCGGATCGACCGCCGGTCGCGCAACGTCGAGAAGTCGGGTCGGCCGACCGCCGGTGGTCAATGACGCGACTCCAACGGAACCCGAGAGCGCGAACACAGCGGTGGTAAATGCGTCATCGGTGTTGAACGACACAATCCCGGCGCCAGACTCGCGTAGTCGTTCACGGCGAGCGCGTTCCGCGGGTGACAACTCCTCGTCGCTGGTCAGCAGAACGCCCGGATCGGCAGCGATCATCGGGCGGAAGTCTCTCGTGATGTCGGCCACCAAGAGCTGTTTCACCGAGTCCGTTGGACCAGTGGATTGCAGGAATGCAACCCGTGTCCCGTCGGGGGACAAGGACACATCAGAAGGAGCCCCGAGGGTGAATCGACGAGTGCGTGCTTGCAGGAGCGGAAACGATTCGGTCACACGCGAATAGTGCCGCACGCGACTGGTGGTTACCCTCCATGCATGAGCATTCAGTCTGATCGCCGCATTTTGCTTGTTCACGCCCATCCAGACGACGAGACCATCGGGTCCGGCGTCACGATGGCCAAGTACGTCACGGACGGCGCCCACGTGGCACTGGTTACCTGCACACTGGGCGAAGAGGGTGAGGTCTTGGTCGCTGATCTGGCACACCTTGGGGTCAACGGCGAGGACCGGCTAGGCGATCACCGCATCAATGAACTCGGCGACGCGATGAAGCAGCTCGGCGTCTCTGATTGGCGGCTGCTCGGCGAGCCCGGAAAGTACCGCGACAGCGGGATGATGGGGGAGCCAAGTAACAACCGGGAAGGATGTTTCTGGCAGACCGACCTGCTCAAGGCGGCTGAGGACCTCGTGCCCGTGATCCGTGAGCAGCGCCCCCATGTGCTCATCACGTATGACGACTTCGGTGGCTACGGGCACCCGGACCACATTCAGGCGCACCGCACTGCGATGTATGCGAGCCAATTGGCTGCCGCGCCAACCTTCCGACCTGACCTCGGCCAGGCGTGGGATATCCCGAAGATCTATTGGACAGCAATCTCGAAGTCGATGATTCGAGCCGGGATTGAGGCGCTGCGCGCGAGCGGTGACACAAGCGAGATGGCGATGATGGACCCCGACGAAATCCAGTTTGGCGTTGACGATGCGCTCGTCACCACCAAGATTGACGGGCGCGAGTTCCTCGCGCAGAAGGTCGCCGCGATGCGTGCCTTCCCGACGCAGATCAATATGGAATCTGGATTCTTCTCGTTCGCGGAGCTACCAGACAGCCCGATGGGCATCGAACACTTCCGGCTTATCAAGGGTCGCCTCGGCGAACTGGATGACTCTGGCCACGAAACGGATCTATTCGCGGGGCTAACGACCCGCTGATGCCGCAATTGCCGCTGACCGATGAGTCGTTCCGGGAGGTTGCCTCCCGGTACGCCACGGGCGTCGTTGTTGTCACTACTACCGCCGACGGTTTCGATCACGCGATGACGGCTACCTCGTTCACGACGGTTTCCCTGGACCCGATGCTCGCGTTGGTCTGCGTCGAACAGGAGACCCGATTCCACGATGCGCTATGCGGCGGTGACATCGCTGCCTCCGGGGGCAACTTGTGGGGCGTGAGTGTTCTCACCGAAAAAGCGGTCCCGGCAGCGAGTTGGTTTGCCACCAAGGGCAGACCGCTACACGGGCAGTTCGATCGATTTCCGCACTATCGAGGTGCGAAAACGGGCGTCATCTTGCTGGAAGACTCGATCGCCACGATGGAGCTTCGGACAACCCAGGCAGTGCCAAGCGGTGACCACACGATCGTCCTGGGCGACGTGTTGTCGCTATCAGTTTCGGAGGAACTCGTGCAGCGAACACCTGCCGAAGACGCGGGCTGGCCGTTGACGTATTGGGCGCGCCGCTACCGCAGTTTGTCCCGCTAGCGGGCATACGATGGGGTCCGCTGAACCTTCCCCCAGCGAATCCGTAGTCAGCTAGTTCGAGTGTTCCTTGCAGAATGCACGTGCGGGCTGTCGCCATTAGGCCGATGTCTACTGCGTTGGCCTGTTTCGACTGGAGTCGATTCGTGTCGAGCCTAACCTCGCCCGATGATGTGATCAACTCTGCCGACGGTCCGCGCAATCGCCGTCGGCCTCCAGTCACGCCTACCCAGCGGGCCGTCCGAATCACGGTCCTGTTGGTGTTCTGGCTCACCTCCGTCATGATCACCTTGGTGGCATTGGGTAGTTCGAAGATTCCTTCAGGGACAACGGTCAACGGGATTGACGTCGGCGGACTCGATCGCCAGAGCGCAATCAACAAGCTCGAAGTTGGGCTGGCTCAGCAAGTTGCCCTCCCTATTGCGCTGAAGATTTCGCAAACGTCGACGAGGGTTCCGGCTGATGCCCTCGGAATTACGCCCAACTACGAAGCGTCAATCGATTCGGTCATGACGACCCGATGGAACCCGTTCGACATGTGGCGCGGGATTCGTGGCGGTGGTTCCGGCGAAGTTGTCCTCGACATCGATGAGGCCACGCTGGCTGCAAAACTCGACGGCCTCGCCCAGCAGTATCGCCAGGATTCACGCGAGCCTGAAATCACGTATTCAGGAACAACACCAGAACTGAGCGAACCCGTCGTGGGTAAGGTGCTTGATACTTCGGTCGCGCCGGAAATCCTGTTGAGTCAATATCTTCACACCGACGGCGCGATTGATCTCCCTATGGTTGAGCAACAACCGGAGGTCTCCCTCGACGAAGCCCGCGAAGCTCTTGACGGGATTGCGAAGACTGCGGTCAGTGCGCCCGTGACGGTGAAGGTTGGCGACGTCTCAGCGGAGGCATCGCCCGCGGCGATTGCTTCAGCGCTGACGTTCCAAGTCAAAGACGGGCAACTCCGACCGGTTGTCGATGGTGCGGAGCTTCACGTAGCGATGGGATCAGCTCTGGCCAAGGTGGATACCCGCGCGAAGGACGCAACGTGGGATGTCAGCAGCGGCACGCCAGTGTTGGTTCCTGCCGAGTACGGCAACGGGGTGACCGACGACCATGTCGCCGATTCCGTGTCGAGCGTGTTGGACAAGGCCGCTGATCAGCGCAGAGTTGAGATGCCCTTGGGGCCGTTGAATCCGTCGCTTTCAACCGATGATGCTGCCGCTCTCAACATCAAAGAAAAGGTATCGAGCTTCACGCAGCGGTTCCCGTACGCGCCGTACCGCTCGCAGAACATCGGCCAGGCGGCAAAGAAGGTAAACAAGACCTTGCTCAAACCCGGCGAGGTGTTCTCGATGAACGAGATCGTCGGGGAACGGACTAAGGCGAACGGATTTGCCGAAGGCCCGGTTGTCGGTGAAGGTGGACGGCTGCAGATGGACATGGGCGGTGGTGTCTCCGCAGCAGCAACCACCCTGTGGACGGCAGCTTTCTATGCCGGCCTTGAGCGGGTTGAACAAGGTTCGCACCTGATCTGGATTTCGCGCTACCGCCCTGGGTTAGAGGCAACGGTCGCCTGGGGCCAATTGGATCTCAAATTCAAGAATGACACCCCATCCGGCATCTTCATCACGACCAAGATGACGAACACATCGCTGACGGTCACGATGTGGGGGGAGAAGCAGTACGACGCGGTTAAGGCTGTGTCTGGTCCGAAGATGAACACTAAGGCGTTCACCAAGGAAGAAGCATCAGGCCCATCATGTGTGTCACAAGGCGGAGTTCCGGGATTCTCGATCGACGTCGATCGCCTGTTCTTCAAGGGCGGCGAACAGGTCAAGAAGCAGACCTTCACCACGTCGTACATCCCGGCAGCGCAGGTCACCTGTGTCAGGGAGCCAGCAAAACCGAAGCCCGCAAATGCCACCCCTGGAACCGCCCGCTAGTAGCGGATTCACTCAACACGTACTTCCACCCCCGCTGCGATTCTCCGTAGCAGTGGGCCGGGCATGTGTGGCATGCTCAGTCGTTAGATACTTGCACCAGAATTCCCACCGGCGCCGAAACCATGACGCGCAGACACGCTAAGGACAAGGAGCGTCCAAGTGACGTACACGATCGCCCTGCCATGTGTTGACCTCAAGGACAAAGCCTGCATCGAGGAATGTCCGGTTGATTGCATCTATGAAGGCGAACGGATGCTCTACATCCACCCCGACGAGTGCGTGGACTGTGGTGCCTGCGAGCCAGTCTGCCCAGTCGAGGCGATCTTCTATGAAGATGACGTGCCCGAGGAGTGGAAGGACTACACACCAGCGAACGCTGAGTTCTTCAACGACCTTGGATCACCCGGTGGAGCAGCAAAGCTTGGACTCATCGAGAAGGACGTCCCGCTCGTCTCTGCGTTGCCCCCACAGGAACACGACGAGTAGAACCCCGCAGATCCGTTGGTTTCCGGCCGCTTCTCCAAGATCGAGCTTCCCGACTTTCCGTGGGACCGCCTCGTTCCGATTCGGGCGGCCGCGGCTGCAGTGTCGGGGGGAGTTTGCGACCTCTCAGTTGGAACGCCAGTTGATCCAGTTCCGACGCTGATTCAGGACGCACTGGCCGGCGCCGCCGACTCGCCCGGCTACCCGACCACGCACGGCACCCCGGCGCTGCGAAATTCGATAGCGCAGTGGCTTGTTCGCAGCCTTGGCGCCGAGGGCGCTGATCCGGAGGCGATTTTGCCGACCGTTGGCACCAAAGAGCTCATCGCTGGGCTGCCGTCGTTCCTGGGCGTCGCGCCTGGCGAGAAGGTCGTGATCCCGGAGACCGCTTACCCCACCTACGAAGTCGGGGCGCTTCTGGCGCGAGCCATTCCGGTCCGGGCCGACTCGTTGACGCAGCTCGGTCCAAGTACGCCGGCGATGCTGTGGCTTAACTCCCCGTCGAACCCGACCGGCAAAGTCCTCGGGGTCGATCACCTGCGCAAAGTCGTCGAATGGGCGCGAGATCGTGGCGTGCTGGTGGTCAGTGACGAGTGCTACATCGAGCTTGGCTGGACGGATGAGGAGCCGGTCTCGATCCTGCATCCCTCCGTTTGTGGAGCCTCCCACGAAGGCCTGTTGGCGGTGCATTCGTTATCGAAGCGGTCGAATCTTGCGGGCTACCGATTCGGATTTGTAACCGGTGACGCAGGTGTGATCGCGGGCCTCCTGGAGGTGCGCAAGCACTCGGGATTCATGGTGCCAACGCCAGTCCAAGCGGCAGCAGCAGTTGCGTATGAAGATGACTCCCACGTCCGTGAACAGAAGGAGCTCTACCGCGCCCGCCGCGACGAGTTGTCGGCGGCGCTGCTTGGCGCTGGCTTCCGAATCGACGAATCCGCTGCGGGCCTGTACCTCTGGGCAACCCGTGGCGAACCCTGCATGGACAGCGTTGAGTGGCTCGCTGCCCGGGGAATCTTGGTTGCTCCGGGTGACTTCTACGGCCCGTCCGGTGCCCAACACGTGCGCGTGGCGCTGACTGCGACCGATGAACGCATCCATACGGCGGCGTCCCGGCTGCTAGCGCAATAGCCACCCGCTAACGTAGCGAGGCGTGAGCGCATCTGAAGACACGACCGCATCCACTGACTCGGCAACCTGGCAGTACTCCGGCGGCGAACTGGATCTGCCCCGAGTCGCAGCGACGCAGGGCGAAGACGGTCACAACATCGGCAAATTGCTCGCCACGACGGGCACAGTCACCCTCGATCATGGCTTCGTCAACACAGCATCCTGTACGTCGACTATCACCTACATCGACGGCGATGCCGGGATCCTGCGCTACCGCGGATACCCGATTGAGCAGCTCGCGGCGAGTTCGAGTTTCGTTGAGGTCTCCTACTTATTGATTTACGGTGCGCTGCCGACTGCGAGCGAACTTGCCGCGTTCGAGTCGAAACTTCGGATCCACACCCTGCTCCATGAGGATCTCAAGAACTTCTTCGACGGATTCCCGTCAGATGCGCACCCGATGCCTGTGCTTTCGAGTGCTGTCAGCGCGCTCTCGACGTTCTACCAAGATTCGCTGGACCCGTTTGATCAAGACCAGGTCGACATTTCGACGATCCGCCTGCTGGCGAAGGTACCGACCATCGCCGCGTACGCACTGCGCAAGTCGTTGGGGCAGCCGTTGCTCTATCCCGACAACGACCACGGCCTGGTTGACGGATTCTTGCGGATGACGTTTGGCTGGCCCGCTGAGCCGTATGAGGTTGATCCCGCGATCACCAAGGCCCTCGACATGCTGTTGGTGCTGCACGCCGACCACGAACAGAACTGTTCGACCTCGACCGTGCGGATGGTCGGTTCGTCTCACGCCAACCTCTTCGCCTCCGTTTCGGCGGGGATTAACGCTCTGTTCGGTCCGCTTCACGGTGGCGCGAATCAGGCCGTGCTTGAGATGCTCCAACAGATTCACGAGTCAGGCGACAGCGTCGACACGTTTATCGAGCGTGTGAAGAACCGTGAAGATGGCGTGAAGCTCATGGGCTTCGGCCACCGCGTCTACAAGAATTACGATCCGCGCGCGAAGCTCGTTAAGGCCGCAACCGACGATGTGTTCAAGGTGCTCAACGTCGATGACCCGCTCTTCGACATCGCTCGCCGACTCGAAGAGGTCGCGTTGTCTGATGAGTTCTTCATCGAGCGCAAGCTCTACCCGAACGTCGACTTCTACACCGGACTTACGTACAAGGCGATGGGCTTCCCCGTAAAGATGTTCACGGTGCTGTTTGCGCTCGGTCGGCTGCCTGGGTGGATCGCACAATGGCGCGAAATGATCAACGATCCGGCGACCAAAATCGGGCGACCCCGGCAGGTCTATCAAGGCAGCCCGGAGCGGAACTACCTCCCAATTGATGAGCGATAACGTCCGCGAAGTCAAAAAACCACCCGCGCGCTTCATTCAATGAGCAATGTGGCTGTAACTCGACAAACATAGCCCGGTAACCCGAGTAGGCAATGCTTGACGAATGAAGCATGGCTTGCCGTTGGGAGACCACGACTACGCTGATTGGGCGGTGAACGACATCAGTAATCCGACCGATGCGTCGATCGTTGGCGCTGACGAGAACGCACCACCAGTCAAATACGAACCAACCCCTGGCGCGTATGACGAGATGTATGACGCCGACGGGAACGCGCGCGAAGGGCTCGAACCGCTAGACCGGGCGTTGCGCAGTCTCGGAGATGACGGTTTGCGCGATCGTGGGCGCCTGCGCGATGCGCACCTCTCGGCACAGGGCATCACCTTCACGCTGTCGGGCCGCGAACGGCCATTGCCGATGGATCTCATCCCGCGCGTGGTGTCGGCGGCGGAGTGGCGCGTCGTCAGCGAGGGTGTGGCCCAGCGGATTCGGGCCCTAGAGGCTTTCCTTGCTGATGTCTACGATCGTGGCGACATCATGCGCGACGGGATCGTTCCCAAATCCTTGGTCACTAGTTCGAGTCACTATCACCGTCAGGCACACGGAATTGTCCCGCCCAACGGCGTGCGGATTCACGTGGCCGGCGTTGACCTCGTGCGAGACGAAGTGGGGAAGTTCCACGTCCTTGAAGACAACTTGCGTTCGCCTTCCGGTGTTTCCTACGTCTTGGAAAACCGGCGCACGCTCGCCCACGTCGTCCCAGAGGTGTTCACCGGATACCGGGTCAGCCCGGTCACCGAGTACCCCGAGCGGCTCTACCGAGCGCTGGCCGCTGCCGCGCCGCGGGACGTCCATGATCCGACCGTGGTGGTGCTCACCCCAGGGGTGTACAACTCTGCTCACTTTGAACATGCGTTCTTGGCACGCCGGATGGGTGCTGAGCTAGTTGAGGGTCGCGACCTGTTCTGTCGAGGCGGCTTTGTCTACATGCGTACTACCCAAGGCCCGCAACCGGTTCACGTGATCTATCGCCGCCTCGACGACGAATACCTCGATCCGGTGCAGTTCCGCGGAGACAGCGTGCTTGGTGTTCCAGGTTTACTTAATGCCGCTCGCGCCGGGGCAGTCACCATTGCCAACGGTGTCGGCAATGGAGTGGCCGATGACAAGGCGCTGTACCCATACGTGCCGAAGATCATCGAGTACTACCTCGGTGAGAAGGCGATCCTGCACAACGTCCCGACCCATGACCTGACCGATCCCGACGTGCGGGCGCATGTGCTTGAGCGCCTCGACACGATGGTGATCAAGCCCGTTGATGGCTCTGGTGGCTACGGATTAGTGATCGGCCCGAAAGCGACAGAAGCAGAACTTGAAGAAGTCGCGGCGGCGATCATCGCGGACCCGCGGTCCTGGATCGCGCAACCAGTCGTCACATTGTCGACCTCGCCGACAGTCGGGACCGGCGGAGCGGTTCAACCTCGACACCTCGACTTGCGCCCCTTCGCCGTGAACGATGGGAAGAAGATCTGGGTTCTGCCCGGTGGGCTGACTCGGGTGGCGATGAACGCGGGCAGTCTGGTTGTCAATTCCAGCCAAGGTGGGGGGTCCAAGGACACCTGGGTCTTGGCCGGAACAGGCGAAGAAGAGGACGGTGCATCGTTGAGTGCCGAAGCAGTCCTCGAAGCGCGTCGACTCAACCGTGGCTTGCCGACTGGCGGTCCGATCACGCCGCGCGTTTCGCTGCCCCACACGCATGAGGCTCGAATGCGTCAGCAAGAGGAACAACAGCAGCAGGCGTTCGATGAAGCTGTCGTTGATGCGCTACCGGTTGACGTGCCCGAGGTTGAGGAGTCGACATGCTGAGTCGCCTCGCCGAGAGCTTCTATTGGATTGGCCGCTACATCGAACGCGCCGAGGCAACAACGCGCCTGTTGACTGAGCACCACCAACTGCTCGTTGAAGACACTCGGGTACTACCGACAGATGGGTGTCGGGTACTCCTTGACGCGCTCAGTCTTGGCGAAGGCGAAGACAACCAGATCAGTACGCCACATGGCCTGGTTCGCGCCGTATTGGGTTCGCCGAGCGACCCGGGGACAATCGCTGGATCAGCGACCGCCGCACGTGAGAACGCCCGAGCGATTCGCGATGCGCTCTCCGGTGATGTGTTCGAAGCACTCAACAGCGTGCATCTAAGGTTGTCAGCGGCGACTGCCAGTGGTGTGGAGCCTGTGAGTCCGGGTGTCTTGCTCAATGGTGTGTTGGAACGTCTTGCGGTCGTCGCAGGTGTGCTCGATTGGACGAGCCCACGTGACGAAGCGTGGGTGTTCATGCGACTTGGACGAGCCCTCGAGCGGATCGATATGACGGCCCGACTACTGAAGGTTCGCCACGATCTCTTGTGGCCCGAAAGTGGGCCAGCTACCGCGTTGCGGTCTGCAGGTGGGTTGCACGCATTCCTGCGTGGCCGCCACCCTCTTACTGGCGATCAAGTTCGCTCGTTCTTAGTCCTTGACCCGACGTTTCCGCGTTCGATGCTTGGCTGCGCAGTGGCGGCTGAGCAGGCCGCCCGCGAGCTCGAGGCGATGGGGTCGGTGACGTCACACGGCGGGATTCTGCGGACCGTCGGCTTGCTGCGCAGCGAGCTTGAATTCGTTCCGGCAGAGCCAGAGCCGGAGATCGTGGATCGGCTCGCCGACTACGGGCTCGTCAGCGCACATGAAGCCGGTGCAGAGGTCCGCGATTCGTTCTTCGAGCAGATTGGCACTGTCGTATGGAGCCATTGACACGCCTCGTCGCGTCGACGCACGCACGGGGGATCGCATGAGTTGGCGACTAGAAGTCACGCATCACACCGGCCTTCGCTATTCCTCGCCCGTAGGAGTCTCGTTTAACGAGGCTCGGATGACCCCTGCCGACAACGGCGGGCAGTTGCTGATCACCCACGAACTCAGCGTGAGCCCAGGTGCGCGGGTTATCGGGTACACCGACTACTGGGGCACGCTCGTCGAAGCATTTGACGTTCATGAACCGCATACGACGTTGGAGGTTGTGTCCCATAGCGTCGTCGATACGCCACCGGCGCAGGTTCGTCCCGACGGGCTGAGCTGGGATTCCATCGCAGGTTCAGCGATTCGCGACACCTGGTGTGAGTATCTGCGGACATCTGACTACGTGGACAACGCGCTCGTGGACTCCCTGCGTATCGATGTGGTCGAGCGTTTGCGCACGCAGGCAACCCCACGGTTAGCAATCGATCAAGCGATGGCAGACGTGCAGAGTCGGATCCAGTACGCGAGCGGGACCACGTCGGTCTACACCACTGCGCGGCAGGCCTGGGAGGCCGGAACCGGTGTTTGTCAGGACTTCACCCACGCGATGCTCTCGCTCCTGCGGGCAGTTGGGATTCCGGCTCGCTACGTCAGCGGCTACCTGTACCCGAAGGAAGGCGAAATCGGCGAAAGCGTCACCGGTGAGAGTCATGCCTGGGTTGAGGCCTGGGACGGTGGATGGTGGGCGTGCGATCCAACGAACGGTTCCGAGGTCGGCGAGCGGCACACCGCTGTCGCGCGTGGCCGCGACTACGCAGACGTCAGTCCGCTGAAGGGGATCTACTCCGGCGGGATCTCCGAAGACCTAGGTGTCGAGGTCTCCCTAACCCGTCTGCCCCGCTAGCCCCACCGCCCGGTCACGGTTTGGTAGACACGCCCGGCCCGCCGGGCGTGTCTACCAAACCGTGACCGATACTCGGGGGATGGGTCA
>Ga0172380_10005184_pt1 | contig 16036 bp, 14 predicted proteins | sample Leawe162metaG_FD_119747 | JGI IMG/M metagenome (GOLD analysis project Ga0172380, IMG submission 119747) | Leachate microbial communities from a municipal landfill in Southern Ontario, Canada - Leachate well 162 metaG | ecosystem: Engineered > Solid waste > Landfill > Unclassified | place...
AGGCTCAACGGCGGCGAGTGCCATCGACTGACAATCGCCATGGCCATATGCCGACGCCCCACCGCATCTCCCTTTGCTCACCACCCCGGCATCAGCGTCAAAGGCGGTGCCTTGAGCGCCTCCAGCGGGTCGTGCGGCAGGCATGGTGATCTGCTCTGCATCACCACCCCGGCGTCAACGTCAGAGGCGGTGCCTTGAGCGCCTCCAGCTGGTCGTGCAGTATGGCGATCTGCTGGCGCCAGTAGTGGTCGGTATTGAACCAGGGGAAGTGGCGTGGAAACGCCGGATCTTCCCAGCGCCGGGCCAGCCAGGCCATGTAGTGGACGATGCGCATGGCCCGCAGCGGCTCGATCAGTGCCAGCTCCCGCGGGTCGAACTCCATGAACTCCTCATAGCCCGCCAGCAGGGTATCGAGCTGGATCAGCTGCTCGTGACGCTCGCCGTTGAACAGCATCCAGATATCCTGGATGGCGGGGCCGGTACGGCAGTCATCGAGATCGACGAACATGGGACCGTCGCGCCAGAGGATGTTGCCCGGGTGGCAGTCGCCGTGCAGGGAGATCTGTGCCACATCCAGGGTCATGGCGTCACAGACGTGCTTGATCAGCTCGTCGAGCACGCCGAAGAAGGATTTGGCCAGCCCGCTCGGCAGCCATTCACCGGACGCCAGCAGCTGACGCGGTTCGTGCAACATGCTCTCCACATCCAGCCGGACCCTGTGATGGAAGGGGCGGCTGGCGCCTATCTGGTGAATGCGGCCGAGATAGCGCCCCACCCACTCCAGCTGATCCAGGTTGTCTACCCCGAACTGGCGGCCACCCACGCTCTGCCAGATGGCGAAGGGGTAGCCCTGATGCTCCAGCAGGGTCTCGCCGGCGAAGACGATGGGGGCAGCGACCGGGATCTCCGCTTCATTGAGGCGGGCGGCAAAGTCGTGCTCTTCCAAGATCTGGGCCCGGCTCCAGCGACCGGGACGATAAAACTTCACCACGTAGCGGCGACGATCCTCGTCCTGAAACTGGTAGACCCGGTTCTCGTAACTGTTGAGCTCGATGAGACCGGAGTCGAGTCGCAGGCCGCTGAGATCCAGCGCGTCCATGATGAGATCGGGATTGAGGTCGGAATAGTTGAAACGCATGTCATCCACCATTAAAAAGGGGCGCCGTTGCGCCCCATTCTATCACCACTCGGTTCAATGGCGTTCAACCCAACCGGTTGCGCCACGCTTTCCTGCCATCACTGCGGTCACTGGGGGTCTGAACTGGCCGGCCCCCCACAGCTCTCTCCGGTATCACAACCGGCTGATAAACTTGCTGGCCTGGCGCAGTGTGCCCTTGCTGTCATCCGGTGCAGTTCCATCCCGCTTGAGCACGAACTGGATGTCCAGAGTCGGCTTCTTCAGGTTGAAGGGGTCGACGGCCACGCTCACCGGCAGGGTGTAGATCTCGCCCGCCTTCAGGGTTACTTCGCGCGGACCGAACCACTGGTGCTCCGGCAGCCCCTCCACATCCAGCTGATAGGTCTGGGCATGCAGGGTCTTGTTGAGGATCTTGAGGGTGTAGGTGTTCTCGATGAGCCCCTCGCTGTTCTCGCGGAACAGCTGGTTGCGATCCCGCAGTATGTCGAGCCCCATCGGCATGATGGACATGGCGTTGTAGACGAACACCCCCAGCATGATGACCATCACCAGGCCGTAGCCGAGCAGCTTGGGCCGCGCCACATGGGTGCTGTTGTGGGCCAGCTTGTGCTCGGTGGTGTAGCTGATCAGCCCCTTCGGATAGCCCATGCGATCCATGGTCTGGTCACAGGCATCGACGCAGGCGCCGCAGTTGATGCACTCGTACTGCAGGCCGTCGCGGATGTCGATGCCGGTCGGGCAGACCTGCACGCAGAGGTCGCAGTCGATGCAGTCACCCAGCCCCAGCGCCTTGGGATCGGCCTTGCGGGCACGGGCTCCCCGGGTCTCGCCACGCTTGGTGTCGTAGCCGACGATGAAGGTGTCCTTGTCGAACATGGCGGACTGGAAGCGGGCATAGGGGCACATGTGGATACACATGATGGCGCGCATCCAGCCGGCGTTGCCGTAAGTACAGGCGGCGAAGAACAGCACCCAGAAGATGACCCAACCGCTCGCCTGCAGGGTGAAGAAGTCAGGCACCAGCTGGAAGACATCCTGGAAGTAGGCGACGAAGGTGAGACCGGTGCCCAGCGACAGCAGGATCCAGGCCAGATGCTTGGCGCCCTTGCGGGCCAGCTTCTCGCCACTCCAGGGAGCCGCATCCAGCTTGCGCCGTTTGTTGGCCGCCCCTTCCAGCTTCTCTTCAAACCAGATGAACATGAAGGTCCACACCGTCTGCGGGCAGAGATAGCCACACCAGACCCGGCCGAGGAAGGTGGTCACGAAGAAGAGCGCGAAGGCGGCGATCATGAAGATCCAGGCCAGCAGGGTCAGGTCCTGCGGCCAGATGGTGGCACCGAAGATGTGGAACTGCTGATGGCCGATATCGAACAACACGGCCTGACGACCGTCATAACGCAACCAGGGCAAGGCGACGAAGAGCACCACGAAGAACCAGCCCATGGCCTTGCGCACCCGCTGCCAGTAACCGGGTTGCGCCCTCACGTAGATGCGGTTGCCGGGATTGAACCTGTCATCGCCGGCTTTGAAGGTATTGGGGTTGTACGTCCCCGTTACATCGCCGGTGACATCCTTGATATCGATTTTTTCATGATCGGCCATTGCAAGACACAGCTCCCTTATTTGTTATGGGGCGGATTATATCTTAAACAACCTGCTAATTGTGTGGGTAAAATGTATCTAATGTTCGAGTGATGTCGCAATTTCAAGCAACAAAAAAGGCGTGTCGCCAGTTGACGAAACGCCTTTCTCAGAGATTCCTTTGAACACCATTAAAGGCTCCAGTTGGAGCAATCTTTACTTGATGCCGCGCGCCTTGAGCAGGGCTTCCTTGAAATCGGGTACATGATCCTTGGCCAGGCCGGGGATCATCGCCTGCTTGTCGGATTCCCGCATCTTGAGGTGGTAGATCAGCATGTCGTCGGTCAGGTCGGACAAGGCACCCTCATAGCCGGCTTCCGCCGCCAGCTTGGCCACGAACTGCACCAGGCTGAGGTCCTGTTCCTTGATCCAGGCAGGCTGCAACAACTCCAGCAGCTCTTCGATACGATGACATTGCATAGACAACCTCTTTAAATCTGTCATGTGAAACTCAGGCAACCTTACCCATCAAGGCTACTTCGATACGATCCCGCCCATTATGCTTGGCCTGATAGAGGGCCGCATCCGCTTTTTGGATAAGCTCGGCGATGGAGCCGCTCTGATCCGGCACCAGGGTAGCCACCCCGAAGCTGCAACTGACCCGGCCGGAGACCAGGGATTTCTGGTGGGGAATACCCAGCTCCTTGAGCGCCACCCGCACGTTTTCGGCGATCTGCAGCGCCCCTTGCATGCTGGTACAAGGCAGCAGCAGGGCAAACTCCTCCCCGCCGTAGCGAGCGGCGAGATCATCCTCGCGGCGCTGCACCTCGGCCAGCAGGCCCGCCACCCGCTGCAGGCACTCATCCCCCAGCTGATGACCATAGAGATCGTTGAATTGCTTGAAGTAATCCACATCCACCAGCACCAGTGACAGGGGCGCCCTGGCGCGATGACAGCGGCGCCAGGCCCGCTCCAGGCTGTAATCCAGATGGGCGCGATTGGCGATGCCGGTCAGGCCATCCAGCCGGGAGGTGAGCTTGAGGTGCTCTGAGACCGCCTTCAGCTCGGCCACCAGATCGGCGTTGGAGAAGCGGTGATAGAGGGAGGCGACCTGATCCCGCCGCAGACGGCGCAGCAGGGTCGGCAAGAAGACAAACAGATAGCCCGCCAGCATGCAGGAGACGATCCGCTCCTGCTCGTTGCCAGCCCCCAGCTCGAACAGCATGGCCAGCCCGAGCGGCAAGACGGCGCCGTAGAGGGAGCGGCGGCTGCCAAACAGCATGATGGCGCTGCCGGTGAGGATCAGGCTGGAGAGCATCATCATGGCGGCGCGATAGGTGTCGGGCAGCTTGTCCATGTAGAGCAGCACACCCAGCGCCCAGATGATGGAGGTGATGGTGACCCCGATGAAGAGCTCGCGCTCCAGCACAGGCAAGGGGATCTGCGCCAGCCTGGGCTGACGCCAGCGCAGGTGCCAGCCGCGACACAGCAGCAGCAGGCTGACCAGTGCCAGCCAGCCGAGCGCCTCGCCGGCGGGCAGGTAATCGTGGAACAACAGGCTCCAGCCGAGCGCCAGCAGACCCAGGCAAGGCAGGCTGAATGAGGCGTGAGTATAGAGCTGGGCCATGATGGCCTGCTTCACCTGACGTGTCACACTCTGAGTCAACTGCGTACTCCCTGTACAAGAGCCGCACAGTCTACCACTACCCCTTCCGGGCCAACAATAAAACGTCCGTTATTAAGCGGTTGGTCAGCCGCGCTCCAGCTCGTCCAGGATGGGACACTCGGGGCTTTCATCCCCGTGGCAGCAGCAGACCAGCCCCTCGAGGGAGGCCAGCATGGCCTGCAAGCCGGCGATGCGGGCCCGCAGATCGACTATCTTCTCCTGCGCCAGCTTCTTCACCTGGGCACTGGTTCTATGCTCGTCCCGGTAGAGCGCCAGCAGCTCCTGGCACTCCTCCAGATTGAAGCCTGTCTCCCGCGCCCGCTTGACGAAGCGCAGCTCCCGCAGCGCCCCTTCCGTGTAGCTGCGATAGCCGTTATCGCTGCGTACCGGCGCCGAGATGAGGCCGATGCTCTCGTAGTAACGTATGGTCTTGGCGGTCAGCCCCGTGGCCTTGGCAACCTTGCTGATGTTCATTGATGACTCCTTACGAATCCAGGTGAGCGCCGGCATGGGTGCCCGCCTTGGGCTGCCAGCGTTTCAGTAACAGGGAATTGCTCAATACCGTGATGCTGCTCAGGGCCATGGCCGCGCCCGCCAGCTCGGGGCTGAGATAGCCCAGTGCCGCCAACGGAATGCCGATGATGTTGAACACGAAGGCCCAGAACAGGTTCTGCTGTATGGTGCGCCAGGTGGCCGCCGAGATGTCGATGGCATCGGCCACCAGCCGCGGATCCGATCGCATGAGGGTGATGGAGGCCGTCTCCATCGCCACGTCCGAGCCTGAGCCCATGGCGATGCCCACGTCCGCCGCCGCCAGTGCAGGGGCGTCGTTCACCCCGTCCCCCACCATGGCCACCAGCCCGGTAGTTTGTGCGCGCAGCGCCTCCACCTTGTCTACCTTGCCGGCGGGCAGCACAGAGTCGAACGCCCCGTCCAGCCCCAGCTTGGCGGCGATATGGGCCACGGGTGCCAGCGCATCGCCGCTCACCAGCCAGCTGGCGATGCCGCGCTGGCGCAGGGTGGCGATGGCTTCCGGGCTCTCCGGCCTCAGGGTATCGGCCAGGGCGGCTATGCCGACGGCCACGCCGTCGATGGCGACCCAGACCCGGGTCGCACCGTCGGCAGGCTGTTCATCCTGCTGCGGCTGCTCAATCCCGAGCTGAGCCAGCAAAGAGGCGTTGCCGATGGCTACCTCATGACCCGCCACTTGGCCTTTTATCCCGGCACCGACCCGCACCTCGACCTCCTCCGGCTGGGGCAGCACCACGTCTGCGCCGACCGCCTCACGCATGGCCAGTGCCAGCGGATGCTCGCTCGCCTGCTGCAAGGCGGCCGCGAGTCGCAACTGCTCGTCATTGCCGCTCCAGCTCGCCAGCACGGGCCGCCCCTGAGTGAGCGTGCCTGTCTTGTCGAAGATGAGCGCCTTGATGGCGTGGGCCTTCTGCAGGGTATCCACGTCTTTGATCAGGATGCCGTGACGGGCCGCCACCCCGGTGCCTGTCACTATGGCTGCCGGCGTCGCCAGCCCCAGCGCGCAGGGACAGGCGATCACCAGCACGGCCACGGCGGCCAGCAGCGCCTGACCGAAGTCGTTGCCGATGGCGTACCACACCAGCAGGGTGAACAGGGCTATGGCCATCACCACAGGCACGAACACGGCAGACACCTTGTCCACCAGCTGTTGCAGCGGGGCCTTGCCCATCTGGGCGCTCTCCACCAGAGCGATAATCTTGCTGAGGCTGGAATCCTCCCCCACTGTGGTGGCTTCGATCTCCAGCACGCCGGAGCGGTTGATGGCGCCGCCCAGCACGCTCTCCCCGATGCCCCGCGGCACCGGCAGGCTCTCACCGGTGAGAATGGATTCATCCAGCTCACTCTCGCCGCTCACTATCTTGCCATCCACCGGCACCCGCTCGCCCACCAGCACCCGCAGCCGATCACCGCGCAGCACCTCGTCGATGGCCAGGTTCTGCCAGCTCTCGCCACGCCAGACGGTGGCGGTTTCCGGCCGCAGCGCCATCAGTTCGCGAATGGCGGACTGGGTGCTGCGGCGGGCTCTCGCCTCCAGCAGTTTGCCCAACGAAATGAGCGTGATGATGATGGCGCTCGCCTCGAAATAGAGCTTGCCGCTGGCGGCCATCCCCAGCGTCAGCAGCAGGTAGAGGCTGTAGAAGTAGGCGGCACTGGTGCCGGTCGCCACCAGCACATCCATATTGGCCGCGCGGTTCTTGAGGGCGAGCCAGGCGCCGCGATAGAAACGGGCCCCGATCCAGAACTGCACCGGGGTGGCGAGTACCAGCTCCAGCCAGGCGGGCATATGCCAGGGCAGCAGCCCCGCCATGGCGATCATGCCCACCAGCAGCGGCAGGGTCAGCAGGGCCGAAATGACAACCTGGATCAGCGCCTTGTGCGCGGTGGCGGCCTCCTGCTCTTCACGCGCCTGCAACTGTTGGCGGCGCGCACTGGCCGAGCCCTGTGCCAGCTGGGCACCAAAGCCGAGCGCCTCTATCTGCTCGCGCAACGAGGCCGGGGTCTGCATGCCGGGCACCAGCTCGATACGGGCCTGTTCGATGGAGAAATTGACCTCGGCCGAGAGCACGCCCGGCAGCGCCGCCAGCATCTTGTTGAGACGTGCAGAGCAACCGGCACAGGTCATGCCGCTGATCTGGAAGGAGAGGGTCTCGTGGCCGTAGCCGTAACCCTGCCCTGTGATGCTGTCGAGTACCTCGGGCAAGCGGGCCGGGTCACCGAGCTCGATGGCCGCCTGCTCCAGCGCGAAGTTGACGGTGGCCGTCACGCCATCGAGCTGGTTGAGGGCTGTGCTGATGCGGCTGGCGCAGTTGGCGCAGCTCATGCCGCTGAGCGGCAGTTGCAGATGAATGGGGGGTTGAAGTTGGGTGCTCATGCTGTTCCTCCTCGGAACCAATCGGCCAAACTGGCTGCCGACCGCTAAACCCTAACCTTTACCGTAAGGGTAAGCTCAAGCCACCACACGCACTTTTTTAAACATGAAAAAACGGCGCCCGCCCCCTGCCGGATCCCCCGGGCAGGCGACGGGCGCCGCCGTATTGACGTCACGCCTTATAAGAGCAGCCGGCGATCAGATACCGTACTGGGCGCGATAAGCCTGCATGGCGGCCAGTTGCGCCGCCAGCGCCGGCTGCTCGGCCTGCTTCTCTTCCAGATACTGGATCAGGTCGCTCATCTGGATGATGGCGATGATGTGGGCACCGTAGTCACGCTCCACCTCCTGAATGGCAGAGAGCTCCCCCTTGCCCTTCTCCTGACGATCCAGCGCGATCAGCACCCCGGCCAGGGAGGCGCCATTGGCCTGGATCAGATCCATGGACTCGCGGATGGCGGTGCCGGCGGTGATGACGTCGTCCACCAGCATGATGCGCCCCTTGAGCGGGCTGCCCACCAGATTGCCGCCCTCGCCGTGATCCTTGGCCTCCTTGCGGTTGAAGCACCAGGGCACATCCACGTCGTGTTGCTCCACCAGCTGCACTGCGGTGGCGGAGGCGATAGGGATCCCCTTGTAGGCCGGGCCAAACAGCACATCGAACTCGATGCCGGCATCCATCAGGGCGGCGGCATAGAAGCGGCCGAGGCGGGCCAGATCGCGACCACTGTTGAACAGACCGGCGTTGAAGAAGTAGGGGCTTTTACGACCGGATTTCAGGGTAAATTCACCGAATTTGAGGACCTGCTTCTCCAGGGCGAACTCGATAAATTGACGCTGGTAGGCTTTCATTCTGGCTCCTTGCTTGGCTTGTCGTTTACTGGTGTGGGGGTATAAAAAAACGCGGTCAATGCCGCGTTTTTAAAATTATGAAAGCGACTGCTTCTGCAGCCCAATGATCTCTTCAATGCCGCCCTTGGCGAGCCCCAGCATCGCCAGCAGCTCCTCATGGGTGAAGGGTTCCGCCTCCGCTGTGCCCTGCACCTCTATGATGCGACCATCTTCGGTCATCACCACGTTCATGTCGGTCTCGGCGGCGGAGTCTTCGATGTACTCCAGATCACAGATGGCTTCGCCCTGATACATGCCGACGGAGACGGCGGCGATCATCTGCTTGAGCGGGCTCTGCTTGAGCATGCCCTTGCCTACCATCCAGTTCAGCGCGTCCACCAAGGCCACACAGGCACCGGTAATGGCGGCGGTGCGGGTGCCGCCATCGGCCTGCAGCACGTCGCAGTCCACCGTGATGGAGTGCTCGCCCAGCGCGGTCAGATCGACGGCAGCACGCAGGGAGCGGGCGATCAGACGGGAGATCTCCAGGGTGCGGCCACTCTGCTTGCCGGCGGCAGCTTCACGGTTCATGCGCGAATGGGTGGAGCGCGGCAGCATGCCATATTCGGCGGTGACCCAACCCTGACCCTTCCCTTTCAGGAAGCGCGGAACGCTGGTGTCGACGCTGGCGGTGCAGAGCACGCGAGTGTTACCGAACTCCACCAGCACTGAGCCTTCTGCATGTTTGGTGAAATTGCGGGTAATGGTAACCGGGCGAAGTTGCGCGGCACTGCGATCGCTTGGACGTGACATGGAACGGACCTCTGGGCTGGCTCAAATTGGCGAAGGAGTATAAGTGATCCAGCCCCAAATATCAGCCGCTAAGAAGCCGTTCATCATCGGTCGTGAGCAGTCATCGCAAGGGTGAGGAAGCACGCAGGAACCGGCGTCCATCACCCTCGTTCATGAGCCGGGGCAGTACCGGGCCCGGCTCAACACTGTCCCACAAAAGCCGGAACGGGTTCTAAAGCCACGGCTATGGCTGACGGGACAAGTCTGGCTGAGTATACTGGCCGCACACTTCATCAAGCCCGGAACAATCAATGATTCACAGCATGACCGCCTACGCCCGCAAGGAATTCAAGGGCGACTGGGGCACAGCCGTTTGGGAAATTCGTTCGGTCAACCAGCGCTATCTGGAAACCTATATCCGTCTGCCGGAGCAACTGCGCAGCCTGGAGCCGGTGCTGCGTGAGCGTTTCCGTGCCAAGCTGCAACGCGGCAAGGTGGAGTGCAACCTGCGTTTCGAAGCCGCTCAGGCCGCCGCCAGCCAGCTGCACATCAATGAAGAGCTGGCCAGGCTCATCATCGACAGCGCCAACTGGGTAATGAAAGAAGCGGGCCAGGGCCAGCTCAACCCGGTCGACGTGCTGCGCTGGCCGGGTGTCATGGCCGCCGCAGAACAGGACATGGACGCGGTTGCCACCGAGCTGCTCGGCGGGTTTGATCAGACCATGGAAGACTTCATCGCCTCACGCGCCAGCGAAGGGGCCAACCTCAAGAACTTGATCCAGCAGCGTCTGGACGGCATCCAGGTGGAAGTGAAGAAGGTGCGCATACACCTGCCGCAGATCATCGAGTGGCAGCGCCAGAAGCTCACCGATCGCCTGACCGAAGCCAAGGTGGAGCTGGATCCGGCCCGTATCGAGCAGGAAATCGTGCTGCTGGCCCAGAAGATCGACGTGGCCGAAGAGCTGGATCGCCTGGAGATGCACATCAGCGAAACCGTCAAGATCATGAAGAAGGGTGGCGCCTGTGGCCGCCGTCTCGACTTCATGATGCAGGAGTTCAACCGCGAGTCGAACACGCTGGGCTCCAAGTCCATCAACGCCGAGGTGACCCAGTCCGCCGTCGAATTGAAGGTACTCATCGAGCAGATGCGCGAGCAGATCCAGAACATCGAGTGATGTTTTTCGGCGTTTCCCGCTGCCTCAGATGACTCACAAACCCCTGATTTTCAGGGGTTTGTTGTTTGTGTGTGATTTGAATTGTCCTCAGCTGTCCTGATAATGTGGTATCACGTTTGGTATCACGATACGACGTGATACCACTTTTTTAAGAACGTGATACCACTAGCCGAAGGACTGCGTATGAGAGCAAGTGAACTCACCAAAAAGATCAAAGAACAGGATGGTGAAGATGCGAAAGAGGGAAAACTCGGCACCACCAATAACATCAATGTGGGTGATGGCCTGTATCTTCGAAGACTCCCCAGCGGCACCCGTAAATGGGTGTTCCGCTATACCAACTTTGCTAGGAAGCGGGTCTGGTTCACGATAGGGTCATACCCTCATCTGTCACTGGCTCAGGCTCGTGGTGAGGCCGCCCACCTAAATGCCGATATAGAAAATGGCAAAGACCCGTCAGCAGAGCGCAAACGGGATCAGCAAGAGACCGTCAAAACCGTCGAACAGCTGTTTCTCGACTGGTATCAGCATGATGTCAGCCGACGACTGAAGAACCCGCAGATCCCCCAGCGTATCTACCGGAAAGAGATTGCCCCACACATTGGCAAGCTGGCCTTGAAAGAGGTTAATGCCCGCGATATCCGCGCCATCATCCACAAGGTGGCCAACTCTGGGCGCAACGCCACCGCGAACGATGCCCTGATGGTCTGCAAGCAACTGTTCAAACACGCTATCAAGCTCAACTTGATTGACTACAGCCCGGCACAGGCTTTCACCATGTCAGATGCTGGTGGGCAAGAGAAAAGCCGGGAACGGATCTTGAGTCTGGATGAGCTGGAGATTTTGTTCCGGGTACTGCGCAAACACCGCGACCAGTTCGTGCGCGAAAACTATCTGGCAATAGCCCTACTGGTTCATCTTGGGGTGCGTAAAAACGAACTGATTGCGGCGATGTGGGATGAGATCGATTTTGACGAGCGAGTATGGCGACTCCCGTCAGAACGCAGCAAAACCGATGTGGCGATTACCATACCGCTCAGTGCCACCAGCCTCGAGTTGTTTACCGAGCTGAAGGTGCGCGCCTGCGGATCTCCCTATGTTTTTCCGTCTCGGCGAGCCAGTAAACGGCGAGGATATATCTCCAGTGACACCCTGAATCATGCCATTGCCAAACTGTTTGGCCAGAAGGTCGACAGCCAGAAACAACCGACAGCCAATCTGCTTGGTGAAGCAGGCCTGGAACACTTCACCGTGCATGACTTGCGACGCACCTGCCGCAGCTTGTTGGCATCGTTAGGAGTGCCAAGCCACATTGCCGAACGCTGCCTTAACCACAAACTCAAGGGTGTTGAAGGGATCTACAACCGTCACGACTATCTGAACGAGCGCAGGGAGGCATTTGAAAAATTAGCCTGCATTCTGACCCCTATCATCAACGACATGCCGAATGTCATTCCACTCACCAAGCAATATGCATGATAAGGCCCATCCATTGAGCACCCCTGACGCATTCCAACAGTTCATCAACACCCTTCCTCTGAACAAAACCCTGAGGGAGATCATGGAGGAGTACCCCGAACTAGTAGAAAAGTTGTTGCCAATCAAAACTGCGCTTGAGTGGCTCGAAGGAGCCAACCATCAACTTGAACAGCAATGGGGGAACAAGGATTTTTCCCAGCTGGGCTCGTTAATAATGCGTGATGCATTGGGATTGCAAGGTGATAACCCATTACAGGGAGAGGACCCTTACTTGAATCTGAACCAGGATCTTGTTCGGGCCTTTTCCGCCCTCAATCTCAGACGACTTTCTCGGCATATCAACACCCTGATGGCGCGGGATACACTGCTTGCAGCTGCGGCTCCCCGTAAGCATCTTCAGGAGAAAACGACACGCAGAGCCAAAAAGGAAGGTCGGATAGGGGGAGAGGCCAAAGCAGCCCACAGGCAACCCTTACTTGAAGAAATCGAACGGCTGTTTCTGCTTAAGCAGTCACAATTTCCGAACCGTCCGACGACCTTTTACGCCGATAAAATCAAAGCAGACTTTGCTCAATTCATCACTGACCACCCAGGGCAATATAAGGATCTTGGCTCTTCGTCAGGCGTGAAAGGCCAGCGCGACTATCACGATTATATTTACCGAAAATTGCTTAAAATCAGACCAAAGAAACAAAAAACTACCACTTGAAATGTGAGCTACCCCCCTACCTGCATTTCATAACACCTACGCACACCCCAAAATCCCTCCGAACAAGCCCAAACAGCTTATGAGTTTTAACCGGAGGGATTTCATGTATTCAGAGACTAACCGCCAGCAAATCCTTGCGCTCTATGGCCACCCCCAAGACCGTTTGGTACGGGAAAATGAGCGTAAATCCATCACGACCGTCTCCCGTACTCACGCTTGGGTATTGGAACAAAAGGGGGAGTTTCCCAAACGCAAAAAGCTGGGTGCAAGTTGTGCCTGGTTGCTCTCCGACCTGTTGGTCTGGATCCACTCACGCTGAGAGAGCTACAGATGGGAAACAACATCCTGGACTATCTGAAACCACCAGCACCGGAACCAACCTCGATCATCAAAATGAAAGAGCTATGCACCTTATTCGGATGCTCTCGAATGACCATCTATCGCTGGATGGAACACCACAAACTGCCAGCGCCCATCAGGCATAAGAACAGGCGCCTAATTGGTTGGGACAGGAAATCAATAAATATCATGTTAAAGCGTAATTAACGCTCTGCGATGGAGGCCTTGAGCCTCCTCTATTGGGCCCTAGGTGTGACAACCTGTGACATTTATTACGCTTTTTACCCTGATTTTTTCCGACACAAAATTGCACCAAAGCCACGGGCCAACTGGGCTGCCAGCAATGAGCCATCCCTTACAGCACCAGGATATTAATAATATGGCTGTTATTGAGAATAGTTCTCGAGAATACCTGACGCCAAACTTTGAGTATGGTGGCTATTACTGGCCAGTGATCAGCAGATACCAGATCCGTAAAGACATCATGCACGGCATATTTAAGCTACTCGGCCAGTTCTACGAAAAATCCAGCAAGCTAATCGCGATCAGGTTGGAGCTAAAGATGAAGCAATGGAGCCAGGATAATCAACATGTAGGCCATTTCTTCAAACAGCTAAAACGCAAGTTATTCAAGCATTACGGACACTGTTATCACGGGTATATCTGGGTGAGAGAACAGAACCATGCAACTGCCCAGCACTACCACACCGCATTGTTGGTGGACGGACACAAAGTCAGACACTCCAACACTATCAAACAACTCGCAAAGTGCATTTGGCAACACGGCTATTTGAGCCTCCCCAAATGCCCTTTCTACAGAGTTCATCGCAGCCAGATACAGCGATTCCAAGCGCTGATCTACCGCTTGAGCTATTTGGCAAAAGCAGAAACAAAAGGAGATAGGCCACCAGCAGTCAAGGATTACCAGATCAGCCGCTGCATAAGGGGGCAGTAAGTGACGCAATCGTAATTGCCACGACACCAGCGACACATAACTGATGGTTGCATTCAAATTGAATAATGAAGGAGATACATATGGCAAAGCATAATTGGGAAGAACACAAAAAACGTTATGTAGAGGAGTACCCAGAACTCACGTTGGCCGCCTATGCAGCCCTGTTTGGGTTAAACCCCTCTACGACTCGCCGGGCCATGCGTGGCGTCAAAAGTGCAACTACTAAAGACAAAATGTCGCCGCAACCCAAGAGTCAGCAAAAAAGTGATCATTCTACTGCGAATGATCACTTACCAAGTGATCGCCCCGTCGAAGAGTCCTGTACATCGCTCGCCACAAAAAAAGAATCAAAAACAATAAAATCAAGAAGATATAAGAAAAAGTCACTCCAGAACGAAGGGGGGCATATACACAAGAGCAATCACCGGCTTACAACACCCCCCTTAGTCGGAAATACAGAAAATGATCACCCTAGACTCCTCCACGGCATAAGTGGGTCAATGACCCCCGATATGGAAAACTTGACGGCCCAAAGCCATATCGCCATCTATGCGTCACTCCTGAATCTGGATCATGATCTGCTGAAGGCGGCAATCGAACTAGCCGGGGATGACGAAGAGCTGGTTCTGCCCTGTGCGCGCTACCTTCAGCTATACAGCTGTAAGGAGAGCGCCATTAAGCAGGTGAAATCCGACTACGCCAAAGGAGAGATGTGGTACTACCCCGGCACCATGACGCCCATGACGCAAGAGATGGCACTCATGCAGGCAAAAACAGCACCAGCCCAACGATTGGCCGAACTGGAACGGTTAATTGGGGTTCGCAAGACGGCCCTGTGGCGACAGCGGCAGGTCGAATGTGAACAACATTCATTAACAATGAAAGAGCGGACTGACTGCACGACCCAAATACTATTGGAACGGAAAAAGAACAGCTGGAGTGCCTTGGAGACTGCGCAGAAACTGGAGCTGAAAGGGCTGGATCTCCCCTACTCGCTCAGGATGGAAGTCGCCAGAGAGGTTAGCTTCATCGAACCGGTCACTGATACCGATGGCGGAATATCTGAGGCCGAACTTGAAGCACAGGCTCAAGCCTACATGGCAGATCAGAAAGAGGTTATGGGGAACTGGCTACCTCAGCGCCAAACAGAAGTTGCCAAGGCGCTGGCCAATGAGATTGCACATCAAAGCAGTGAGCTGATCGATGAAGATGACTTCAATCCACAGCATGATAATGAGTTGTCAGCCAGCGGGTCTGATGACGAAGGAGAAGGAGAGTCTTTCACCGAAGTTACTGAGGCTTGGGCCTGATGAGGTGTATCAAAAGCAATCCGGTATTGTTAAACCCCGCTACTGGAGAATAAAAAGAAGACGCTGGTGGCCAACAGTTGATACTTCCGCATCTGGCGATGACATATGTGAGACTCGATAGAGTTTTATTTCCTCTGGAATGATAGCCTCGTCAATATTTATCAATCAGTTAACGACGAGATGGAACAACTTAACCGAGCCCTTGCCTTACACCAGTTACTATTGGAATTTCGTTACCCCGTTCCACGCTCCGTCATCCTTGAGCGGCTTGAGTGTTCAGCCAGCACCTTCAAACGGCTACTGGAATTGTTGCGAGACCGCTATCAGGCACCGATCATCTGGGATCCGATCGCCCGAGGTTATCGTTACGATACCGATGATGGCCGATTTACCTTGCCAGGTGTCTGGCTTACCGAATCAGAAGCCTTCGCCCTGTTGATGGCCAATCGCCTGCTACAAGATGTGCAGCCCGGCCTACACCAACAAGGGCTGGCCCAACTGCAGGACCGCATCGGTACATTACTTGGTCCCCAGTGGCAGAGTCAGGCAGACCGGCTGCGAGTTGAGAGCATAGGGCGCCAGTATGTAGCACCTGAACTATTCCTGCCGCTGGTGCAGGCCCTGTTTGCCAGGCGCCGACTCCAATTCCACTATAGTGCCACCTCGCATCAGGCCGAAATCCGGCGCGTCTCTCCCCAGCGCCTGTGCTGGTATCGGGACAACTGGTACTTGCTCGCCTGGTGCCACGAACGAAAGGCACTACGCATCTTCGCTTTGAGCCGCATTGCCGACCCCCTTGAACTTGATGAGGTCGTCTACGACAGCAAGACGCAGGAGTTGGACGCACTCTTCTCCAACGGCTATGGCATCTTCGCAGGCAATACCATGCAGCAAGCCGAGTTGCGCTTTGATCCAAGCGCGGCCCCCTGGGTCAGAGATGTGCAGTGGCATCGCGATCAAATCCAGACACTAGAGCAGAGCGGCCATATTCGCCTTAGCTTCCCCTATGCCGACCAACGCGAACTGGTACGCGACCTGATGCGCTTTATCGGTGAGATCGAAGTGCTGGCTCCGCCTGAACTACGTCAGCGCGTGATAGCCGCCATGAACGCGGGATTAAAAAAACATGGAGCAACCACTTTAGTAGCCCAGCCGGTGA
>Ga0172380_10005185_pt1 | contig 16031 bp, 14 predicted proteins | sample Leawe162metaG_FD_119747 | JGI IMG/M metagenome (GOLD analysis project Ga0172380, IMG submission 119747) | Leachate microbial communities from a municipal landfill in Southern Ontario, Canada - Leachate well 162 metaG | ecosystem: Engineered > Solid waste > Landfill > Unclassified | place...
CAATGCAAAAGCAGCAGCATCTCTGCGTACCTTGGGAGCCCGAGGATCATTGGTATATGCCATGTGGTTCAGAAGCACCTGATTAATGGGTGGGTGTTTCCAAGGTATTGAACCATTACGTAGGCTTGACATAAGTGTATCGAAATGGTATATGGAATGTGTGCTTGAGGAACATGCTTTATGTTAATCAGCTATATGGAGGTGTCTGTTGAAGTACTTGGTTAAAACTCTTGCGGCGCTGGTTACGCTCGCGATTGGCGGCATCGTAACGGGGCTGTTCTGGTATATCGCCAGTCTGCAGTTGCTTGTGCTTGCGGCCTGGACTTGCATGTGCGCGATGATTTGTTGGAACCAGTTTGTCACCGTGACGACGTGTGTCTTCGCGCTTGCCCCTTGTGTCGCAGACCCGCTGGCGGCGTTTATCATCCTGATCGTTACGATTCCATCTGGTGTGTCAATCGGAATGCTCTGTATGATTGGGTGGCTCGGTCCTCCAGTCTACACAATCATGTGCGCGGTAACTGTCTTCAAAGAAGCGGGAGGGATTTGTTCGGAATGAGGCCGTCTCGCATCGCCAAATGAAAGGTTCAGCCTTTCGTGTGGCAACGAGGGCGGCCTTTCTTTATGATGACTTTGTTCGCAAATTTTTCGTACGAGCGTAGCGGTGGCGAGCAAGCGAGAAACGGTGTGCTTCAGAGTTGGCGAGCACAGCGTCGGCTTCGCCGATGTGCGCGCGCTGGGCGCCGATTACTTCGCGTGGGCGGTGCTTCTCGTCTTTGACTACTGCGGCCACGGCGATAGCAAGGTTCAGTTCTTTCAACACCGTCTCTGCCGCTTTTTTGTGAGTCGCGCCTCCGTCTATCACTATCGCGCGTGGGTAGGGCCATTCGGGATGATTGAATCGGCGAGTGAGCAGCTCTTTGAGCGAGGCGATGTCGTCATTTTTTTGTACCCCGCGAATCTTAAACGTTCGATACTCCTTCTTGACTACTTCGCCATCCTCCAGAACCGTCATCACGCCAATCGCGTTGGTCCCGCCCAGGTGCGCGGTGTCGTAGGCCTCGATACGGCCATATGCGGTCTGTGCGCGCTCCTGCTCGACGAGCTCGTCTTTGATAAGCGACACGTCTTGCACATGGTCGAGGGCATAGAGCTCGCGGCGCGCCTCGGCAGCGTCTTCAAAGCGCTCTGCCTTGGCGGCGGCTTTCATCTCACGCTCTATCGCTACACGCAGTGCCTTACCGCGCCCAGAGAGAAAGAGTGCGACTTTGCGTATGGTCTTACGGTAATCGACCGGGTCGATAGTACTCGGGTACTGCCTGATCTGTTTATTAAACTCAATCTTGGCCTGGTGGTGCTTATTGGCTCTCGTGGCGTCGACCGGCTTCGCCGTATCGAAGAATGGAAAGATGCGCTGCAAGAGGCGCAACGCCTCCTTGAGCTGTGCGCCTGAAGGAAATGGGCCAAAAATATTTGCGAGTGCCTGGCCTTCGAGGGTCCGCTTCGCGGTGAAGTCGATGTTCTTGCCGCGTATCGCGAGCACGCGTGGGACGGCTTCTTCGGTGATGACTGCGTAGAGGAAGCTGGAGTCATCTTTTCCTATCGCATTGGCCGGTGGCAAATATTTCTTAATGTATGACGCCTCGAGCACCAGCGCCTCGAGCACGGTGGGCGTGGTCTCGTGACTAATGCTTTCAGCGCGCGTGACCATGTCGACAATGCGTGGCCCACGCGTCGCAATGAGGTCGTTGTCGAAGTAGCTCTTAACGCGGTCGCGCAGCGAGGTGGCCTTGCCTGCATACAAGACTTTCCTCCCCTTCTTAAATAAATACACCCCCGGCACGTCGGGGAGAGTTTGGATTGATTTATGCGCAAGTTCCATTGGTGAATACTACACGCAGCTCGAGTGCTTGACAATACAGGCCCAGAGTGCTATACTTGAAGATGGGTAAATAACCGCGGCGCAGAGCCGCACGGGAGACGAAAGCCATGTTCAAGTTCAAGCGCATCATTCGCATCATTTCGATCCTTCTGATCGGCTTCATCACTGCGTTCGCCACTGGCTGTCCGGGCGGATGTCAGAACGAGCCGCTGACTGCCGAGCAGGAGCTCGTCGCGAAGGAGATGGCCAAGGCAAAGTCTGGCGACTTCATCGTCACGGACAGCGGTATCTATTTCATCACGCGCGTCAATGTCGGCGCGAGCGGGCTGACGGTCATCGCCATGGACTACTGTCCTGGCGTGCCCGCCAACGCAAAAAGCCCGGAACAGATCGCCACATGGACCTCTTCGCCCCGCCTCGTACCGAGCGGCAGCGAGCGCTATCTCGCGGCGCTTGGCGAGTGGATCCGCGAGAATCCGCAGTGCGACTGAAGTGAGCCCGACGGGCTGCTTGACCAGGAAGGGTCTGGCATCCGCTGGGCTCTTCCTATTTCTTACCCTTAGCTTTGTGACGTTTAAAAGTTTTGAGAAGATACTCCCCCGTATACGAACCGTCGGTGTCGGCGACTTCTTCGGGCGTGCCTTTTGCTATTATTTTACCGCCGCGCTCGCCGCCGTCTGGGCCAAAGTCAATCAAGTAGTCCGAGCTCTTAATAACATCGAGGTTGTGTTCGATCACTACTACTGAGTTGCCACGACGCACGAGTTCTTGCAGGATCTCTATAAGTTTCTTCACATCGTCGTAGTGCAAACCCACCGTCGGCTCGTCTAGGAGGTACAGAGTCTTCATGGTGATCGGGCGGTAGAACTCGCTCGCAATCTTGACCCGCTGCGCCTCACCGCCAGAGAGCGTTGTGGCACTCTGCCCGAGCGTGAGGTACTCGAGGCCGGTGGCGTTGAGCGACTGCAGGCGGTCTGAGATAGCGGGGATATCGTAGAAGAATTTCTCAGCCTCCTCGATAGTCATTTGCAAAACATCGTAAATACTCTTGCCACGGCAGGTAACCTCAAGAGTCTCTTTCATAAAACGTTTGCCCATGCAGATATCGCAGATCACATAGACTGTCGGGAGGAAGTGCATCTCGACAGCGATAGAGCCGTTGCCTTGGCATGCTTCACAGCGGCCACCCGCAACGTTGAATGAGAACCGACCCGGCTTCCACCCCCTCGCACGCGCCTCGCTCGTGGCAGCGAAGAGGTCGCGGATGTGGGTGAAGGCGCCCGTGTAGGTGGCAGGGTTCGAGCGTGGTGTGCGGCCTATGGGCGACTGGTCGATAAGCACTACGCGACTTATGTATTCACTACCGGTGAGAGAGGCTGCGTGCTCGAGCTTCGCTTCCCTCTTACTCATGCGTGCAGCGATGTTGCGGTGGAGCACGTCGTAGAGAAAGGTCGACTTGCCGCTGCCCGAGACGCCCGTAATACACACGAGCTTGCCGAGCGGCACATCAATGTTTTGATTAACCAGGTTGTGGAGTGTCGCACCACGCACCTTGATCCACCCCTTCTCGCTGGTGCGGCGCTCGTCGGGTATCTCTATCGCCTTTTCTTGGCGCAGGTAGCCGAGCGTGCTCGAGCCACTCTCGTTCTCTTTTGCGGTGAGCAGGTCGTCGAGCCAGCCAGTCGCTACTACCTTACCGCCGTGTGTGCCCGCACCGGGGCCGATGTCGACTAGGTAGTCGGCAGCATAAATAGTGTCTTCGTCGTGTTCGACGACTAGAATGGTGTTGCCGAGCTCTTTAAGCGTGAGGAGTGTCTTGATGAGGCGGTCGTTGTCGCGTTGGTGTAGGCCAATAGTCGGCTCGTCGAGCACGTACAAAGCGCCCGTAAGGCCCGAGCCTAGCTGTGAGGCGAGGCGGATGCGCTGGCTCTCACCTCCCGAGAGCGTAGCTGCCGAGCGATTGAGGGTGAGGTAGTCGAGCCCGACGTTGAGCATGAAGGTGAGGCGCGCATCTATCTCGCGTACTATGGGCGCGGCAATATCGAACTTCATCTCTGAGAGCTCAAGCGTATCGACAAATGCCTTCGCGTCTTTGATAGACATACTGGTGAAGTCGACGATGCTCTTGCCGAGCGAATCCTGGCCCGCACCCTTCATATACACGCGAAGCGCTTCTGGGCGCAGACGCTTCCCTTCACATTCTGGACATACCTTCTCTGAGAAGAGTGACTCGGTACCGAGGCCGTTACAAGCCGGGCACGCACCATAGGGTGAATTAAAAGAGAAGAGGCGCGGCTCCACCTCGGGGAATGACGCGCCGTCCTCAGGGCAGATAAACTTGCTCGAGAGAGTCTCTAGTTCGCCGCTCGCATGCTTGATCTTGACGAGGCCGTCGGCCTGCTTGAGCGCAAGCTCGAGCGCCTCTGAGAGGCGCTCGCGAGCCCCCTCTGTAGTACGGATGAATTCTGATACAAAAATCGAGTCGACCACCGCATCGATATTGTGTACCTTGTTGCGGTCGAGGGTTATCTTCTCGCGCAGCGACTGCTCCTTGCCGTCTATCACCACCTTCTCGTAGCCCTTACCGAGAAGGTCGTAGAGGAGCTGGTAGTATTCGCCCTTGCGGCCCACCACCACGGGGGCGTAGATAGTTACGGCAGTCTTGTCGACGGCGACGCCCATCACTTTGGTCGCATTCTCTGCCTGCTTGGCTTCGATGCGCTCGAAGACCATTTTGATCATCTCCTCCTTTGAGAGACGTACGATTGGCACATCGTGATGAATACAGTACGGCTGCCCTGCGCGTGCGTAGAGCACGCGCAGATAATCGTAGATCTCGGTGACGGTAGCTACAGTGGAGCGCGGATTGTTTGACCGGCTCTTCTGGTCGATTGAAATAGCAGGACTAAGGCCCTCTATCTGGTCGACGTCGGGCTTAGCCATCTGATTAAGAAACTGTCGTGCGTATGCCGAAAGCGATTCCACGTACCTGCGCTGCCCTTCTGCAAAAATCGTATCAAAAGCGAGTGAAGACTTGCCGCTGCCCGAGACGCCCGTAATCACCGTCATTGCTCCTCGCGGCATCTCTACCGAGATATTCTTCAGGTTATGAGTGCGCGCACCCTTCACGGTGAGCCAGTCGCTCCCGTGCTTATGCCTGTCCTCCGCGTTAGCTGGGGGCTTGTGCTCTTCGCCTTTGGTTGCCTTCTTCATTGTTTATATATTGAAACTCCTGCCCTTGGTGGGACAGGTACAAACTCAGTCTAACATAGGGACACTTTCTGTGGTAGAAAGTGGTTGGAGGTAACCACATGAAGCAAGAAAGGTTGCTGTACGTACCGGACAGGTGTTTCCTTTGCGGATACAAGCCTCGCCTGACCCGCACGGGGAGACGGGCACAAATGCGTAGGCTCAACGATGACATCCAGGCGTGCCTGCGCAAGATGGACAATGTTACTCCGCAAAGGGGGCGCAAGCTGCCGCTCATGGGGCCCATAAGGAGGCAGAGGAAGCCGTTCTTGCGGCCAACCATCGGGCCGGTTCGGGAGCGGAAGTCGCTCAAGAAGACAAGAAAGAAGGCTCGTCACTAGCAAGGGTCACTCTTGCTACCCTGGACAAGGAGAAGCTCAATGAAATGCAATTCGAGCAACGACCCAGAACATGAGTGCATTCAGTGCGATCGAGACGAGCCGACGTCCGACCAGCGCGACCGAGTGCGGACGCGAAATCGTGTCAGGCTCGCTGGGCTGGCGATCTCCCTCTGTGCCGCGAGTCTGCTCGCATGGCCGCAGATCTCGACCTCGTTCCGCGCGCTCATGCGGCACCACTATTCGCTCGTCGGTGCCGTTCCGTGATTTGCAGCACATTGCCCCGCTCGCACGAATGATTCGTGCGGGCGGCCTCGTTTTTATGAAAACATCTTTTTTTCTCTGCCTCGTTTCTTCGGGCGATGCCCTTCGAGCTTGCAGATCCTGTGGCACTTGACACGGAGTCGTGAACGGTGTATGATAAGATTCGGTGCTAGGAGGTACCTTTCTATGGCAGAGTTTCAACCCGATTCCTGTCTGGTCGCTATCCAGGCGTTCGAGAATCCCTTCGACGATCACAGCAGATGCTACCAGGACGAGATCGTAGTCACCTCGAAGGAGGAGGCCGTTTCACTACTCGAGCGCATGGTCGCCGAGCAGCGAGCGAGTGGACTCACTGTCGTGCATGCGTCGGCGCACCTGTTCACGATGCGTGCCTGTGAGGGCAGTGCCTTCGCGGAGCAGTGCGTTGTGGACTCGATTGCGTCGTACCACAAGATCTTCCAGGTCGACGAGCCCGGAGTCGATAGATCGTACGAAGTTTCGCACATCTTCGAGAGTCCGAATCCCGAATGGCGGCAGAAGCTCCAAGAGGATGTCGCGGGCACGGACAACGACGGCGACGGCTGGTTTCTGAGGTACCGGACGGTCACGGTCGGCGCGGCCTGGCCCGAGGACACCATCCACGAGCCGCAAATGCCGAGCTGATGGAAGCCCCGGTGTACCGTTCACGCGAGCGTCGCTCGTAATGGCCTCAGCGGCCTCGAACCCATAAAAAGGTTCGAGGCCACCTTTTTTATGAGAACATCTTTTTCTTCCGCTTTGGTACTTTTGGCCCATTCCCTTCCAGCTTGTAGAGCTCGTCGCGGATGAGGGCCGCGGTCTCGAAGTCGAGCAGCTCGACCGCCTCGGCCATCTCTTCTCGCTTCCTCTTTATAAATTCCTTGGGATCTTCTTCGTAGGCTATTGTGTCGAGCACCAACAGCTCGTCGATTGTCTTCTGGTGCTCGGTGCGCATCGAAGCCGCGATGTCATGAATCTCCTTTTTAATAGTCTGCGGTGTGATGCCGTGCTTAGTGTTGTAGGCCACTTGCAGCTTACGGCGACGCGTTGTCTCGCTTATAGCCAGGGTGAGCGAGTCGGTCATGTGGTCGGCGTAGAGGACGACCTTGCCCAGCACGTTACGTGCTGCGCGTCCGATAGTCTGTATGAGCGAGGTCTCAGAGCGGAGGAAGCCCTCTTTGTCGGCATCGAGGATGCCCACGAGCTCTACCTCGGGAAGGTCTAGACCTTCTCGTAGCAGGTTCACACCAACAAGGATATCGAAGACACCCTTGCGGAAGTTGGTGAGGATATCGATGCGGTCAATCGTCTTCACGTCTGAGTGCAGATACTCAGCCTTGATGCCACGCTTACGCAGAAAAGTGGCGAGATCTTCAGCCATCTGCTTAGTGAGCGTGGTGGCGAGCGCGCGTCCGCCGCGCTTGATGACCACGTCAGCCTCGTCGATAAAGTCAGCTACCTGCCCTTTGTACGAGCCTGTCTCTACGATGCCGCGGACCTCGAGCTCGGGGTCGATAAGGCCCGTGGGGCGAATAATCTGCTCTACTACCTGCTCGGAGTGAGCCTTCTCATACTTGCCCGGCGTGGCTGTGGTGTAGATAACCTGCCCAACGCGCTCTTCAAACTCCTGAAACATCAGAGGGCGATTGTCGCGTGCCGAGGGCAGGCGAAAGCCGTACTCAACAAGATTGTCCTTGCGTGAACGGTCGCCCGCGTACATGCCACCGATCTGCGAGACGGTGACGTGGGACTCGTCGATAACCGTAAGAAAATCCGGTTTACAATGCTTGTCATGCGTATGAGGCGTGCCCTGCGTAGCCTCGGCGGAGCAGGGGAAGTATGAGAGGAGTGTAAATGGTGGCTCGCCTGCCTTGCGGCCGTCGAAGTGTCGCGAGTAATTCTCGATACCGCTCGTGTAGCCAAGTTCACGTATACGAGCAATGTCATGGAGGGTGCGGCGCTTCAAGCGCTCGGCTTCGAGCGGCTTCTCTTCGCGCTTGAGCTGTGCGAGGCGTTCATCGAGCTCGAGCTTGATATCCTCGATAGCCTTGAGGCGCTCATCCTCACCCGTGACGAAGTGCTTGGCTGGGAATACGAAGACAGAAGTAGGCTCAGAACGCAGAGCTCTCGAAACAGGGTCGAGCTCCTGAATGCTTGCCACCTTGTTCTCATCAAAAGTAATTCTAAAGATAGACCTCTCGTTGACGGGCATAAACTCAAGCGAGTTCCCCACTGCGCGCACTTGGCCAGGGCTGAGGTCTGCTGGTGTGCGCTCGAAGAATATCCCAATGAGCTTGCGTATGAGCGCCGCACGGTCCTCCTCCTGCCCCACTTCTATCTTCACATGCACTTTCTGATACTCCTCTGGCGAGCCGAGGCCGTAGATAGCCGAGACCGAGGCGACGATGATTACGTCTTTGCGCGTGAGCAAGGCTTGTGTGGCAGCGTGGCGGAGACGGTCTATTTCTTCGTTGATCATCGCTTCCTTCTCGATGTAGGTGTCAGAGTGCGCGATGTACGCCTCGGGCTGGTAGTAGTCGTAATACGAGACAAAGTAGTGCACGGCATTCTCGGGGAAGAATTCGCGATACTCTTGCGCGAGCTGCGCGGCGAGGGTCTTGTTGTGCGCGAGCACCAGCGTGGGCTTGTTGTGCTGGGCAATCACGTTGGCAATGGTAAAGGTCTTGCCCGAGCCGGTTACGCCAAAGAGCGTCTGGTGGCGCAGCCCATTATCGAGCCCTTCCGCGAGCCTCTTAATCGCTTGCGGCTGATCTCCAGCAGGTTGATATTGGGTATGTAACTCGAAGACGCTCATATAGTAAATACTCCCATATGAAATGAATCTCGCCCCGTAGGCAGCTCTGCTGTCCTACTGGGGTCGCCGGCTGGCGGCCAGTGGGTATGGAGTTTGAAGTTTCTTGACATAAAGACAGTTTATTATAGTCTACGTTCGGACGTTTAGCTACCCCACTGGGGTTAGGAGGACACAGTGTCACAAACCAATTCAACTCTCGAAGAACTCACGCTGGAGTTCAAGGCGTTGCGGAACCCACGCAAGCCCGAGGAAAATCAGAACGAAGTGTTCCGTCTCGTCGGGCTTATTGAGGGGAACGTCAGTGGAGCAGCCTTCAATGAGGTTCTCAGAGCGTTCGAATGCCTGGTTTCTCCGGGCGAGGCTCTCCGTCGAATTGAACTCTGTCTGCTCAACGCGGCCGCAAACAAGGCGACCTCGGTCGAAGACCTGGAGAGGCTCTCCAGGGTCGACGAGGTCGCGCGAGGCAACTTTCGAGGGCTCTTCCTTCTCCATGCGGTCAGGCTGACGAAAGACAAGGACGAGCTGGTCGATTGGCTGAAAAGGCTCGAATACTTGCACTGACCGCGAAGCAGTCGCGTTGCGGGCGATCCGAAAGGGTCGCCCGCTGTTTCAATTTCCGTAATAGCACCTCTCAAAATCTTTTCGGTATGCAACAAAACGTCCATCGAGGATGGCTTGGCGGGCACCTGAGACGAGTTTCAATATAAAACCGAGGTTGTGTTGTGAGCAGATGATAGAGCCCAGCATTTCTTTAGAGCGTATCAGGTGCGCAACATATGCCAGGCTGTAGCCCGAAGTTAGGACATCCGATGTCCTAACTTGGTTACCGAAGTCAGGCTTCGGTAGAGCTAAGGTGCTGAGGGGGGTGAAGTCGTTCTTATACTTCTCACCTGTGAGGTGGATGATGCCTCGGCGTGTGTAGATAGAGCCGTGGCGGCCGATGCGGGTGGCGGCAACACAGTCGAAGAGATCGATACCGTTTGCGATCCCTTCTAAGATGTCGCCTGGCTCGCCAATGCCGAGAAAGTGCTTAGGCAGCTCCTCTGGTAGCTCACCCATCGCCGCTTGGAGCGCGCCACGCATGTCCTCTTTGCTAAAGGAGCCGCCGATGCCAATACCGTCGAAACCCATCGAGGCGATCTCTCGCGCGCTCTCTTTACGCAAATCTTCGTGCCTGCCGCCCTGCACGACGCCGAAGATTGCTTGCTGCTCACGCGCGGCCAGATTTTGTCGATGCGCCTTAAGGCTCCGCTCTGCCCATTTGTGCGTGCGCTCCATCGCCTCGCGTTGATACTCATAGGGCTCCTGTGGCGAGGTGCACTCGTCGAAGGCGAAGAACATATCAGCGCCGAGCGCATGCTGTATCTCTATAGAGCGCTCAGGGGTAAAACGGTGGAGCGAGCCGTCGAGGTGCGAAGTAAAAGTAACCCCTTCTTCGTCAATAATCGCGAGCTGGCCGTGCTGGCTCGCGACGTCTGCATCGTATATCGCAGGCGACTCATTCCGCAGAGGTTCTCTAGTCGCCTCTGGCTCAACCAGACTGTTTTGCTCAGGAGATTCCTTCTTCTCAAATTTCGACACCTGGCGACCGAAGGCTGCGCCAAGCGAGAAGACCTGGTACCCACCCGAGTCGGTCATCGTCGGTCCCTGCCAACCCATAAATTTGCCCAGACCCCCTGCCTCTTTAACAATCGCTTCGCCGGGCTGCAAGTAGAGGTGATACGTGTTCGCAAGCACGACCTCGGCGCCAAGCGCCACCAGAGTCTCTGGCGACACGCCCTTCACGCTTGCTTTGGTACCTACGGGACAAAAGGCCGGGGTGCAGATCACTCCATGAGGTGTGGCAAGTGTGCCAGCGCGCGCTGCGCCCTCGCGGGCCTCGATAGTTAGAGAAATTGCACTCATTTGCCTAACCATAGCGCATGCACCATATATTTGACAAATTGCCAAACTCGTGTATCATTGATATAGAGGGTTTTACGCCCTACATGGTCCCAGGTCGCCGGCTATTGGTGCTGGCTTTGACATTCTGATCACAACAACAGGACGGTACGGAGGTACCAGGTCATGAAAACCACATTCATACAGCGTGTCGCCACTCTGGTGGCGACTGCCCTTCTCTTTGGACTCGCGGGCTGTGCCGCCATCGACGCAGGCGGAACGATCCGCAAGGACGCCGCCGCACTCCATGGCGATTACTCGGGGGAAGGGTTCTCGGGCGCGGTGTCCGTCGTGCGGCTGCCCGGGGACATCCCCGGAGTTCCAGAGTCTGCGGGCAAGACCGCCCGGTGGTCACAAATCGAGGTCGAGCAGGTGCTCTACCTCGATGCCGACTGCCAGAGGCAGTTGTTCGACCAGTTGCCTGGTTGGGCGCAGGCCATTGCAAAGGAGGGCGGCTGGTCCGCACTCGCGGTCGCCGTGGGTCAGGTTGGCTTTGCAGCCGCCTTCCCCGGCGCCGACCTTGCAAGGTATTTCCTCGCCGGTCTCGGGTACGGCTTCCCGGCCGGAGCGAACACCGGCCGGTATCGGCAGGACGGCGCTGAGAAGTCTGCGCAGGGATACTGCGTCGTATTGAATGCCTGGGAGGCAAAGAAGCGGTACGGCATCCTCGCCGGCATCAACTTCACGCCCTGGCACGGGAATGGGCACACGACCTTGCCCAAGGCGCAGAGCGCGCCGGCCACGCAGCCACTCCCGAAAGCGACGGAGGTCGACGACATGGGACCCCCCATCTTTTAGGGGGGGAGTGTCGAAATAATGGGCGACGGATCGCAAGATCCGTCGCCCATTTTCTATTTCATACGGCCCAAACACCGCCCGCGATTATTGACCCTTCTCTACGCTCAAGAGCTCAATGTCGAATACGAGCACAGAGTTGGCTGGGATGAGCCCGCCACCTACCTCTTGGTCACCATAGGCAAGCGCTGCGGGGATAACCAGGTGGCGCTTGCCACCGACCTTCATCCCTGCCACACCCATGTCCCACCCCTTGATGACCTTGCCTGCGCCAAGCAGGAAGGTAAAACCCTCCCTCCCTCGGTTCGCCGAGGCGTCAAATACCGTACCGTCGGTCAAGGTGCCCACGTAGTGCACAGTCACCGTGTCGCCGGCCGCCGCCGCCTCGCCGCTGCCTACAATAGTATCGACAATCTGAAGCTGCTCTCCCGTTTCGTTAGGCATAGTGGTTGTTGCTGTTTGATTAATATTTCCCTCTTGCCCGGCTTGGGTCAAATCTCCAAAGGGAGAAAGCCCAGGGAAAATGAGGAAGATTCCCACGACAATAAGGGCGAGTGCGACGGCGATGCCAGTTTGAGTAGTTTTCATAAGTTCATTATACCGAGTATGCGCCAAGTATACTACGCGCCGCCCGCTTCCTTAAAGCGTCGTATCTCCTCGCCGACCGCCTGCGAGGCGAGGGTCTCGTGGTCGGGTAACTCTCGGTCGAGGAACGCCTTGACCGCGGCTTCATCTCCCTGGTCTGCGAGCGTCATAAACTCGCTCCGCTTCTCCTCGGTGAGCTTGCCGATAATCGACAGCGTGGCGGCCTTGAGGGCGATCTCGCCAAACTTCACAATGACCTCCTGCTGCTTTTCAAGCGAGAGCGCGGCAATGCCGAGCGCTGCTGCCATCTGCTTCGTCATTTCGTCTTGCATAGATGTAGTCATGCCGTGGGGTTAAAAGACTTGTTTAGTAAGTTTCCCCAAGTCTGGTGCGTATGCCGGTCCATTGTGAATCACTGTGGTCAGCGCTCCACCTGGAGCAGGTACATACTCGACGAATCGGGGGGTGTTGATCATGCCGAGCATCTTGTACGATTTATCGACGAGTACCGATACGTTATGCTTCAAGGCGTAATCTTGGGCCGTAGCGTCAATCAAGCTTTTGTTGCCACCCATGACGTAGAGCTTTCCTTCGGTACTCATATATCCGTGTGTCTCGGACAGGTTGGCGGTAATATCAGTGGGCGTCACACCCTCGCGCACTATGCGTACTGAGGAGGAGGTCTCTGTCTGAGTGTGGGCCGCAGGCGCATCCTCGACAGTTTCCGGTGGCGGGGTGTAGGCGTCGCGGATGGGCTCAGAGATGGTGCGCTCACCATTGTCCCCGATGAGTATCTCGCGCAGCTTGTCATTCTTATCGACCATATAGTGATGCGTCTTCCCTTCCGCATCCTGTGCTTGGCTGAAGTGTCGCGGATCATTGAGCTCATCGGCACGCACTTTCTCCATTGCCTCGGCAACTGGGTCAGAAGCTTCAGGGCCACTCACCTCGTCTTTGTAAATAATGTGAGTGTGTGCGTCGGGATTACCCTCTGCGACTGGCGCCTCGTGAGGTGCTTCAGGGTGATACGGCGCTGTCACCTTAGCGTCCGGCGATGCGTCAATAACTTCTCCGCCACCCACCTCCCCGAAGCGCAGCTCACCATTCTCCGCGACGCTCAGCACCGAGCCTGGCTTGATCAGAACGTTCTCACCATCGGCCTGATAAAACTGATGCTCCGTAGCGATGTCGTGCACCACCTTGTTGATGGTAGAGTCTGTGGCCTCAATGAGCCGTCGCACATCACTGCCCTCTGCGTATTGAGTGGGGTCGAGATGTTTCTCCTGGAGCTGCTCGTAGAGCCTCTTGGCCATATACTCGTACCCCTTACCCGGTGTCGCTTCGACAGAAGCGCCCGGTATCTGCGGCTCTTCTGGTATTGCGTTCGCTCCGGCGTCTGCATCAGGTGCCTGATCAGGAGCTGCAAACCACTCGCCGACTTTTTCCGTTACGAAGCGACCCGCTATCATGGTTATGAGTGCGTACGCAAGAGCTTGTTTGCCCGCGCGGCGGTTGAGCTCCTCTTCGCTGTAACCTGCGAGCTTATGGTCGGGACTGTTCGCGATGGCCGCATCAAACTTCTTGCGCCGGCCCTCTGCGAAGCCAGCGGTACCAACAATTCGCTGGATGAAGAAGCCGCCAGCGAAACCGGTCGCGAGTGTGGGCATGGCAAAGGCCGTAGCGGCCATACCGCCGCCCATAAATGCAGCGGTAAATGCAAACTTGCCCAACATAGGAAGTGCGTTGTAGCGCTTAACGCCCTTGTCGAGCCACGCGCGCATTGTCTCAATCTTGCCCGCTGACCCTCCCTCCGCTCCTACTATCTCGTCGCCTGCTTTTGCAAGGGCGTCTGAACGCTCTTCGAGACGATCTAGCCAGTTAAGTCCCTCCGGACCTTCAATAGGCTTCTCTGGTTCCTCGGGTGGCACCTCCGTTTGGGCCACTTCTTTTTTGTCCTCATCGCCAATTTCAAAAACCGCATCAGGACCCTCTGGGCCCGTTTCGGCTCCTGGGTCCTGAGGATCCACATTAAACTTGCTCACCAGCTCTCGTAGTTCTGCGCGCTGCTCTTGCTTGGTCTCAACAAAGTGCAGGTCGTTATAATTTCCCGCCGCAATGTTTGTAAAATTCTCCTCAATGTCTCGGATAGCTCGTGGCTTCTGGTCTGCTTCTGTGTCGCCACGCGCAACCTCTGTCGTGCCCGAGGTAACTCCTCCCGGAGCAATGTACCCTTGTTGTTGCAACCATTCAGCAGCCTTACGGTTGTATTCGTGCTTGTACGCTTCGGATTTTTGGTGATTTGCTACCCAGTGGCCTGGATTCTCACTAATCTTTGGCAGTGGAGGAATTGCGTCCGAAGTCTTCTCCAGCGACTGCGCAGCTTTTCTCAATTCATTGCCTATCTCATCTGCCATGACACGATCTGTTTCTGGCCCGGGCCCGGTTGTCGCCTCTGGTCCGGACGCGCTCGTGTGTAGCGGTATGCGGGTGTCGGCCTTCTTCTTTAGTGCATCTGGTTTGCGCACAAAAGGGTCGACCTCCTTCATTCTCTTTGGGCGATAGTCCTCCGCTATTTTATCGACATCTATCCACCTCGCTGATGCTGCAGGAGCAAAGCTGCCCCCTACTTCGCGTTTAGCGGCGGTAGTTCCGATTGGTTGGATAATTTTCTCCGCTGCTTTTTTTGGCGTGGCTTCTGCGGAAGCGGCAGCAGCCAAGCTTGGCGCAGCCCCTTCTCGTTTGCGAGCTAGCTTCAGACGTTCCTTGTGTGGAAGCGAGAGTTCGGCTTCAAGACGCATATTCTCTGCAGCAATACTGTTCTCGCCGGCGAGTTCTTTGTCGTTTCGGGGCTTATAGCGTTCGGGCATGGAAATTAATTATTTTGAAGCAATGTATCGCTCTCGAATCATGTTCTCAACTGTAGCACGGTCACGACCGTAGGTGAGCGAGGAGAGCTGGATAAGATCGTCTACCTGCGAGAGATTTGGCGCAGGCAGGTCAGGCGTTCTCATGTCAAAAGGTTTTTGCGGAACGCCTCTTGCCAACATCTTGACGTACGCGTTTCTAAACTCAAGATTCACGAAGTCCAGAGCCTCAAAAGAAGGTGCAAATTGCTTGGCAAAGAATTCTGCGTCTTCTTCACCCACGCGGAATACTGCCATATTACCCACGTTGCCGAAGACCGCATCGCGGGTCTTCTCTTCTATTTGGCTCAAGAACTGGTGCGCCACCGAGAGTGAGAGCTTGTACTTACGTGCTTCAGAGAGGATGCCGGGAATCGAGCTCGTGGTGACGTTTTGGAACTCGTCTATGTAGAGATAGAACGGTGGATACGGTGCGCGCGGGTTGTCGGCACGCGAAAGTGCGGCCATGAAGAGCTTGCCCACGAGGATAAGGCCGAGGAGGTTCGCGTTCTTCTCGCCCAAGCGGCCCTTCGATAGGTTCACCAGCAAGATCTTCTTCGTGTCCATGACTTCGCGGAACTTAAACGAGGATTCCTGCTGGCCAATTATCGGTCGGATAAAGTCGTTGGCAGTGAAGTCGTCGAACTTGTTGGTGATATACGGCACAATATTGGCAAGCGAGGCGTCGCCGTCGGCCTTGGTCGCTATCTCCTGCCAGAACTGGTTCACAATAGGGTTCATGCTCTTGCTCAGCTTCAAATCGCGGAACTCCTTGTTCGCAAGCACTCGAGGGATGTCGAGAATGGTCGAGCCAGTGGTGGGGTCCTCCATCACGAGCTGTGTTGCGTTGCGGAAGTACTGCTCAAAGGCAGGGCCCATGCTCTCGGGTACGTCGCCATAAAGGCTGCGGAAGATCATCAAGAGCTCGTTGACGATAAAGGTCTTCTGCTCAGGCTTGCTGATATCGTACTCAAGGAAGTTGAGTGAGAATGGTCGTGAGAGGTCGGCGGGGTCGAAGTAGATTACGTCTTGGTACCGCTCGGGCGGCACGCACGCAAGCACGTCGAGGATGTCAGAGCCGTGTGGGTCGATAAAGCAACAACCGTCGCCGTTTTTAATATCCTGAATAATCATCGACTTCAAAAGACCGGTCTTACCCGTACCGGTCTGACCTATCACGTAGAGGTGGCGCAGGCGGTCCTCCGGTGAGAGATGTATCTCGGTGGATCTGCCTCGGTAGG
>Ga0172380_10005186_pt1 | contig 16030 bp, 38 predicted proteins | sample Leawe162metaG_FD_119747 | JGI IMG/M metagenome (GOLD analysis project Ga0172380, IMG submission 119747) | Leachate microbial communities from a municipal landfill in Southern Ontario, Canada - Leachate well 162 metaG | ecosystem: Engineered > Solid waste > Landfill > Unclassified | place...
CCAATTGACACGCTCTTAATCTCTGGATAAGGTTTACCAACGCTAGAGTATTCCCAACTAATATCAAGCTCATGCAATACTTCTTCTTCTGATCGTCGAGTTTTCTCATACTCATACCATGCCTGGTTTTTTTTCGGATGTAAATGCCAATGCAATGTCAAAATTTGTATCTTATCACTGAATCTTAACGTCTTAGCAAAGCTCGGCTCATCGGGTGGTGTAGTGACTGCTAGACGACATTTCGTAGCATCACCAGCGGCCTGCCATGATCTACGTGCATCTGGCCAAAATCCAAACTCATCGAAGAATACTATCGAATATCGTCCAGCGCGCGAGAAGTTCTTGTTGCTAGACTCACCAAGTATAGTATTACCGTTCTCGGGATTGACTAATTTCATATATGTTCTATGCTTGGTAATATCAAAACCAATCGGCAATAATAATCTATCTTTAATAGTACGCAACAAATAATCCAACTTTCCAAATAGAGAGTCCATTTGCCCGTTATCGACATAATCTTCTTTACGGGATCCAACTAAAGCCTGAAATCCATCAACTTCTAACCAACACCATAATAATACTGCTAATATAATCCAAGATACCCCCATGTCTCGCGATTTTTCAATAAATAAATCACCACCGTTGAATATGTCACCGACGACATCTTTAACTGTTGACTCTTGAAAATCATATAAAACAAAATCTATATCATGAGGTATAACATCTGGTCGCGGATCAAATGTCTTCAGGAAGTTGCTTACAAAGAATACACAATCTCTTTTAGCCTTACGACGCTCCCGTTCCGATAATAGATCATTAAGCTCTATCTTTAAGGAATCTTGTAATTTTGTCATCTAGTTCCTCATCCGTGATTGATATGTTAGGATTTAACTTTTCGCCGCCACTTGTAACATCAACACTTTCTTTAGCCCGGCCAAACGCTCTATTCATCATACCTTCTAGGGCTTGATTATTAGCCGGTTTTGTAGACATATAATAATATTCTGTATCATTATTAAGACTGCTCTCATCATCTAAGAACTGCTTGATAGTCTCGGGATCAGTAACAACGCTAGTCTCTTTCCTTTGTCGCGTACCACTACCAATCGTGGTGATAACCATTAAATACTTTTCACCTAATGCTAAATCTAATTGAGAGTTAAATAGCCTATCAACATTCTTAGCCACCCGTTCTTTAAATTGCCGTTCAGCTTCTTCTTTTATGATTGTAGATTTATTTTTTCCATGTGCCGGTCTACCTGCTCCAGGTCTAGCACCGCCTATAGATTTTGGCTGAATGTTTTTCACTTTTTCAATTTCCGCCATTATAACTAGACTATATCATATTTCTTTATAAAATTGAAACCTATAAAGTGCTGAGGATGTTATCAATAGTGGACAACCGGTCGTTGAGTGCGGTTAGGTCGTTGATAGCGTATTGAATCTTGTTTGTCAGTAGGGCTACGGGAGTATCATGACCATATTGGGCTTCACCGGTACTAAGTTTATCTTCGATCGAAGATACGATTTTAAACATGCGAACTATCTCATTCTGTAAAGTGGGCTTAGAAAGTTCTTTTATATTGGACTCTGCGTACTCTGTGTAATCTTTCATTTCGTTCTCCTTAATTATACTTTTATAATAACACATCAATCACGGATTTAACATAAACCCCTAATAAAATACTTAGTGCTATAAAGCATAGAAATGCTGTTAATACAATCACAAGATAGTCGCGGTCTTTCATTCTACAATCCTCACTATGTTATCGTTATCGTCGAAAGTTAAGAGTGGTTTAGTTGGTGAGCTAAAATTTGTACTAATATCTAATATTCCTTTATCGGTATTTGCAATAGACCCAGATATTGCTTGCCAATTTGGATCAGTAACATAGTCTTTTGACATTTGGTTATCGGATATTATGCACACCACCTTGACATATCGCTTGCCTCATATAAGGCGGACATTTCTTCCATCCATTCTGGGTCTAATTCAGTTAACTTTTCTTCTAAGATGTCGTCAAATCTTAAGTGGTACGATTCATCATCACCAATAGCCCACCTAAGTCTATCTTTATCATCTTCGCTAACTTTACTCATAGTTTCTCCCATAATATAGGCGATAATATTTTATAGATTTTACCATCAAAAAACCATAAAACTAGCGGTATAATTGTGCATGTTCCAATTATAAATACTATACACCTGATAATTAGTTCGATTAGCCCAACAATTACATATAATATTTTCATTCCATTAACTCCTGTTTACGTGCTTGAAGTTCGTCTAAGTAACTATTAAAATAGCCGACCCAATCGGTTCCCTGTAAGAACCAATTACTGTTTATTGTTTGCATAGTTTCTATCTTAGATTCAATCTTAGCTAGTTCTATCTCGTGAGTAATAAAAATAACTAGTTCTGTTGGTGTTACTTTCCACCAAGTTACTAAATTATCCTCTGGTAATTTTTCGTACCAGTCATATAATTTTGATAATAATTTATTAGCATTCTTATTTCTTAGCTCTTGCTCGGATTTAGTAGACATAGTCTTTACCGTAACCTTTACCATCAATTTCTATGTAATCAATTGGAAGTTCATTGCATAATTCCTTTAATGTCATTGACCGAAATAACTCCGCTCTATATATCCAATTTGAAGTTCCATAATTAGATACAGTTATGGGTTTTCCATCTTCGGTAACGCCAATATATTGAAAATCATATTTAAAATAATGATTGAATTCTAGTCTACAATTCGCATATTTATTTTTGATTTTAGTAAATTGCGCTTTGTCACTTGCAATACTCATAATACAATTACCTTTCCTGGTTTGTGGGCTTACCAATATTAGCATTAGCTAGGTTGATAGAATTTATTTTAATGAGATCGCTCATAATCCAATCACCTCCCATGCTTTTTTAACTTCTGCATAAATACGTACCATTTCTAAGTTATATTCAATGCTTGTCATTTTCATTCCCCTGTGGCTGTTTCATAGGTTTCATAATTGTATAACCTCTTTAATAACTTTTATTTCTAAAATATCAGCTATGCTTTCGTCAATTATACTAATACTTTCTGCCTTAAAATATGCGTCAATAGTTCTGCCATTTTCTTGTTCAATAAACTTTACCCAATAAAGTGTTGTATTCCCCTGTGGTGTCTTATCAGTCATAATACAGTCCTCTGTCTAAATACTTTCTTATTATAATTGTCTTTCAATTTGACCCAACCGCCTATAATTTTAATCTCGTAGTTTTTTGAAGAGTATAATATTTTACTTATCCGTGTTTTGTTTATCTCAGATTGGCTTATTTCAATATCTGCATAACCTTGTCCTGGGAGTTTAATCGACGAATCGCCTATTTGTGTGAACCGATACATATTTTCATCATCTGATACCCTTTGAATACCACTACAGATAAATGGGGCTGTGCTTTGCCATACATAATGACCCCACATACCAGATGGAGTAAAATCAATAATGGTTTTACCAACTGTGAAGCTATAGTTCGGAATATACTTTTTTACTTTATCTACTATCTGTGGGGTTAGATGGTTAGTTGTCATAGTTGCTCCTCTGTTTTTTTAGTTGCCGATATTTCTTCTGGGCCTCTTTATATTTATCCGTTTGACGGTACTTTTTTTGATATTCTTTATATTTATCCGTTTGCCAGTACTCTTTTTGATATTCTTTTATTCTGTCTTTATATAAATATCCACCTCTTGGCTCTGCTGTTTTTGCCCAGTATTGCTTACTATGCAACGAACCGTGGCATTTACGGCAAATGAGTTGTAAATTGCTTATATCGTCCTTCGTTGGTATGCCTTTTTCTTCGTTATGCCTTCCGTTTCCATCAATGTGGTGTATAGCTAGGTAATTGTCATCACCACAGACTGAGCATTTATGCTCGTATTTATCAAACACCTCCAATGCTTTTTTAAATCCATATTTACGGATTGAGGTTACTGTTAAGCCGTATGTTTTATTATTCATATCACTATATTACACTATTAAGTTAAGTATTACAATACCCTTGTTTAATATAGTTTATAATTGGTTGATAAAGTTTTGCAATGCTTCTTGCGGAGTTGACCCACAGGCACATTCATCGCTTTCAGCAACATTAGTAAAATCATCATAATGAGCAATCCACATATCGCCATTAACTGAATCGGATTCAATGACATAACTTTTCATTAGACTTGGTTTATATATTTCCATTTCAGGTTTTTCTTCTCCAAGATTTTCAAGATTAGTATGTGGACATATCCATTCGCAATTTGGGTGTTTTTCTAAATGTTGTTTAACTGCCCATTGTTCTGGTTCGCTCATAATTTACTCCTTAATTCGGTTATTTTTCCAACTAATAGATTATGATATTCTGGTTTACATATTTGAGAATCTACAATACCAATCAGCTCTTCTATTCTTGCCCTATTATTAGACTGCTCTAAAAGTGAAACAATATATTTGGCTAATTCATCGGCATTTTTTTCGGCAGTCAATTCTGTGGTCGACTTGCGTATTTTGACAGCATATTGATAAACTTTAGGTCGTATCATATCTATCTGTTCATCTAATGTATTATCTTTAGTTGTCATAATCAAATTGTCTTTCTGACTTTTTAAATGCAAATACGTTGTTACCATCGACAAATTTTCCTATACCAGTGTGGAATATACCAGCGTTAGGATAACAATGTTCATATTTATTTCCGTGTATTGTGATTATGTCATAATAAATCTTGTCGTATTCGCCAGTATATTTATTATACCCAGCTGGAATAACACGGTCTTGTCTACGATTGGCCATTACTTATCTCCTGTCTTACTTATAGTGGGGGTGGGTTGAATAGTATTAGCAGCGTAATATTGGGGCATATGTAATAGGCAAGTTCCACCATATATTCGCTTGCCAATTCTTCTAGCTTTATTATTACATCCAGTCTTACTACACATTGGTCTTTTTGTGCTGAACCCTAGACGATTTATTTCTTTGGTGATTTTACTCATATCATTTACCCTTTCTTTTTAAGTTCGTGTAATCTTTGACGTAATTCAGTCCGCCAAGAATATTTTGGCTCATATATTTTAAAATCACCTTTTTCACCAAGTAACCATTTAAATATATCGTCGTATTTATAGTTTTCAGTGTAATTGGTGGAGATATAGGATAGGATTTGTTCTAAAAGTTCATTTTTGCATTGTTTACTTTTATCTAAATATTCAGTTTGTGTATAATTCCCACCATCGCGCAGTGATATTAGTCCAACCGCCATAAGTTCAAAATCATTAATTTGTTCTCGTAATTCTTCATTATTTATAGGGTTATTTGTAGTCATAATTGCTCCTTAGATAACTCATCGTAGTACTGTAAAGCTTCATCTATGTCCTTAAACCTCTTGTGTTCCCATTTTTCTTGAACTTTACTAAATATATTTAATTTTGTAGACCATTTAGATGAGATTTCATATATAGGTTTACCGCCCCAACCATTAGTAAGACGGTCTAATGTATGAGCAGATAAATACCATGTAATTATTTCGTTGCGCTTACTCATCACTTAACTCCAAATATACGTTTTATGCTAGGTGAAAACAGTAATATTAACCAGACTATTTCTAATAATGCTAAGACCAGATTTAGTCCATAAAATGAAAACTGTGGTGATGGTTTACCAACGATGATCATTATTAGCACTAATATTACCGCTGGTAGAAAACGTGCATCTATAATTTTATTCATTTAACTGGCCTCCACTTAGTATTTTTCTTAGCTTTACTAACCGTCATGTCGTACTCGTAATATAGTTTAAATTTTGAAACGTTAGATTCGGTACTAATATTGCCTCCAGGTTAAATTTTAGGTTTTGGCTTGCGTTTAGATAGCTTACCACCAACACGGCCACATTGTCGTGCTAACTCAGGATCGAGTGAGAAGCCTTTGATATGGCCATTGCGACCGCCGCGCGCACAGGCCTCTTTGTATGCCTTATAAGCCGCTACATTTTTAAATGTTCTTTTTCCACGTGTAATCATTATTAAATCTCTGACCAAGTTCCGATAATACGCTGCTTGGTATCTCTAAATACACACCATGCATCAACCTGATAGTCTACTGATTCGTCTTTTACTTCGATCTTATGTAACTGTTTCAATTCTTCGGGAGTGTAGTCAATCATTAGACCTAGATGATCTCTGAGCCATTGCTGTTTAGTATGTAATTTCATATCCGCCTTTCAGATTACGTTTATGTATCTATAATACGCTTGTTTTAAACATAAGTCAATATTTACATTCCCACTGATATGACTGACCATCAGCTATCATTGCGGCTGTGACTTGGGCATTAGCTATGGCATTAAATACACTATATCCATCGTATCCGTATTGTGTGGCGCGGCTACCCCAATAATTTGTTAGGTGTTGGAATAATCCGCTTGGATAATCGATACCGTTTTCACTATAATTATAGTTTACGGAATTAGGATTTAATGTACTCTCGCAGTTTGCCATAGCAAGCAGTCTATTACCGTCTAGGTTATATTTGCTAGCAGCGTCGCGTATTATCTGCTCAATGCTTTGCACAGATGTGTCCTGTGGCTCTTCTAGTTCAATAGTTAATGTTATACTCGCCTGTGGTTCTGGAGCCGTCGTAGGCGCTTTAGACGGCTTAGCTATTTTAAACTTTTTACTAGTGCGCTAGCAGCTGCTTCAATCCTACATTGATCAGCACTTCGTAATGTCCAACCAGTAATGACCGATACGATCGCTACAATGGCAATCAATATGATAGCCCATGGTAGTAACGATACAAATACCTGTTTACGTGTAAATGTTCTCTCGTCTTTTGCTTCTTTGATTTCTTTGCTCATATTGTCCCTTTTGGCTTTACGCCGTTTATTTAGTTTTGTTTGTTTTAATTCATACAGTATATATTGCCACCCCAGACTTAATCTGTGAGTTCACTTCACATAACACCTATAGATATTAGCATTATGTTACTCACCCCCTCAGGTGTCGAACGGTAATTACTCCGTTCATCTATGGGGCAGGAATATATACTGTGTGAATTGTTAATGTGTAATTAAGCGTATGGTGCTAGGTAATATTTCTAGCTTTGACTTTTGCTCGGTAAGCTCTCTGCCAGTCTGCATGACACGCTTTGCATATTCGCCAACCATTATTTCTTACGTGGATATTATCACTTGTAAGGTCGTGACCTTTGTTGCAATGCGTCTTTCGTGCGTTCTTAGCTGATGGCGCTTCGCCTCGCATAATGTTAGTTACGTTGTCTACTGGTTCGATATGGTCTGGGTTTATACAACTTCTTACTCTGCATAAGTGGTCGCTATAAAGTCCGTCTATATTTTTACCTGTGTAATTTTCGTACATAACTCTATGCACTCGGTATTGTTTACCACCAGATAGAATAATTCCATATCCGTCAGTGTTGATACTTCCTGCATAGAGTAAACATTCGTTTGTATTGATATTCATATTACTATTATATCACACAGCACTACTACGCTTAATTGTTAGATAAACTATAGGCGATGTTAGCTCTCGTGGAATGTTTCTATTGCTCACGACGAAATGTTACTGCTTAATCGCCTAATTGTTTATCTGCTTCAATCTTTCGTTTGATTGATAAACCCAGTATAGCGCACTTATAAGCATAAGTCAATAGTATTTAACTAATACTTTTCAACTTAGCCTTATACCCATCGATTAACACTTGTAATTCGTATGTTGATATTTTTTTAGCCGTTAGTTTTAATTCTTCTAACTTAGCCAATCGTTCTGGAAACTTTTTACCAAACCACGCCATTGCTTCGGGTGGACTTGAGTGCCAGCGTCGGCGATGACAATATGCACATAATACTTTTATGTTTAATGATTCAAATTGTAATAGTGAGCAACTTCCGACCGAAAAAACGTGTGAGCCTTGACAACTTTTACCAGATACGACCTTACCACACCACTGGCAAGTATGATTATCCCGTAATTTTACATAATTTTTGACTAGTTTATCAAGTGTATTTTTCAGTTTCGCTCTACTTAACTTCTTTGGCTTAGATGGTTTTTGCTTAACTTTTGAGTTGTTCGGTTTTTCCGAACTACTCGGTATTTTAGGGTAGTGGCGACAAAAAGTTGTATAATGTTCGCCACCGCATTTATTACAGTTTGGCGTTTTTTTCATTAAAAATCACCATCAGCTACTTGTAAACATTTTAATCCTAAGCTGCGCCACATATTAACAACTCTGTTTCTGTCATCTAATATAAACTGAATATCATAATTAGGCTCTATCAATTCTTTGTATATCTCAGATTTAATAATCGCATCGTTTCTATTATCATCGGTTTTACGCATAAATAATTCATCGTACTTTATACCGTTTTTAGATAGCCAATCACTAGTAACAACCCTATATGTATCATGTCTACCTGAGCAAATTATTATTTTCATACCTGATTCATAATATGTTGAGACAATATCCTTAATAACATCATCAACGGTATCTTCATGATATTTAGTCGGATCATATGGACTTCTATCGTTCATATGCGCAAGTGTGCCGTCAATGTCAACGATTATTGCTATAGGTTTCATATATAAATTCCTCAATCCATTTAATGTCTGGTTTTATATCTTTGAATTTGCTAACACTCTCCGCAACAGATACTCGTATATTCATATCTGTCATTGAGGCTACTATTTCAGGTAAATACGGCTGTATATCATCTCGTGATAGGCCTTTTATTTTTTTCAATAAAGGATACAAATCAGATGTTGTTAAATCACATTTAAACTCGCCAGTTAATAGAAACTGTTCACATTGCCACATAACTCGTAAAAATGCTATTGCGAACTTATTTGTTCGTTCATTGTTTGAATTGCCAATATCTTCAAAATTATAAAACTTATTCCACTGATTATGCGCATAACCTCTACTAGCTATAACGAACTTCTTAGTGTCCATAAACTTAATCCAATTGTCTCGCATTTTCTTATGTGTTGGCGATGTTTCTATGACTTTATCTGAAAAGAATACCTCAAGTATGGTTGTATTGCCATGTACTGCTTGTTTACAAAAATCGGCTAGTTCGTAACTTGTGTTATCTACGTCTCCCTCAATCCAATTAGTATTTTTAACGGTTGCAAATGGACTTAAAACATCTTTTAGATCGTTTATATGTATTCCACGATAATCATAGTCTGATTTATCATTATGAAGCCCGTGTAACCTTGAACCTACTAATACTTTGGCTAATATCTTCATGACATTAACCAGCTCTCCCACAACTCAACCTCAGTCATCAACTCTCTGCCTACTCTATGTAGTTTATGGTAGTGGAGGTCTGAGAGCATATTGTCTAATAGGGTTTCGTTTGTTAGATTATCAAACATTATTTTATCTCCTCTAATTTATGAACCTCTTCTAATGCTTTATTGTTGAATAATTGCATTTGGCGCCTATAGAAAATATTCCAATTATCTTTATTGGCCGCGCTGTTACCGCGCGCTTTATATAATATCCATAAGGCATCTCGCAATTGCGTACTCTGGGATTTAGCAACGTCAGTTTCGACATCTTCTTGTGGTATATCCTCCTTTGTAAAGGCGTTCCGTCTAAAAAGTAGATTTCCTGATTGTTGATGAAAAGTGTCTATCACGCTAAAATCTTCGTTACTTATTTCTAATAGACTTGTAAATGATAGAGTGACACTTCGATCTTTTTTACGATTGTAACGATCTAGGGTACAAGGTATTGTAATTATTTTATCATTTTCCATGATTAATCCTTAACCAACGATTCTATAGCAAATTTTGATAATACTTTTTCAGATGGTGTTGTCTCGTCCTCGTCCTTTTTACTAAGCATTATAGCTATAAACTGATTATACTCAGCATCGCACTCATCTAAGAAGCGTTTTATACTTGGTTCTAACACGTAGTTGATATAGAAGTTGTCGCGCTCTACGCGTTTGATGAATAGCCTCAAGCCCTCTTTTACCCTAGAGTCAAATCCTATAAAATCGCACCAATCGGCATTATTAATGAACATTTGCATTTGTATCTGTGGTATGTATTCTTGTGGTACGGTTTTGTGAAGTATTATTTTATATAGATGATTTACAGAGTTCAGACACTTTATCTCTATATTACCTATTTCGCCAGTGTTTTTATCAATAACTGTTCCATCGGGAGATGCGCCACACGCTATTTCCGAGTGCATCATGAATGGAGCGTCTGTTACTATATTCTCACTCCTTAGCTGATACATAGTTTTAGCTATGTTTTCATTATATATGCCCCATTGCATTGATTTTGTTATATATGGATCTTGATCCGCTGGTTGGCCGGTAATACGTTCGGCTACAATTCCTTTTCGATAACTAACCCTATCCTCACTTTCTGTCAATGTAAGATTAGCTTGTAATATAAATTCAAAAGGAAATTCGTCACGAAATCGCTCTAGAATATCAATCGGCATGTTATGTTCTATGTGATATGCCTCAGCATCTTTTAACTTTCCTTTGGAAATAGATGATTTCATATAACTCATCGTTCGGCTAACTTGTGATCCAGTAACCTTACCAAGTCTAGCCTCGTACCACCTAGCGCTACGTTGTTCCGCATCAACTATTATGGGATTAACTATTTGCTTTTCCATTAATTAGTTCCTTAGTTTTGATATTGATTTCATTCGATAATACCGACATATCGTTAATGTCGAGTGTCGTTGTAAAATCCTGTAATTCTTTTATAGTTTTTGAATTACGAATAGTGTCGACATTTCGTATAGCGAGTGTAGCAATTTCTTGCTGCCTATCTTCATCAACTCCACTACTCGCGTCTAATTCTAATTCAGCAATATCTTCCCATCGCTCCAGATTATGTGATGGGATAGCCCAATCGGGTAGCTCTGGTATTTCGCGCAAATTTTTGTAGTCGTCTATTTCTACCCATACTCTAGGTAGGTAATACAAATATCGTCCTATTCCCCATACAGCTGCGGCGCGTTTTAAGGCACTTGATGCACCACCTTTTATTGATTCAATATCAGTATAATCTGCACTATCTGACTTAGTAATCCAAGCACCGTCAATTAATATTGATAGTTCGCAAACAAAACCTTTATCAATTGGCACCATTTTGCTTTGCCATCCACCTACCCCACAGACGTCATCTAATCGTTTGTATACCTCACGAGCATCCAAATATGCTAATGCCGTCGCTTTGGTTTTATCTTTTGTTACTTGGCCTACGCGCCATTTCAAAAACTTTTGGTCAAATGGATCTTTAAGTTGTTTTAGAATGGCATCCTGTGTTATTCTTGACATTTTAACAGCCTTTCGTTAGTTGTTATCTCTAATATACACCTCATTAAAACATAAGTCAACTGTTAGATAGTATAATTGCATAATCTGTCATTGAAGTGTATAATGTAGCAAACAACTCCAGGCGTAATCTTCTCAATACGAGCAGTCTTTCGGCGAATGGAGTTGTTTTTATTAGACTTGTTTATTTTTAACATTAGCAGTATAGTGTAGATATTAAATCTCACATATATAAATTGTGATCAAGATTTAATCGCACCTTTGAACTAGCACGAACTATAGTTGGTGCTTATACCCCCTATAATTAAACTACAGCTACACGCTTGGTCTAATTGCATTAAATACCGTTCAATATAAGACTACCCTCCATATATTGTGTCAAAGCGGTATTTTTTGTTTGCATAAACTTTATAAAAAGAGTATTATAGATGTAACTTATTACGTCCACGAAAACGTTATAAGGGGTACAATTAGATAAGTAAAGAGCCGACCATTGTCAGCTCTTGTATATTACGTCCACGAATTACTAACATCATAGCAGTTCGTTAACAATTGTGCAAATACTTTTACAAATATGTTCGGAGAACATCATTAAATGTAGTAGTTATGGTAGTAAGCATAATCTCAAAGGAGAACACATATGGCAAAACATATAACCAAGAGTGTCATAGAAGATATAGCTTATGAACTGAAAAATGCAGGATTATGGATAGAACAATCCAAACGTGACGATCCGCAAGACCCAGACGTAGATTACAGAGACGCAAACGTCAGTATGGATTCTATCATAGATTGTTTAGGAGATGTAATAGCTTCACATGATCCAACATTCGATAAAAAACTGTGGGTAAAGCAAACTGAGTATCGAGTAGAATAATACTAACGCTTACTATCAGAACCATACATTTAATAAAAACTCCATATAGAACTTATTATTAGCGCTAAAATCCAGGCACTGATTCACACGCCTAAACGTCAACCTGGTCTATGCGGTGCTAGTAAGTTCGGGATGATTACTCATAGTACTTAGGGAGAGGAAACGACTTAGTAATATAGTAAAAGTAAATAATAACTAAACTCTGCTCTAGCAAGGGAAAGGCGGTATATGATTAAATTTTGTAAAATATGTTCACGATGGCACGATAGTAAAACTAAGTGTGGAGATGTAAAATAATCTTATGCAAGATAATAAATTAGGCTTTAAGACTAAGAAATACAAATTTCTAGAGCCTGTAACTATAGACGATAAAAACTGGCGTAAAGAGCATCGAGAACAATGGGCGCGCGATAGTAAAATAAGTCATCAAAGTATTCTCGCAAAGTACCAGAAGAAGCAGACCGACGATAAGAAAGCTCGTGAATCCTATAGTGAACCACATATTGATGAATAGCAAAAAGACCACGCTTGATACGTGATCTGAGGTTGTGCGTCTGATTAGCTATTACCGCGCAACTATTTGCTTATACTGATAACCAATGTGAAACTGAGTATATTATATAACTATTTTTCTGCGGATGTAAATAGTTTCTTAATAATAACTAGAACACCATTAATAGGGGCTGTTAGGAATCCAAAAGTAGTACCGATTGAAATTGATATTAGATAATCTAGGCCAGCTGAAACACTTACATACATGACAGCTTTTAAAACACTTAACCATTGTTTCTTAGTAGGTAATGAAAACATTATTTACTCCTTTTTCTTAAATATAGCATTAATTAATTCATTAAACCACTCACCGACCGTCTGTGGTTGTTTAGGACACTCTGGGATGGGCTTTGATTCTAATTCTGATATCTTCGCCGTCAATACTAAATTATCGCCCTGTGAATCATCTAAACGCGTCGTTAGGTCTGTAACACTAGCAACTAAGCTGACTGATTTATCATTAGCGACTTTCAACTGACTCGTTAGATTAGTTATCCTGTCATTTAGGTCTTTAGTCTGTGCATCAACCATGGCGAGCATTTGTGCGCGTTCTGGCGACACCACCATGTTGTTATATACCCAACCTGAGTCCTTATTCAAATAAACATCTTCGCCCTCTCCTACGCCACGTGGACGTCGCAGGATGACATTATACATGCTGTCTAATTGTGCTTGGGTTGTTACCATATCTTCTCCTTGATTAGTTTGTTCATTATCAGGCTCTACTACTCGAATAGTTCCTACGTATTCACTCCAACCTAGATAAGTGCATCCACCATTATATTTAGCATATACAGCTATTAAATCGTCTAAATTAGGATGAAAATAAGGTTTAGAATGATAGCCTAACTGTGTAGAGGACGCTATCAGCCCATCGTCTAACGCATCTGCCGCGTGTCCAGCTTCTACATTACCTAATGAAAAATACACTGGTACGGTTTTACCGCTTGGAGGCAGTTCATTGGGATGATTCCCGCCTCCGTAATTAGCATTCCAAGCATCGATAGCGCTAGGATATGGATGATCAGTGTGGAAAGAATCCTGAACAAACTTTAGACATAAACCACCGACGTAACTGGTATTCATGTCTGCATCTATAATCTGTCGCCAGCCCATATTACTCCTTTATATAGTACACTTTACAGGTTTCTTATTACGATCTAGTGAAATTTGCCAAGTATCACCATTATTATAACTTACTTCCCAGCGGTTCTTGCTAGTATTGCAACTAAGAATTGGCGTTTTACCATCTACCGGTACTTGCTCAATAGTCTTTTCGATTATAGTAGTCTGAGTGCTGATCGAGTCTTTGCCGTCACGACCATTAAAATAATCAACACCAAACTGTGGGGTATAGCCATTTAATCCACTGTGTAGGTTTAGAGAATCGACTTTTGTGTTTACTTTGTTAGATATTATTTTGTCGAAGTCGGGTAGACTATCTCGCACGCTATCTTGTACAATAGATTGCACCTGTTTAGGCATTGTACTGCGGTATTCGATAGTTATATAAATATTTGCCAGACTCGATACAATCATAATAAACATAAATATAATGATTATTATTTGTAAGCGATTGGATTTCATTTTAATTTAAATAACCCTATTATTAGATTGCCAGCTAATGCTATTACAGCAGCAAACACTATCCAAAATACTTTACGTGTTTCCTTTTTAACACTAACAATCTCTTCATCAATACGGCGGTTGATAATTCCAACTTCTATCTTCAACTGTTCTTTGGTAACCAAGTCGGAAGTTTGTTTAATTATAACGGTGAGTTTCTCTTCAAAACTTTTATTCATTACGTCAAACTTGTCAGAAAGAGCCTCAATCTGATACCGCTTTACCGGCTTCTCTAACTCTTCCTGAGAAAGTTTTTCTGCCATATTAGTGACCTACTGCTAGTCCTATAACTGAATAATTAGCATCAAAGTTGTCAAAGTCGAACCATATCTCACCTGGGGTAGAGAAGCCATCAACCTGTGGTTTACCGGCAATTGCTACGGTTGGTACTCCACCAACGTTCTTCTCGGCAAAGGCACAATACGTCTCGGATAAGGCAGTATGCTTAATAGTGTCGTATAGTGTGCAAGTGCTTTTGCTAGTTGTACCATTGGAGTACCCGCTACCTATATTAGCGGTTGTACCTATTTTGACTACGTTCAATATAATATAATCAACTACTAAAGTGGAATCAGATAGTATAACTGCAACTACTGAATCGTCTGGTGTGAATGATATTGGTTCTGCTTTCATATTGTCTCCTTTATTAATTATTGACCTATTGCTACCCACATCATTGTTGAACTAGCGGCAATACTCGTGTTGGCTCTTGCTTTCCATGAAAAACCCGATGCCGTCGTAGAGTTTACAGTGCATATGGCATGATCGCTCAGCGAAGTTACAAATACTAAGGGTTTTTGTGCAAATGCAACAGGAAATGTTATTGTTTGTGAACTAGTAGCAAACCAACCATTGCTTGAATTGGTAGTATTGTCGGTACTTATGGCGCAACCAGCCTGAGAGAATACATTTACGGCGCTATAATCATAAGGGGTGGTACCAGTGGCATTCCAATCTGTTGCGCTACCGCCTTGTCTATAACGTAATTTACCATAAATTAGTTTACTATCTGTTATTCCACCTACTAGTGCTGCATTAGTGACCGAATTAGCAGTAGTTATTACAGAATCTTTAATATTTAGGCCATCAATTGTTACCCCATTAGCGCTCGTGTATTCAGCGATAGAATCTACCGTAATAGTTGGGTTAGATATAGTTGGGTTATTGATAGTGGGCGATGTTAAGACCTTATTGGTTAGAGTCTGGCTACTAGTTAAAGTTACAACTGATGATGGGAATGTTGGGGTGCCAGCGAAGGTATAAGTTCCAGTGATAGTACCTGATAATACAGGGCTAGATATAGTAGGTGCTGTAACAGTCTTATTAGTAAGAATTTGGGAATCATCTATTCCAACAGGGTGTGATAGCAAATCAAGTAAACTATTGACGTTTGATCGGACTAATTTGGCGGCATTGAAATCATAGACAAGAATATAATCAGCTGAACGGTCTACGTTCGTCAATTCGTCTTTATCTATAATTTGAAAATTACTCATTTAATTCCTTATGCTGGAGTTGTTACTGATATTGATGCACCATCGCTTAATGGTCTGTAAGTTAAATAGAAGTTTACTTGTCCAGCCGTAATTGCAGTTCCACCGATCGTCATAATAATATCTGCACC
>Ga0172380_10005187_pt1 | contig 16030 bp, 36 predicted proteins | sample Leawe162metaG_FD_119747 | JGI IMG/M metagenome (GOLD analysis project Ga0172380, IMG submission 119747) | Leachate microbial communities from a municipal landfill in Southern Ontario, Canada - Leachate well 162 metaG | ecosystem: Engineered > Solid waste > Landfill > Unclassified | place...
AAGAATGGCAGATAAATCTATTCTACAATTAGAAGATAATACAGTTTTAGTTAAGAATGAAATAGCATGGTTAGATGCTAAAATTGTTTATAAAAAGATACGCATAAACTATTTTGGAGATACAGGTGAAGACTATGTTGTTTCAAAAAAATAATTGATTACTATGATAATATTAATGACAATAGCTTTTTTTATAATGTGTGGTATTTGTATTAAGATAATAGAAGAGAAAAGACTATTACAACGTAAATATGAATTTATGTGTGAACAATATGAGTATATTATTAGAATATTACATAAAGATAAAACTGATAAAGATAAACTAAATGAATTGTTGTGGTATCTTGATAATACTCCATTTTAATAAATAATAAATTAAGAGATAATATATGTCTTCATTAAAATTAATAACAAAATATAATTCAGAGATAATAAATCAGCAAATATTATTTGAAATAGATGGTATAGAAAGTAAATTAATAGAACAAATAATATTATTACAAGACAAGCATATAAAGAAAGCTCTTATTGATTTAGGATGGACACCACCAGAAAACGAGAATAAATCATAAACATTAACTTTTTTAAAGATATACAATCAAGGTAATATAAAAGGTAATATAAAATGAAATGTAAATATTATAAACATTTAGCACATCCTATTAATATATGTAAATGTCATGGAGAACTTCCTGATTATTGGACTTCTGAAGAAGTTGAATCTATTAGAAAGGTATGGGGATTACCTCAAGAAGGAATATGTGACATATGTAATAAAAAAACAGATGCATTTGCAGGAGATCCTGATAAATGGCCTGTTGAATTACCATATAAAGATGGTAATGGTAAGAAGAAGATATATCATATAGGCTGTGTTGTAGATAGTATTGAAAGTTATACTATTATACAAGAAATAAATAGAGAATATTCAGATGAAAATAAGGAAGTAAAGGAAAATTAATATGGTTTTTTTAATTATATTTGGGATTTGGTGGTTAATAGGAACAATATTAACTTTTATTTATTGTATACAAAAAAACAATAAAATTAAATTAATAATGAATTTAATATCTTGTATATTTTCGGGTTTTTTGGGTATATTTGCAATAATATTTTTTATTAATATAGAAAAGGTACAACAATGAATAGAGTACTTGCTGAATTAACATGGCCTATAAGACGTAGATGGTATAAGATACGATTATTTTGGAATTGTAGTAAAGAATTTTATGCTCCTTGGGAAGCAGTTGAGATGTTATTAACTGTTAATTTTGAAATACTTGTTGATGTTTATAAAAATGGTGAGCTTGATATTATTAATTGGGATAGTGATGATTGTCATAAATTAGTTAAGAATGAGATAGATTATTTATATAATTGGTGGACAAAGGAAAGAAAAGAAGAGGAAGATGAATTAGATTATTTATTAGATATTTGGTCAGAACATCATGTATCATGGTTTGAAAAAATTATAGAAAAAGATCATCCTGATGGTTATAAAATTGGTGAATGGTCAGAATGGAAATCTGTTAATTCAAAATATGGTAATTATATTAATAAATTATATATGGAAAAAGAAGAAAGTATGCTTAAAAAAGAACAAGATAATTTAATTAGATTGATTAAAATAAGAGGATATTTATGGACATAAAAGGAGAATAAAATTGTTTAAAAATAAAATTGATTTTTATTTGGGTTTAGCAGAAACAATCTCCAAGCAATCAAAATGTCATGGAGGTAATTGGGGAGTAGTTATAGTAAAGAATGATATTATTCTTGGGACAGGCTATAATGGTCCAGCTAGGGGAGTTGCTCATTGTAATCCCTGTAGAAGAACAGGGTTTCAAAAGGGGGAAGGATATGATAAATGTATTGCTGTTCACGCTGAAGTTAATGCCATTATTCAATCCGGTGGAAGAGAGCGTTGCTTGGGAGCTACCTTGTATATAGCTTCTCATAATCGCCCCTGGGATGCTTCAGTTAAATATAATATGGGTATGGGAAATTTTCCTTGTAATAATTGTGCAAGAACTATTGTTAATGCTGGTATTAAATATGTTATTCAAAGAGAAGAGCGGGGAGAGCCTAATTTATATGATATTGAACAATTAGTTAACAATGGAAAAATAATATGAAAAAAGTGTCTTATTCTAATTATAAATTTCTTGATGTTCTTATTTTAAAAATGTTTTTTAATTACCTTAAAGGTTTTAAAGATTAATTAAATATTAATATTATTTATTATATAAGACCGATATTTGATATAAATATCGGTTTTTTTATGTAAAAAATTATTAATAATAAAAATTAAATTAAATAAATGTCAAATTTAGGTATTATTTATATATGAACATTTAAAAATTATTGGTATAATTCTGATAGTTTTTAGTGTGTTTTACTTGGGAATCAATGATTATATTTATATAAAATTTTATATAGAATAGTTTTAAAAAGGAGAAATCTAATGATAAAAGATTATGGAAGAGAATATAAAGAAGCATCTGAACCCCAATTTAAAGCTGAATTGGAAGATCGAGGTTCTTTATTTAATAGATTATATAAAACATATGAGTCTTTATCTTTACTTACGCACAATGCTGAATTATCAGTAAAAAATGATCCAAAGAGGCAAAGTATTCTTCCTGATGAGATTAATGAGTTATATAAAATTAAAGATATGTTTAATAATGTTCTTGGTCAAATGATCCAAAGATTCACAAAAGAGACTTCTCCAAATGAATTCCCTACTCTTGATTCAAAAGGAGAAATAATATAATGATTAAGGATTATGGTAGAGATAAAAGATCATTTGAACCTGTAAGTGAAATAAAAAAAATATCTCCTATAGAACCAATAGAAAAAACAAATAAAGATATTCCTCAAAAAGAAGAACAAAGTAGATCAAAAGATCCTAATAAGGGTAAAATTGTAGATATAATAGCATCTTTAAGAAGCGATACAATGATTAGGGATTATGGAAGAGAATATAAATATTCTTTTGAAGAACATATGGAAAATAATTTTAAATTATCTATACAAGGAACAACTAAAGATCTTATTACTGGTAGATCTGGAATTGCTGATCCAATTGAAAGTTTTTATTCTTCTTTTGAAGAAGCAAAGAAAGAAGCTGAAAAATTTTTAGATGAACATTTAGATAATTTTGGTCAAATAGATGTTTCTATTGAAGATATTAAAAATGATAAATATTTCTTTATTTATTATTATAAAGAGGGAGATACTTTAAAATATAAATGGAAAACTTTATAGGATAAATTTTATGATTAAAAATGGATATAAAAATGAATAATTCATTAAAAATAAAATTATTACATACTCTTAAAATAATGAGTACTCATAATGATTATTATAATCCATCTGGAGAATTATCTGATTTAGGTAATAAACTTAAACCTATTTTTCAAAGATATATAGTTACTATAATTCAATCAGAAGATATTCTTGAAGAATTATTATCTAGATTAGAAGTTGAATATACTAATATTCAAGAATTAAATGAAGGTAAAGATATTCAAATAGAAAAAAATAATGATATTATATATGAGACTTTATGGAATATTTTATTAGAAAAACCAGAAGAAGATAAGTTTCATTCATATAATAGTAATAATAAATTTGCTGGATATAAAAATATTAATGAATTATTAAAATAAACAATATTTAATAATAATTTCTCCTTTTTTTAATTTTATACCGGTACTTTATAGTATCGGTTTTTTTATTATAATTTTTATTAAAAATTAATAATTTTTTGTTGACAAATTACTAAATAATATATATTATATCTTATATTAAGGAGATAATTATGAAAAATAAGATTAAATTAATGGATGTAATAGTTACAATTAATTTCTTTAGTGCAATTGGTTGTTTATTGCTTTCTGGTATTGTAATTAGATCTGGTTTAATTATGGAAGGTTATTTTTTACTTATTGGTGCTATATTAAATTGTATATTAATGTATTATATTAATAGGTAATATATATGAATTCAACAAAAAAGGTTTATTGTTCATTTTGTAAATATTATTGTTGTATATTTCCAGGACAACATTCTATTCGTGTATGGTGTGAATCCATGAAACATATTAAAACTATAGTTCAAGATACACCTATTTATCCTGGAGAAAAACTAAAAGATTATTCTTTTATAAATCCATATATTTGTAATAAAAATAATGATTGTTTTTATTACAAAAGAAAATGGTATTTATTTTGGAGATAACTATGAAACAATATTGTAAGCACTTTAAAAAAGAAATAACAAAAGAAGAGTGTTATAAAAATAAAGAGAATTTTACTATTTGTAAACAAGGAATTGCCTATGCATTTTTTAGATTTTGTTGTTTTTTAGAAAAGAATCAAATGGATAGAACAAAGCCATATAAAGGATAATTAATTTTTATGAAAAGAAAATTAACAATAACATTAACTGAAGAAGAATTGGATACTATTTGTAATGCTTTGTGTTCTTATTCTATACGATATATTGATAAATTTTGGGGTATATATGCTCATAAAATTTATATAAAAATATGTAAACTTATTCCCGATGAGTGGGGTTGGTCTGGAGATATTGAAGGAGAAGAATAATGGCTCCAATGATTGATATTATTAATTTAGCTCAAAAGAAAGCTAAACAAAGTTATTGTAGATATAAAATATCTGCAGTTGGATTGGATAAAAATGGTAAAATAATTGGTAGTTCTATGAATAAATTACGATTTCATCATAAAGGTGGGGGTGTTCATGCAGAAATAGCATTAATTAAGAAATATGGTATTAGATTAAAAAGTATGTTTATATGTAGAATTAATAAACAAGGACAACTACAAAATATACATCCGTGTAAATCTTGTAGTGAGGTGGCTAAAAAATTAGGTATTAAAATATATTCAATTAAGGAGATATAAATGAAAAAGTTTATAGTTGGAGTATTTATTCTATTTACTGGTTGTGTTAGTATTGAAACATATCAAACTGATATAAAAAAAGTAGAAGTTGAACGAGATAAATATAGAGAATCTGCTCTTAATGCTAGAGTAGATAATGAGCATTTAAAGGGTTTTATTAGAGAATCTGTAGAATATATAAAAGATTTAAAATTTGAATTGGATCTTTGTAAAAACCACAAAGAAATTGATATTAGTAAATAGAAATTTATTATATGAAATTTTTAATTAAAATTAGTATGAGTATTATTATATTTTTTAAAAGTAGAAAATATAGAAATAAGAAATTGGATTAATAAATGATAGTAGATAAAAACCAATTTGATAAATTTATAGAAATATTACCCGATTTACAAAAGGATGAAGTATATTTTGTATCATTATCTGCAAGAAATAAATATCTTACTCAAGAAGAAAGAGATGAGTTTTCTTTGGGTAGAACAGAAATGTTTTCTAGAGAAGTAGCAAGAGATAAAGAAGGACTTTATTATGCTATGAAGAAACTTAGAACCTCTTTACAATATAAACATACAAATAACGGTAAAGAAATACCAGAAAAAGCTATTGTTGTTTATGGTAATATTAATCCTTCTTCTATGGTAAGAGCCTATCAGTTATTTACTCAAGAAATAGATAAAGAAATAGGTTTTATTACTGCAGCATATATGAATGAAAAAGATACTGAACCCAATTTTACTGAAGTTAAACTATTAAATAGAACATTAATGAATTGTATTCAAAAATCTAGATCTAGAAAATATTATATTGATATTGATTTAGATTTATATAGTTCAATAGATTATACTGGAGTTATACCTGAATTAACTGATTTTCTTAATGAGAATAAGGCTGTTTGGTATAAAATAAAGACATTTTCTGGTTATCATTTTTTAATTAAAAAAGATACAGTTCCTAATACTTTATATAAAGAAATAGAATTATGTAGAAATAGATTATCAGTAAAAGAAATTGAATTTAATAGAAATGAAATGATTCCTATACCAGGAACACTTCAAGCTGGAAAAGTTGTAGAATTTATAGGAGATATTTAATGAATAATTTAATAGAAATAATAACTAATGTAAAATTTCAAATTATATTTAGTTTTATTAGTTGGTTTATAATAACTGTAATTTGGTCTGCTGTTAAAGATGAAACTAAAGGTGAGGTTTTATTTCGATTTATATTTACTTTTTTCTTCAATTTATTTATTTTGTGTATATATTTAGGGTTTAAAAAATGAGAAGATATTCAATTTATAAAATAAATTGTAGTTGTTCTATAAATTTAATTGCAATTTATAATGCAAAACCAACACTTAAAATTAAATGTCCAATTTGTAATAAAACTTTAGATACAGAACATTATTCTTTTTGTGGTGATATTATGGAATATAATAAAAATAAAGCTATACAAAAATATAAAGAATTAGATGTTGAGGAATAATATGAAAAAATTAATGAATTTATTGGATAAAATATACATTTTTGTACTATGGATTTGTATTTTAACTGGATTTTTATTCTCAATTTTAGTAGCTAAAAATATGGTTGATAAAATTCTAGGAGTTGCTGTTGGATTTTTTGGTATTTTTAATCTTTTTTTAAATAAAAAATATAAAAATACTTGACGTTCACTTTTATATTCAGTATATTAAAATTAATAATTTTATAAAGGATATAGATATGAAAGATACAGCACCAATTTTGAGACATATTATAGAAACTGTTAATTCTGGAAAAAGAATTAAAGTTAAATGTAAAAAGGAATGGGAAACAGACGGTCCTGATGAAAATATGATATGTGATATTATAAAGATAGATACTCATGAAATAGATCCATATAATATAGCAGAAGCGGAAATTTTGATTTATATGGATTTTATGCCATATTTGAAATATAATAAAATTTTTGCTAAACCTACTTGGTATGATACATTAGGTGAACCTTGTTTAACTTGGTTTGAAACAATTCATTGGAAAGAACATAAAGGTATAGAGGAATTTTATATAATGGAAGATCAATTTGAAGAATTTTTTGATGTTGAATTATCGAATCTTTTTAAAGATTATTTAGATTCAAAAGAAAGTAAAAATAATATTTCATATATTGAATATCTAGAAAATAAAGTAATGATGTTAGCTAGTAATATATTAAAATATGAAACTAATATAGCTATGAAAGAAGATCCTGATCCAGAGGATTATACTTTAATAAATAATAGCAGTTTGGATTAAATATTAGGAAGATAAATGACAAAAAAAGAACATATAGAAAGATCAATTTTTTTATTTTTTATTATTATTGCAATAATTCCTATTATATATCATTTTAGATTTATATTTATTATTTCATTATTTGTATTAATTATAATAATGATAGCATTTATAGCAATTTGGATAGAAGATTATTATAAAGAGAAAAAAATTAATAAGGACTATTAATATGAAAAAACTGCTTTTTTGTATATTTCTATTAAGTTTTATTTGGGGATGCCAAAGAACTGAAAATATTAGTTATTCGGGGATACTTGTTACTAAAAACGGTTCAAAAATCTTTTTTAGAAATATGCAACCCAAATTTTATCTTGATGATGTTACGTTTAAGTCAGAAGGAAATTCTTTAGAATTTAGTATAAGAGATATTAAAGAATTATATTTAAGTTTAGATGAAAATAAAGATAAAGATGAAAAAGAAGTAACACAAGAGAAATATATAATTACAAAAAAATCTATAAATAAGGAAAATAAGGGTATAATAAATGACTAAAAAGCAACAAATTGACAAAGAAATAAAGATACTACAAAAAGTATCTACTGAACTATTGAAATCAGATAAATTTCTAGCTACTGTAGCATTTGTTTATACAAAAAAAGAAAATCTAATTTTAGATCTTATTGATGAATTTTCTTCTGAAAGTGCTAAACAAGAATTTATTCCTCATCTTGCTAGTAAACTTTTTGAAGAGGGTGGAAAAAGAATAATTTTCCTACAGGAAGGAATTCAATGGATTCCTCCTAAAGAAATGACTCAAAAAGAAATTTCTGATATTAAATCTAAAGAATTAGATCCTATGTATTTCAATAAACAAGAAATAATATCTATTTTGGATATTACTAAAGATTATTCTATTGAATATAGTATTCCTTTTAATAGGATTGCTGCAGAAGGTGGAGTAGAAAAAATAAAAATGGGAAGAATAAAAAGTAATCCTGTTATCCTAGATGATTTAAAACAAATACAAACATCATTAAAATTGGTTAGATAAATAGTATATAAAACCGAAAAAAATCCCCCTTAAGGGGATTTTTTTATTGACGAATAGTATATATTTGTGTATATATTTTTTAGAGCAAAAAGCTCTAGTTAACACCGAAAGGGTTAATTAATATTACACTTATAAGAGGTAACGCTATGTATCTTCCAACCGTTCGTTCTAATGATTTCCAAACACTATTATGGGGTTCAGACACAGATTTTATTAATCTGGTTGATAGGATGTTTGAAGATTTCCATTTTATGGATTTTTCAGAGATCGTCAAAAAGGATACTTATCCTATTTCTAACATTTATGTTGGAGAAGATCAATCAATTAAGATTACTATTGCTGTAACTGATTGGGATAAAAAAGATATTTCAATCTCATCAGAAGATGACTCTATTATTATTGTAGGAAAAGATAATAGGGAAGAAGACAAAAAATGGAGATTAATTAATGGTAAAATTAAGAAAAATTCTTTTTCTAAGAGGATTCGTTTATCAAATCGTTTAGATTATGATAAAGCTGAAGCTTCAATAGAAAACGGATTATTAACCATTATTATCCCACCCAAAGATGAACTTAAACCAAAAACTATAGAGATTCTTTAGTATCTAAATGAAATTATATTAAGGAAAAAGCCCCTAGAGATTCTAGGGGCTTTTTAGGCAGTATTAATCTGGAATAAATATACTACCTATCAAATTAAAATTTAATTGGAGGTTATGTATATAATATAATATAAAGATTGAATTATGTCAACTAATTTTTTTAATTATTTTAAATTTATAGGACATATTTTCAATAAGTATCCTTTTTAATTCGTTTTATTAATAATTTAGCTAATATTTCTATTTCTTTATCTGTATTATCTTTTTTAATAGAATTTTTTAATAATTTTATTATTTCTTGTTCTAGGAGTATCTTTTTTAATTCTTTTTCATTTAAAAATTTAAATGGAGGAGATATGGTTTGACATTTAGTACATCTATCTCCTCCAGTTTCTGAGTAATGTTCTGTCCAAATATTGCATTTTTCACAAAATTTCCACTCCCATAAAGAATTCATATTAACTCCTTATTTCTTATCCATTTTCTTTGGCAATTTTATCCATAAATTCTTTTTTAAGAAGTTTTTCTTGTTTTGCAATAAATTTATTTTGTTCTCTAGTAATTTTGTCTTTAATTGCACCAGCATCTACTAGGTCTTGTGTATCTAAATCCATCATAATTTTTATTTTTAGATCAACAATAAAGTTAGTTCTTTTTTCTAAAGCTCTACCCAATGCCCAATCTTCACCTTCTTTTTGATTCCATACATCACCTTCATCAAGATTTAGTTTAGCTATTCCAATAAATATCATTTGAAGATCTTCATCAGTAAGATAACATTTAACTATTCTTTGATTAAAGTATTTAAATTTAATATAATATTGCCGACCATTAACTTGATATTTAATTCCTTTCATTATTTTTCTCCTTTTTCGTATTTTTGTTTAAGTCGAGCTAATTCAACTTGTTCTTGTGCTTCTTTTTTATTTTGTTCTTTTTCCTCTAATATTTCTATAGTATTTTCAAATATTTTTCTTAGATCATCTGAAAAATTAAATCTTTTTTGATTAATATCTATACTTCTTTGTATAGAACCCATATTATGTTGAGAAGCTCTTTTAGAAGCACAAAACCAATCAACAAACATTTCTATAATATCTATTAAATTCATACCCTGTATTCCATTTTCATGGTGTTCTACATGATGTCTTGATACTGCATAATGGTGTGTTAAAGCTGGTTTAAGATATTCCAATATTTTTTTATATTCATCAGTACCATATATTATCTTATTTAGTAAAACAGTATTTGAAGAAAATAATTCAAATTCTGGATCTTCAAATTTAGAATTATCATGAGTTTCGGCACGTTCTTGTAAAAGAAGAATTATTTTATTTAATAAATTTTTAACTAAAATTTTATGTTCAGTTAATTGTTTAATACATATTGTTTTTAAAAACTCTGCATCTTTTTTAATCTCAGACATTTTTCCTCCATTATTTTTTATAATAAAATCCTTTATATTCTTTTCTATCTCCATTAATTAATCTATAAAATTGTGTTCTAGAAAAATTATTATCTTTTAAAAATTTACTTATATTTATTATTTCTATTTTATTATCATATGCATCATATAAAATATATGATGCATATCTATACTCCATTTTTTGTTTTAATCTGCATTGTCTTAATTTTTCTTTTGTCTCTTCTGAATGGTGTCTTCCTAACCAATATTTTGTATTATTATTCTTTATTTTTAATTTAGATTCCTCAGAAAGAAATTTTCCTTTTCTGTTAGAAGGTTTTCCTTGTAAACTTATACTTCGTTTCTCTATTTCTTCCTTTGATTGTTTTCTTTCTATTAAAGCTTTTCCACAAACTTGTTTTAAAAGTTTAATTGTTTCTGGTTTATGTTTTCTTCCTAAAGAGGATTTTCTTACTTTTTCTATCATTTTTTCTTTTTCTATATCTGACAAATTTGAAAAAGTATCTCCTCCAGTACCACCAATTGTAATATTATATCCAATGGTATGGTTAGTTGACTTATAAAAATTTATCCAATATTTTTCTCTATCATCTATAATATCATCGGAACATGTTTCTAAAATTTCTTTTTTAAAAGAATCCTTGCCATATTTTTTAATAGCCAGTTTTAAAATTTTTCCTGACCCTAAATATGTATTAGAAGAATATTTTTCTTTTCCAATATAAATTTTATTATTTATTAAATTTATTGTTTTATACACACTACCCATTAAATATAATCCTATTTTATATTAAAAGTTTTTTTTACTAATTCTAAAAATTCAGGGTCCTGACATTGAGCTTTCTCTGGCTCGTCACTTATTTTAGCTACTGGAAGATTGTCTACTTTTTGTAGCTTCATAACAATAGATAATGGTTTAACTCCGGGAATATCGTTTGTAAGATTCGTTCCTATCCCAAAAGTAACATTTATTTTATCTTTAAATGTTTCATACAGCTTTTGGGCTTTTACAAAATTGAGACTGTCAGAAAATACAATTGTTTTTGTTTTCGGATCTATTCCCAAGTCTTCATAATGTTGAATTACCTTTTCTCCTATAATAAAAGGATCTCCACTATCTTGTCTTACACCATCATAAAGTTTAGCAAAGTATTTATCAAAGTCTTTTAAAAAGGAATCAATTCCTATGGTATCAGTCAAAGCTATCCCAAGATCTCCTCTATAAACATCAGCCCACTTCTGTAACATGAAAGATTGTCCTTTTTCTAAATCTGAAAGAACCATTCCCCCCATTATCCACTCATGAGCCATTGTGCCGATTGGTTTAATCCCTTCCATATAAGCGAATAATACATTAGAAGTACCCATAAATTTTAAACCAAGATCTTTATTAGTTTTACAGGTTCTAATTACTATTTGTTGCCACATACGAGAAAATCTTCTTCTTGTCCCAAAATCAGCAAAAGGAAATCCACTTTCAATAGCTATATCTATCTTTTCCCACAATCTTTTTAGTTGGCTATCAGTATCTGATAAATATAATGAATTAGAATGATTATATTTAAAATAAATTTCATTAATAATAGCTAAAACAGGTACTTCAAATAATATTGTTTCTAGCCACGGACCTCTTACTTTTAAAGTAAATGGTTCTTTAGTACTAATAATATAATCAAAACTTGTTTTATATGTTGAAAGATATTCAACAAATTCCTCATTAATATAAGGAAGTGTTTTAAGATAGTTTAATTCATTGTCTTTAAAAGATAAAGAACACCAATGTTTTAATTCTTCAATTATTTCATCATAATACGGAGAAAGATTTTCTCCACTTCTACATTTAAATTCATATTCTACAATAGTTTCAGGAAATTCAAAGAAGACAGCCTGACACATTGAAATTTTATATAAATCTGTATCTAAAAGACTATTTATAATCATATATCATATCCAATCCAATCACAAAATTTTCTTAAGTCAAATTTACGAGGAATAATATTTTTATGACTGTTTGTTTTCATCATATTAATAACAAATTTATAACAAGGTGAATCAAATTTAGGATCATCATCACCATAAAATATATTATTGTAATAATATTTTATGCTTTCTTCCATATCTTTATATGAAAATCCAAGCTCATTTTCATCGGTTTGATCTTCCCACAATCCTGCAGATGGTATTCTATTTACATGTTCTTCTTTAATAATATTATTTAATATATAATAATCTAGAAGTTGATATACTTCACTTTTAAACAATTCTCCTATAGGATTAATATCAACACCACCATCACCATATTTTGTAAAATATCCAATGAAATTTTCATTAAGATTGTCTGTACCAATAACTCGTACTTTTTTATTAATTGTTTTATTAATTTCTTCTGCAATAGTATAAAGAACAGTCATTCTTATTCGTGCTTTCATGTTACCTTTAGTAAGATCATTCATAAGATGATTTTGAGCACCTTTCCAAAGATTTGTTTTTACAGATTCTTGAATCAAACGAATAGGTCCACAAATAGGAATTATTACATCTACTATTCCTAAATGAGCTGAAAGTTTTCTAGAAGTTGAATTAAATGTTTTAAGATCAATTTCTGTTGATGGCATATGAATACCATATACATTATCACTACCCAATGCTTGAGAACAAAGAGTGGCAACTAACGTTGAATCTGCTCCACCACTTAATCCAATTACTGCTATATCAGTAAATTCTTTAATTTTATTTAGAGTATATTCAAGAAGTCCTTTAATATCAGTAATCATATAATTTATCCTTCAAATTCTTTTTTAAGTTCTAGATATTTTTGATATCTAGATTCCTTCATTTTTTCTTTTGATTTCTCTGCATTTAATTTGTCTATTTCTTTTTTCTTTTCTTCTTCTGCTGTTCTATATTCATATTCTGCATCTGTTTCATCTCTATTTCCATAAACAGATATTTCAAAATAATCATCACAATTATAAACTTCAAAATACATATCATGCAGTGGGTGTTTTTCTTTTAATTCTTGACAATATTCTATAGTTTTATCAATTTTACCAATAAGTTTATTTTCTATACAACTATCAATATTTTCTGTTATTTTTCTTTTCATCTAATTTCTCCTTAATTATTTAAGAAATTCCATTGTAGTATTAAGTTGTACACCCTTTGAAACCATTTCTTTAATAAAATCTTCTTGTACAGTTTCAAATCCAGTAACTGGACTCATAGCATCTTCTAATAGAATTATCTTTTTTATATTTGTATTATTAAATTCATTTACGAGATCCTTTATACTGTTAGCAACGCAATGTGATCCTGCTTCTCCTGCAACAAGAATAATATCAGCATTACTTAGTTCATTAATCAATTTTAGATTTAATAGAGTAGAAGGATCTGTAAGATCAGAAACTTCTGCTTTAATAGCAGAAAAATGTTCTGTCATAGGATTACTTCCTTTATAAATCATATCAATTGTTTTCATATTAGCATATTCCCAATGCATTAAAGCTTGGAATATAGTTGGATAAATACTTGCTCCATAACTTCCAATTAAACAATGTTGAGGCCAAATACAGTGTGGGTATCTCCCTTTTTCTTTTAGAGTTTTAAGATAGTGAATAGTTTGTTCAATAAGAAGTGGATTACATGGAATCCATTTTTCATTTTCTACATCTTCAGCTGATATAATAGTAAATGGATCTGGCATCCTTCCATCTTTATTTTTAAAAAAACAAGGATGAGCTATGTCAAAACAATGATGTGAATCTAAGGTAACATGAATATTTGAAATTTGAGTAATAAGACGATTAAGCATATTACCAAGTCTATTCATATCTTTTTCAGCATTTTTAACATATAATGACCCATTAGAATCACAAAAATCCCTTTGAGGATCAATTAATAATAAGTCAATTTTCATGTCATATCCTTTTTAATATTATATTTATATTTAATAATATAATTATTAAATATATAAATGTCAACAAAAAAATTACTTTATTAAGAATTTTTTATAAAAAAGTATTTGACATTTAAGATAATCGGTTTTATACTAGAAAAAAAGGATATATTTAATGAAAGTACCTATTTTAATTTGTCATAAATGTGGTTGGGTTGATGATGAATATAATGTTTTAGCAGCATATGTCATATCTTGTAAACATTGTGATTCAACTCAACATTATACATTAATTTATTCAGAAAAAGAAGCTAAAAATTATCTTAATAAAAACCCATATCAATCAGAAAAAAATAAAAAAAGTACTTTTTAAGAGTATTTTATAGTAGCTATAATAATTTTTTTGATAATTTTGATAATTTTAATAAAAGAATAAAAATTTTCTTTAATCATACTAATTCTTTCCAAGATAATCCATATATTGATTTTAGTTGTCTTTTAAGATGCTCTAAAATTTGTGGTTTTAATGCAGAAACAGTTGTATCACTAAGATTAATAAGTTTAGCAGTTTCTCTTTCCGAATTTCCTTTAATATAATGTAATTTTATTATATCTCTTTCTCTTTTTGGTAACTTTTTAATTAAAGAATTAAGAATATCAAAGATATATTTATCAATTACACTTTTATAAGTAAAATCTTCTGCAGATTTATTTAAAATTTTTGTAACAAAATCTATATTAGATTCAAAACTTTCTAATTTAAAAGTAGGATTACCATCTTTATCTTTTGATCTAGATATATTACCCTCTTTTCTAAGATAATCAATAATTGCCCCATATATTCTTTTAGAACCATATGTACTAAATGCGTATCCTCGTGTTGGATCATATTTTTCAACAGCATCTATTAATCCTATATAAGCATAAGATTTAATTTCATCTAAAGAAATATTATAAGATTTATGATTTCTATAAAAGTTTATTGCTATTTTTTTAGCTAAACTTATATTAGATATAATTAAATTATTTCTTTGATCTATATTTTTAGAATTATAATAAGACATCCAAATATCTTCATTTATCATTTATAAATACCAAAGTTAAAATAAAGCCCTCTTAATTGAGGGCTTTTAAAAAATTATTTTTTTCTCTTTTTTAATTTTCTATTAAGGATAAACCATCATCGCTTATTCTAAATATACAGGGAGGAGTAGAACAAGTTGCATTTACATACTTATACCACTGATATTCTCCGGTTGATTTCTTTTGTACTAGCTCTGTTCTAAATCCATTCAAAATAGAAGTACCTAAATAAACGGGTTCGGTTGAAATAAATCTAATCGAATCACCTATTTGTATTCTTAGAATAACAAATTCTGTAGAACAAGGAGGAGTTAGAATTTTAATATCTGGGCAACAATCAATACATGTGCCATCATTTCCATCTTCACCATCGTAGATGATAAATGTATTTGTTCCGCAAGTAACCTGTACACCTTCTGCTATATCTACTATTGAACACGACTGTCCATCAATTCCGTCTGCACCATCTGTTCCATTTAAACCATTTGCACCGTTTAAACCATTCCAAACATAAAAATCTCTGCTTCCGCAGTTAATTTTAATACCCTGTCTGCCCTGTTCATTTGTAATAGAGGCAACCGAGCAAGGTTGGCCAGAAGGACCCACAGGGCCAGCAGGACCCTGCGGACCAACATCTCCTTTTTCACCCTTGAAAATTAGATATCTAGTTTCATTTTCTGCATCTTCAATAGGGTCACATCCCATAAAGAAAGCAGTAGCAAAAATTGCTAGTATCATAAAAATAAGTTTTTTCATTTTTTCTTCATCTCCTTAGAATTAAAAT
>Ga0172380_10005188_pt1 | contig 16028 bp, 12 predicted proteins | sample Leawe162metaG_FD_119747 | JGI IMG/M metagenome (GOLD analysis project Ga0172380, IMG submission 119747) | Leachate microbial communities from a municipal landfill in Southern Ontario, Canada - Leachate well 162 metaG | ecosystem: Engineered > Solid waste > Landfill > Unclassified | place...
AAGTATACCGCACACCCCTTACGCATTGGCTGGTAAAGCGATGATTAAGGATGCGGAAGTACATTGAAAGGAAACGCTATGACAATATTTATCTACGGGTTGGGAGTGCTCGCGGCTCTTTTTGTGATATTCTTTCTGCCACTTCTTCCATACCTCGAGAGGCTGAGGAGGAAATGGGGTTTGTGATCAGTGCCACCGCCACGAACGAGGAAACCCCCGTTCGCGGCGGTTTACCTTTTATGGGCATTACACATACGACACTTCCAATTTTTTCTCTTTCTCAAATCTTTCCAAAGCCAGCTGGATCAGGCGGTCAATAAGTTCCGGATAAGAAATACCGCTGGCTTCCCAGAGTTTGGGATAAACGCTCATATTGGTAAAGCCGGGCATGGTATTGATTTCATTGATGATAACCTTGCCTTTCTTGGTCAGAAAACAATCGACTCGTCCAAGGCCTGCGCAGGACAGAACCTTGAAGGTTTTGATTGCCAGAGTTTGAATATCCTTAATAATCTTCTTGGGCAATTTGGCCGGTATTTCAATATGAGCGGCTGATTCATCGATATATTTGGTTTCATAATCATAGAAGCCCTTTTTCACGATTATTTCACCCGGTAAAGAAGCGATAGGATTATCGTTTCCCAATACCGAACACTCGATTTCCCTTCCTTTTATGAATTCCTCGATAATGACTTTATTATCAAAACGAAAAGCCTCGGCTAGAGCGGCTTGGAACTGTCCCGCCTTCTCTACCTTACTAATGCCCACCGAAGAGCCCATATTGGCCGGCTTCACAAAAAGCGGCAGACCCAATTGCTTTTTTATTTTGGCAAAGCTTATCTTTTCCCCCGCCCTTACGGTCACAAAATCCCCAATGGGTATCTTGGCATCACGAAGCAATCTTTTCATAACATCTTTGTCCATACCCACAGCCGAACCTAGAACGCTAGCTCCAACGAATGGAATATTAGCTAGTTTGAGAAGTCCTTGAACGGTGCCATCTTCGCCAAATGGTCCGTGAAGAATGGGAAAAACTACATCAATGGAATTTTGAGAATCATTCGATTGGCCAGCTACGGAAAGATTACCGCCACTCTGCGGTACAAGAGCAACGCTTGAAGTATTGGAGGAATTAAGCTTGTAAAGTTTGGGATTAAAGGTATTCAAAAGTGAAACTCCCGAATTGCCCATCAACCACCGGCCGGTCTTGTCGATGCCGATAAGAACCACTTCATATTTGTCTTTGTTAATGGCATTGGCCACACTCTCGGCCGATCGCAAAGAAATCTCATGCTCCGCGCTTTTGCCGCCAAATAGAATCGCTACCCTGATTTTCTTGGACATAAGGCAATGGTAGCAGAAAATAGGTGGTTTGGGGATTTGACAAGAGGATAAATAAAGTATAGAAATATATCGAACAATTGAAAAAAGGACACACATGTTTACAGAGAGATTTGAAGTCCGGGCAATTGGCCTCGCTGATATCGATTACCGCCTAGTTACTGGTGTTAACGGGTTGTTGAAAAAGCAGTACAGTGGCAGTAAACCAATTACAGAAGAACATCTGGCGGAATGTATCCACCGGATGAGGGTTGTGGTTGCACTGAACGATAACTCGCAGGTGGTCGGGCTTGGGGTTTTAACTCAGTCAGGCGGTCTTAACTTCAGGTGTGCTCAAGTTAGGCACCTGATCATTGCTAACGACAGTGTCAAGTTGGCGCTGGGAATGCGAGTTGTCCAGTGTTTATTGGAACACCTTCCTGCGGTTGAATACGTCGAGAGCGTATGGGTGCAGGATGAGGAAATTGGAAAGATTTTCACGACACTTGGGTTTCATCTGCATAAGGGAAGCCAGTATCGGTATCGGCCGTGAACCTAGCCGCCACGAACGAGGGAAACCCCCGTTCGCGGCGGTTTACCTTTTATGTATAAATAATATCTCGCTTGTCATTCCCGCGAAGGCGGGAATCCAGGATTCTACAATAGCGGTAAATCCTTCCATTGCGGGTTAGTCTCTTCAATAAGTCTTATTTTCCAAATGCGATTCCATTTCTTAAGCTGCTTTTCTCTTTGAACGGCAGATTCAATGTCATTAGTGGATTCATACCAAACTAATCTGTGAACATCGTATTTCTCCGTAAATCCTTTAACTAAATTGTTCTTATGTTCGTATATTCTTCTCTGCAAATCGTTAGTAACGCCAATGTATAAAGTACCATTGGGTTTGCTAGCAAGAATATAAACATAGTAGGTCTTACCCATTGAAGAGATTTTACTCTTCAAGAGAGACTTGGGAAAGTAATCCTGGATTCCCGCCTTCGCGGGAATGACACAAATCACTTCCCCTCTTCTATCACCATCTGGGCTTCCGTCAGGATCTTTTCCGTCTCTTCCGGTTTAACTCCTATATCATGAAGCACGGAAGGCTTACCGATAATGTCGGTGCAGAGGAGAAGACCGCGGCCGACCAAATCTTTCTTCTGATCACGGGTCAGGGAGGTAATGCAGGCGATGGGTTGAAGGCTGTTCTCGAAGATAAGATCATGGAGATTGCCTTTGGCCGGATAATTCCAGCCGATGAGCTTGAGGCCGTTGCACTCGGCATAGCGGACGGCTTTGTCGGTGAACTTGGTATTGGTGACGAGATAGCGGCCGGAGAGCTTGCGTTTGAGTCCGTCGTTCTCGAACACGGTATCCATGAGGTCGTCGTAGCGGGCTTTGACATAGAGGACGACTTTGAGATCGGACTTCAGACCGTATTCGTTATGGTATTTGGCTTCAACCATGGCAAGCTCCTCTCCTTTCCAAGCCAGAACATCGATCTCATGATCGACACACCGCCCGAGCATGATCTGGTCGGTCAGGGTTTGGTAGCCCCAGGTTTGGAAAAGGCGGGCGATGAATTTCTCGAATGGAAAGCCGTCCGGACCGAGTTCCATCATGGCCCTTCGGATGGAATATTTGGCGGCGGCGTGAGTCGAATGTTTGCGCAAAAGAAAAAAGGCCCGATTGTAGATATCGGTGGTGCTCATGCCCTCTTTCATCTCTTTCTCGACCTGGTCGACGACGTCCTCGATAGCCTCGGCCGACGAGCCGATCCGCCGAAGCGAATTGACCAGTTTCTCTTCCTCGAACAATTGCTTCGTGCCGTCGGACTTGGTGATGGTGATGAGGTGGTTCATAGGGGATATTATATCACGGGCGGCGCACCATGTTCGACCGGCCTACCGGCAGGCAGGCATAGTCCAAATAAAAAGGGCCGGGTAGAACGGCCGCTTTGGGATTTAATCAATTAGAATCTGGTCGACTTACAGACCAATAATGGATTTCCACTCATCATGGAGCTTTTGTCGCTCCAAGTTTCTCTTGGCGGCCAGATACACCAAAAGTTCAAGTAATTTCCATCAATATGCTTGTGCGACCTGCAATGCACTTATAGGCTCACAAGCTCTTTCGTAAAACACGATAGCGGGCCTGGCGTGACCGGATCTGTATGCCGCGATAATCCCATGGTTTTGACCGTAGACCTTGGCAACTTTTTCAAGAAAATCATCCGGTATTGATATTTGTTTTTCGTTCATAAACCATCCTCCCTTTGAAGAACAATTAACGGGCGCTACCCGTCTGGTTTATCTGAGAATAGCACAGTGGATAAAAAATGCGAGACCTCGTTTTTTTCGAGGTGCGACCTAGGTCGCACCTCCACTTCCCGCTTCCCGATGTCCGACATCGGGAAACCTACTCCTCGATCACCCCTCCCCCCAGACAGACTTCCCTGTCATAAAGAACCAGAGATTGGCCGGTGGTCAGGCTTTCTTGGGGGTTTTGAAATTCCAGAGTAATTTGGCCGATTTTGACATCGACAATCTTGATATTCTGGAGAAGTTCGCGGTAACGACTGCGAGCTTGGAGTGCGTATCCCGAGGCCTCGCCTCGAGAACCGGAGACGGGCATCTCTCCGCTTACCCAGTTAATATTACCTATCCGAACGCTTCTTTCTCCGCCAGGTAAAATTTCTCCCGCGGCCTTGTTACCAACCGTGATTGTATTTCTATCCAAATCTTTGTCTATAACATAATACTTCCCGCTTGAGGGAGAATTAACGGTTACTGTAAAGCCGTGCCGCTCGCCTATCGTAAACAATAGCGCTCCCGGATGAGAACCGATTACCTCACCCATTTCATTCAAGACCTGGCCGGTCTTGGTCTCGATATAGTGGGAAAGAAAGGCTTTGATATCGACCTTGCCGATGAAGCAGAGACCCTGGCTGTCCTTCTTCTCGGCATTCGGCAAACCAAATTTTTTAGCCAGATGTCGGACATCTGTTTTTTGCAGATGTCCCACCGGAAAGAGAACATGCTCCAGGTCTTTTTGGTTAAGCGTCCAGAGAAAATACGACTGGTCCTTATTCGGATCAAGACCGGTCAGAAGTTCCCTTTTCCGAGGCCTCGCCTCGGGGACGGAACGAATCCGCGCGTAATGTCCGGTGGCAATATAGTCCGCACCCTGCTCCGCAGCCCACTTCCAAAAGGCCCCGAACTTGACATAACGGTTGCACATCACATCGGGGTTGGGCGTCCGGCCGGCTGAATATTCACGAATCATGTAATCTATGACTTCCCTTTTGTATTCCACTTCGAGATCAAGAGTGAAAAATGGAATACCCAGATGAGCGGCGACGCGCATCGCTTCCAATCTTTCTTCCTTCCAGTTGCATTCTATCCAATCGGGCTGCCAGACTTTGATGAAAACGCTCGTCACATCGTAACCGGCCTTGAGAAGCAAAGCCGCGCTCACGGCGCTGTCAACGCCGCCGGAAAGACCGACGAAAACCTTACTATTTTTACCCGCGGTTTTCATGCTCTTAGATTAGCATCGAGTCTGCCGTTTGCAAGGTGCAAAAAATTAATAACCAAAAAGTGTTTGAATATTGGCGTCTATTTCCTAGGGTAAATATTTCCGCTTATTATCCACATGTCCTTCATGATCGACCGCGTAGTGCATAATACCCTTGCTGTCGGAAAGGTAGAAAAGGTAATCTGTTTCGACCGGATTGACCGTGTCGAGAATAGTCTTAAGACCGGGATTGGCGATGGGTGTCGGCGGCAAACCGGTATGGGTATAGAGGTTGTAGGGAGAATCAACGGCCAGATCGGCGCGCGTCAGTTGACTCGACTCCTTGTTCAGAAGATAAAAGAAGGAAGCGTCAACTTGGAGAGGCATGCCGATCGAAAGACGCTTCCAGAGAATGCCGGCGATGATCTTGCGATCAGTCGCATTGGCGGTTTCCCTCTCGACGATCGAGGCCATCTTGATCACATCCTCGAGTGGTTTGCCGAAGGCTTTGATCTGAAGCAAGGCTTGTTTGATCTTGTCTTCGAAAGTCTCTTTCATGACTGTGAGAACATCCTCGGGTTTGGCGTTCTCGTAGAAGAAATAGGTCTCCGGAAAAAGATAACCTTCATTGGCCTTGGCCAGAACCAGGAAACTCTGGACATCAAATCCGGTTATTTTTTTACCCAAAAGCTCGGCCATATTCCGACTACTCATACCTTCATAAAAAGTCACTTTGATCTTATCGAGGCCCTGGACTCCTTGAACCACTCTCGAGGCCACTCGTAGAACGGACTGCGGCTCATCGAAAAGATATTGACCGGAACGGATCAGGTTTTGCTCCCCTAGAACATGGACGAAAAAGCGGAAAAGAAGGGGTGACTTGATAATCTTTTCCGAAGCCAGAAGCTCGGCCGTTTGCGAGAGTGAATAACCCGGCCGGATAGTCACAACCGTCCCCTTCACAAAATCAACGGGCGGGATGGCAAGATAAAGAAAAAAGATGCCTTCAAGAAAAGCGAAGATAACAAGACAAGCCAGTATGAGACGGAAATTGCTCTTGAGCAGATATTTAACCGGTTTGATCTTATATAAGGGATCCATTTGAAATTATGTAAATTAAGCCACCGGCAGATTGCCGGGAGCCTTGGCTTTCCTCGAAGGCACGCGCTCCAAGCTCGGGGTCTGCGAGACTGATCCGGGGAAATGATAGATGGTGGCTAATTCTTCGGAGTTGAGGACGAAAGGCTGGGCTTTGAAAGGCGTGTAGAAATAGGAGCGGCGCTTGTAGGCGGCCAAACCCAGTTTCGAATAGCGATTGCGGCGCATGTTTTTGTAATCCTGCCAAGGGTAAGTCAACCGCGGATGCCACTTGTCGCCATTCGGTTTGAAGCCGTTCAAATTCTCGGATTTGTAGTTGCTGAAACTCGAAATAGTTCCTCCCACGCCGAAAGGCGTGTCAAACGCTTCCTTTGGTGCCACATATATGGCCCGGATTCCGACATCAAAAGCCAGTTTACCTAAACGCCTTTCGATAGCCGCCACTTGCTCTCTTTCGCCTTCCGTAATAGAAGGAAGTTTCGTATAACCGGTTGCTTCATCTCTCGTACCAGCCACTTTCGTATCTTTATCACGCTTAAGAATTTCGTTAACCTCTTTAAGCGACACATCTCGCCAAGAATCGGTCAAACCAAAAAGTGTACCGGGTTTATGCTGTTCCTTTTTGTGCCCGCGAATCAGGATCTGAATCCAGATTTGTTGGTTAGGCGGAACACTACCCAGAAACTCAATCTGCGGCAACATGGGATCGACTTTGAATTCTTCCTTGGGGTCTTTGTCCAAACCATAATCCACGTATGTTTTGATGGGATAAGCCGGACTTTTGTTTGTTAGAGCAAATTCGATACACGAGAGCTTCATGGTCTTAGGATCAAAGTGAACACACCTGGTATAATCCTCCCTTTCGGCGATCTCTATCTCCGGAAATTGCGAATAGAGCGAAGACATAACCCCGGATTTGCGACGATCCTCGGTCCAGATAAAGAATTTGACCTGACCTTCGATGGAGACAATTTCCAAGGAATACCACGGCCGAGTCTCTCCCTTCCAATACATCGAAAACCAATTTTCGCCAGATATGTTGTTCAAGGTATTGAGAACGGTCTCCATGGCTTTGGGAGACTTGAAGGTATCCCTGGGAAGTTTCAATTCAAGTAAGATATATTTGAGCCCCAGAAACTGTTTGCCTTGGACATATTCAACCCAGAGATCCCAGAAGATCAGAGCCAGCAGGATCACGAGAGCGATGGGAGCGATCGAAAGAAGCATCTGGAACGCGCCGGGAATAAGGGACGAGAAAAATGTGGTTTCGATTGAGGCAAGAGGATTTGGGGAGAACATGGGGATATTATACCACATGAATATTGGTCATTGCTTCAAGTTTACAATTTACAGTTATAAGTTTACAGTTGTAGTTAAAAGTTGGTAGTTATTCGCTTCATAGATTCTCTGAAAAAAACTAGTAACTTGTTAACTAAGCACTTCACTAATGACTTATCATTGTAAACTGTAAACTTATATTGGGATTTACATTTACCTCAATAAACAACAAAAAGCCCCCGATTATGGAGGCTCTTGTTTAGATATACACTTCTACTTTTCCACCACCGGCAAATATCTGCCTTCCTTGTCTCTTTTGAAATACTTTGGATTCTGAAGATTGACGACGATGGTGTTCTCTTTGACATAGCGCTCCTTCAGGACCTTGTCGATAACCTCTTCCTTGGTCAAAGGACCGTTCTTCGTGAGAACCGAAGCAATAACATCGCGGACGACGCCCGGAGCGTAACCCCACTCGGCCAGAGCGTAAAGACCACGGCCGACCAGGACGAAACGGGGGTCCTTGATGAGTTCGTTGTGAGTCGTGGCCACATGAGCTTTCTTGTTGAACATAAGGGTGATCTGCTTGGCAACCTCGCGGAAGTGGATGGGCGAGCCGTGCTTCCTGATGACGAGGAAGGCGTAGTCGCGCATGCCTTTGGTTTTGACATTGGAAGAGTTGGAAGCACCCCAATCGCCCAAAGGATTCTTGCCGATGGCCTTGGAGATCTGCAGCCAGCGCCTGATGACCTCCTGATTCTTGTATTTTTCGGCCACATCTTCGAGATGGGTCAGAAACTTGGAAATAATCTCAGTTTCCGGCAGAAGATCCTGATTGTTGAGATTGCTGTAAAGCTTACGGAGAGCACCCTCGACTTTCTTGCAAAGCTCCTCGTTGACATGCCAGCGATGACGAAACTCGTTGTCCTCCTTGATCTTACGAAAAGGTTCACCTACGACCAGGAGAAAATAGATGTGGTTCTGAAGGCTCTTGTCTTTGGAAATATGACCGAGAAAATCCTCTTCCACCACAATGCCACCCAAGGAATGAAGCAGACCTTCGATCTCGGCGAAAATATGCTTTTCTTTGGAATACTCGTCTGATTTGCGAACATTGACCAGAGCGTAATTCTCGATCTGGCGGACGCGTTCGCGGGTAATGCCGTACTTCTTGCCGATGGCGTCCAAAGTCATCCTTTCGGTATCGGCACCGAGACCGTAGCGATACAGGATAACCTCGCGAGCCCGATCGGGCAACGAAGAAAGCAGACGCTTGACGATCTGTTTGGGTTTGAATGAAATGGTTGTGGTGGCCATGTTATTTTTAATAATATTAAACGGCTTATTGCCTTTTGTTATATCATTCCGTTGTGACAAAGTCAATTTCGCGCGGAACTCCCCGGTTTCGATAATGAACTTACTTTCAACATTAACACTAAGAGATTTTTATGTCAAATCCGGTACACCGGTCAGTCGTTACCGATATTCCACTTAAGAAAAGTTTGACTCCGACGCCGCGGCGCGGTCAATTTTCGACGAGCATTCTGGACAAAGGTCCAAAGAAACCAGTCATCGGCAAATAGCTGGCCTTCTGCATCTTCATCAAAGCCTTCCAGGTCAAGACCCCGAAATACTCCGTCTCTTGCCCCGGCGAACCCGGTCCGCTCTTGGTAAGGAGATACCCGTGAGTATTGAGATAAACCTGGAGCGCTTTGACATCGAGACCGGTGGAGCGAAGTCCAAGAGACCGGATGAACGGCGACGGTTTTTTGACATTTGTTACAATGTTCTGACTTGCGAGCTGAGACCGCAAAGGTACGGCAATATTGTATTGTCTGGCGATGGCTTCGGCCTGGCTGTAAAAACCCATCGAAATCAAATTCGAGACTCGATTGGCCGCCCCACTGCCGGATCTTGAAACAATAGGTTCCGCCGTCGGCGTAGGAGACGGACTTGGCGTTGAAGCGGCTTCGATCTCAAAATCCGTTCCTCCGCTCATCGTTACCCAGCTACTTGTCCCCGTAACATTAGTTACCCTGCCCTGCCAATGATAGGAAGTCCCCGCGGTCAAACCGGTGACCGTGGTAGTTCCAATTACCGAGGCGCCGCTGTAAGCTACGGCATCACCTGTAAAGCTTGCCGTGCCGGTAAAAGCTGTTCCGACCGGCTGAACTTCCACCTGAGGAATGAGAGAGTCGGTATTATTGGCGGAGGTCATACTGAAAGTCAGTTTGATACTGGTTTCATCCGTGTTTCCACCGCTTGCAATAGCTGTTGTTCCGTCGGTTTTGTATTGGTTAAGCGATGTCGGCACGGAAGGCCCTTGGAATTCGTACGGCCCTATATCCGGAGTGCCGACGATCGCGCTTTCCGCGTAGTCGGTTGTAAATCCGAGATCCGCCCCGTGATCGATGCAGGTGGACGCCGGAAGAAGATGAAAATCGTCTAAAAGAGCGTTAACAAAGTTGCTTAGGATATTTAGAAGACTATTGCCTCCGTCCGTAACGGAAGCGTCAACGCCGGTCTGATAACAATTGTAGTCAATATCGGTTTCAGAAAGACCGGCGAAGTCCTTTATCGCGTAGGTCGCCGCGCTGCCGAAGACGCCGTTCTTGATCTTGGGCGGAACGGTTGAATTGACATCTATATTTATTCCAAACCCGGCGTAATTGGCAAAAGCGTCATTATAGCTCGTAAAACGAGTCGGATTGCTCAAATAGATTGAATTGAGCCCGTTCACATATATACTCTGAGTAGATGTTGCCTTGGAAGCCGCCCCCGAGTACAGGATATTGTTGCTCGGGTGAGCTTGAAGGGTGCTTTTCGTAACCGTGGTCGTACCGTAGTTGAGAAGGGTGGAACCGGTGCCGAGATCAACGGTAGTAGAGCCGACGGAAGTGTTCTGGAGGGTGAGACTGCCGCCACTTTCAACATACAAAACATTGGAATCCGACTTCTCGCTCCACAGACTCAAATCCGATAATCTTAATTGTCCATCCGCTCCCCGAAGTTCCAAAAGACTTGAGGTAGCGGCGGAACTTGGCAGGTACACGAATGTACTGGTCGCGGCGGCACCCTGAACATAAACCTCCAGATCGATCGGTCCGGGTCTGGTGTTGCCGCTCCAGGCCGTAGTCGTGCCGACTTCAAGAGAGTATGTCCCGGGAGCCAAAATAACCCTGCCTCCGTTGGTCACTCGGTTTCCGGAAAGAGCGTAACTCAATGTTTTCCAGGGGGTATTGGATGACCAACCCCGAATGCCGGTAATGGAGGTGCCTAACGGCGCGGAATCGGTCCCGGAAGGAGAGACCCAATAGACCGGATGAAGGACCGTTCTGGTACCGTCGAAAGTGCCGCTCAACTCGGCCTCTATGGTAATAACCGTGTATTTGCCGGCCATCGCTCCGGAAACGGACGATATGTATATTTTTCCCTTCCACTCAAAGAACGCCGTGAAGTTATAGGATGAAACTCCCACATTGGGCATAATATCGGCTATTCTGGTCCAAGTCGCCCCGTTATCTCCGCTAGCCCAGACATTGTGTGGATAAGTCAGAGTCAGGTCGCGGTAATCAAGAAAAAGCAGAGTGCCATCGGATGCTTTCAGGGCATAGCCCATTTCTTCTCTTTTGCCGACACTGCCCAAACTTAAGACCGAATTATCTGCCGAAGTGATATTGGCCAATGTCTCCCTGTCGGCTCGCCAGATGCCGCCCAAGGCGTTGCCGGCCGAATCAACTCCCCAAAAAAAATGATCGGGGGTAAATAAAAAACCGAGCGCGCGATATTGTTGCGAGCCGCCGATAGCCGTAAAGTTAGGGTCATTATAACTTGGATAGTTCTCTGGAGCGTCATTGGGCAGTGTCCCCGTGCCGTCCCAGACGATTATCCCCGACTGGTTGTCGGAATCGCCGGTCCCAATATATATATCGTCACTGTAAGGATCCTGTCTCAAGAGATGGATGTGTTGTATTGAAGCGGGGAGAACCCCGGGTACATTGAATTGGACCACTTGAGTCCAGTTGATACCGTCCGTGCTTTTCATAACCCTGACCGGCGCCACGGCCGGAGAAGTGATATTATGATATTCGGTGTAGAGAAAGGTTCGTTGACCACCGATGGTTGCCTCAATGAAACTGCCATTGCCGTGAATATAGACGGCGGCTTTCTGATTGGCCTCCGTGCCGTCAATGTCGCCCAGCATTGACACATAGTCGTCGTTTGTGGCGTTCGCGTCGGAACCAAAGTGCGCTCCGCCGTCAAGCGAGCGGAAAAGGTAATATTTACCGGCCGCGCTGTAAACCGTCAGATATATTTCTCCGTCAACCGAGGTCGTCCAGACGCGGCTGACGCCGCTACCAGTATAAACACCGCCGTTGTAGGTCTTGGTGGCCGGATTTATGGTCGTAACACTTTTGCCGTTCGTAACCACGCCGTTAATATCAACCTTGACTACATATGTGCCGGCGGAACTTATTCCGTAGAGGTAATTGCCGTCGCCACCGTAAGCCGTGAAATTGTAATAATTGGTCGCTTCAATAGCCGGGACGGAGGCAGCCGGCACGGCGGCATAGGCATGACTTGAATTAAGAAAAATTCCGCAAACAGTCAAACTGAAAACAGATAATAATAAAAATCGCTTTCTCATTCAATCCATTGTACATTATTTGACTACTACCGGACAAGCATAATTAAGTGATGCGAATCTCTTTTCTTTATATATTTCTAATCTTTCACGACCAAACTAACCATTTTATGTGGAATCGCGATTACTTTTAGCACTTTTTTCCCTTCCAACCACTTCTTAACTTCCGAGACTTCCTGAGCGGATTTCTCGAGCTCTTCGTTGGTTGCTCCGACAGATGCCATGAAAGAGCCGCGGATTTTGCCGTTAACCTGAACCATTATTTTGACCTCATCGGCCACGGATAAAGCTGGATCATAGATCGGCCAGGCAGAAATATGGATAGATTTTTTGTTGCCCAGATTGGTCCAGATTTCTTCGGTAAAATGCGGCGCGAAAGGGGCGATCAGTTTGAGCAGTGACTCGTAGTCTGTTCGGGAAAGTGTCTGAGCTTTCTCCAATTCGTTGACGGCAATCATGAGCGAACTAATAGCCGTGTTATAGCGCATATTTTCGATGTCCTCGGTGACTTTCTTAATGGTCTTGTTTATAGTTCTTTGAACCTCCGATTGTGAGGCCTGACCTCGCAAAACGACCTTCTCGCGCAACTTCCAAACTTTTTCGATGAAGCGGCGGGTACCTACGATGCTCGAGGTGCTCCAGGCGATTTGCTGGTCGAAGGGTCCCATGAACATTTCATAAAGACGGAGTGTGTCGGCACCGTAGGCTTTGACTATGTCATCGGGGTTAATAACATTGCCGAATCTCTTGGACATCTTACGGCCATCTTCGCCCATGATGAGTCCCACATGCTGGAGTTTGGTGAACGGTTCGACGGTTGAAACCAGACCCTGATCGTACAGGAACTTGTGCCAGAAGCGGGCGTAGATGAGGTGGCGGGTGGCATGCTCGGCCCCGCCCACATATGTATCGACTGGCGCCCAGTACTTCTCCTTTTTAGGATCAACCAGAGCTTTCTTGTTCTTGGGATCCATGTAGCGGAGATAGTACCAGGAAGATCCGGCCCACTGTGGCATTGTGTTGGTCTCTCTCTTGGCCGGACCTTTGCAGACCGGACATTTGACATTGACCCACTTCTCGATGGCCGCCAATGGCGACTCACCCGTCCCGGTCGGTTCATATGATTTGACGCGTGGCAAAACTACCGGTAAATCCTTTTCCGGCACAGGTACGACTCCCTGACTGGCAGAATTGATCTTGGCGCAGTGCGGACAATGGATGACCGGTATGGGTTCTCCCCAATAACGCTGACGGGAGAAGACCCAGTCGCGGAGTTTGAATTTGGTTACCCACTTCCCGCCTACAAACTCGGTTATTTCTTTTTTGATTAAGTCTGAATCACGGCCGTTGAATGAGCCGGAGTTGATAACTAGGCCCGGGTCAATATGAGCATAATCGTCATTATCGAGAATGTTGACGATAAAATCACCTTCAAAGACGGTGAAAAAATCTTTGAGTTCATCTCTTTTTTTCCAGACAATCTCATGCATATCCGATTCTTCTTTGGCGACTGCCTCCCTCTCGTCATTTTCTAATTCGAAAAAGACGAATTGGAAATGAGCATGACGATTTTGTTGCTTGATCCGATGATAAAAGAAAGTGTTTATGGCAACGGATGATTTTCTGACCAGTTTAAGATTCTTATAACCGGTTTCTTCCAAGACTTCCCTCTTGGCAGTTTCTACAATATCTTCTCCAGCTTCAATGCCTCCGGTAAAAAGACCGTTCATTTTGAATTTTTTCCAGCTATTGCAAAGATAAGTACCGTCCTTGGGATTTCGAACAACTGCGCAGACCGCTTCCCTTTTTATATAAGGTAAACCGGGTTTCGGAGCCGACTCACCGTTAGTTCCGACGAATTTAGGTTCGATAACTCTTTTTATAGGCAACCCAAACTTTTTCGCAAAATCCCAATCTCGCTCATCATGCGCCGGCACGGCCATAACAGCGCCGGTGCCGTAATCAGCCAAAACATAATCGGCAATCCAGACGGGTACCTCTTCATTGTTTGCTGGATTGATGACTTTAATACCTTTCAATTCAACACCCGTTTTCTCTTTTTTAGCATCCGTCCTCTGAATCTCGGTTTCCTCTTTGGTTCGCGAAATATAAGCTTCTACTTCGGCTTTGTTTTCAACAAACTTCAAAAACTCATTCACCAGTTTATGTTCCGGCGCCAGGACCAGATATGTTACGCCGAACAAAGTGTCCGGCCGAGTCGTAAACACCTCTATCTCCTTTTGTGATTCAGTTTTGAAATTTGATATTTGAGATTTGAATTTAATTATCGCTCCCTCGCTTCTCCCGATCCAGTTCCTCTGAGAAGTTTTGATGGATTCCGGCCAGTCGAGGAGAAGTTTGCCGTCGGATTTCTTGAATTCCAAATCATTCAGAAGCCTCTGTGCGTAATCGGTGATTTTCAAAACCCACTGCCTTATAGGCTTCTTCTCAACGACCGTGCCACATCGTTCGCAATGGCCATCTTCAACATCTTCATTGGCGAGCCCAGTCTTGCAGGAAGGACACCAGTTGATGGGTTCAAAAGATTGATAGGCTAGGCCTTTCTTCAGGAGCTGCAAAAAGATCCACTGGGTCCATTTGTAGTAGGCCGGATCAGTGGTATTGATCTCGCGCGACCAGTCATAGTCGAAACCCATGATCTCCAACTGCTTTTTGTAACGGGCCACATTCTTCTTGACCGAGTCGGATGGATTGGTTCTGGTCTTCAGAGCGTAATTCTCGGCCGGCAAACCGAAGGCGTCGAAGCCCATGGGGTGGAGGACGGAATAGCCTTTCATCCGCTTGTAACGGGAAATAATGTCGGTAGCAATATAACCCTTGGGGTGGCCGACATGAAGCCCCTCGCCCGAGGGATATGGGAACATGTCGAGGACATAGTATTTTTCTTTCTTGTTATCTTCTTTGGAACTATAAATCTCGGAAGACTGCCACTTCTTTTGCCATTTACTCTCGATTTTGGAAGGGTCGTAAGTCTTCAAAGCCGGCTTTTTTAGAGATAAACTCCTCGGACTATGAACAGACTTTTTGGTCAGTTTTTTCGCTGACTTTGATCCGGTCTTAGTGGGTTTATTTTTAGTGCTTTTGAACATGTGGCTATCATAGCTCAAAAGTCTTTTTTATTCAAAACAAAAGAGCCACCAACCCGTGGTAGCTCATGCCCGATGCGTCTGCAAGCGATCCAATGATAGCGACCCTAACAACGGAAAACAAAGCACTAAGGAGGATTACTATCAGAATCGTCATGCAGACATTGAAGGTATCGACCTTCCCAGCGTAACCGCCAGGAGACGACCCTGTGGCTGAATCGGAATGGACTCGATGCCCATTCCAATAGAAAGCTGTCATTTTGCTGCTGTTTAGTCTCAAAAGAACCTCCTTTCTTGGTTCCGCGATAGTCTAGCACACTTGGACCATGTCGGACATAGTCAAAATTTCCTTTACAATAAAATCAATCGTGATAGAGTGTCTTTGGAGGGCTAGGGCTTGTTTGAATAGAGACAGATGGGGTTCCCTGCTCATCTCTCAACCAACAAGCGGCTCTAAAAGAAAATGTCGGGTTACCCGGTAAGCCTACAATAGTTTCGTAGGGTAAACCGTCTACCAGTAAACCAAACTGTGTTACGCGGAGGTCCCTTTGACCGTAATCGGGACTCATCCGGCACCGTAGGCCACGGTGTGACTGAATTCAGTAATGAATCCAAAAGCTTACCAAAGCGCGTTGTCATCCGGACAACGCGCTCGCTTTTTTATATTTTAGACCCTATCACACCACCATCTTCATTTCATGCTATAATTTATCCATGAAATATTTAACAAGTGGCGGAGTGTTGTTCATCATCTACCTTTTTAACCTGCTTGCCTTACCTCGAATATTTTTTCCTGATGTTCATCCGGTTCCGCAATGGTTTTCAGTCATTCAAATAATAATTGCTATATTGTTTGTTGTTCTTGGTGTTCAAACAATGCGTCTTGAGAAGAAATATTTTGCAGGAATATTATTTTTTCTTCTCGCAATCATTGCTTTCATAACTTTTTCTTTGGGCAATTTTACTGTTTAGCATTACCTAGATTCAAAAAGCGGACTATGTCCGACATGGTGATACTGTCGGGGGTACTAGGTCGTTTTCAAGCGCTTCAGCTAGCTGAAGCG
>Ga0172380_10005189_pt1 | contig 16028 bp, 10 predicted proteins | sample Leawe162metaG_FD_119747 | JGI IMG/M metagenome (GOLD analysis project Ga0172380, IMG submission 119747) | Leachate microbial communities from a municipal landfill in Southern Ontario, Canada - Leachate well 162 metaG | ecosystem: Engineered > Solid waste > Landfill > Unclassified | place...
ATTTGCACGACGGCAGGATCGTGCGCCAGGAAGCCATAGACGCGCCGAAAGAAATGCAGGTCGAGGCCAAGAGCATAGACGACAAGCTGCTCGGCGAAGCCTGCAAGGCGCGCACCGTCGGCGAGATGCAGAAGGCCGCCGAACAGGCGAACAAGGCCCTCGCCGAGACGAAGCCGGCGGAGTCGCCGCCCAAGGCCATGTACGCCGACATGCGCAGCAGTAGCGCGGAGAAGGCGCCGACGCTGCGCTCGACCGCCGACGCCCACGGCGCGCCGGCTGCCGCGAGAGCGGCGGAACAGGCGCCTGCCGCGGCAGGCACCGCGCCCCGCTACGTGGGTCGCCGGCCACGTCCGGGGGCGGCGCCGGCCGCGCCCGAGGTACCGCTGGCGGAGGCGCACTGGAGTTACGAAGGCGAGGGCGCGCCGGCCAACTGGGGCAAGCTGCGACCTGAATACATCACCTGTGCGACGGGCAAGCGGCAGTCGCCGATCGACATCAAGGACGGCATACGTGTCGATCTGGAGCCGATCAAGTTCGACTACAAGGTCTCGATGTTCCGCATCACCGACAACGGGCACACGGTGCAGATCGACGTCGGAGCCGGCAGCAAGATCAACATCATCGGCCGCCAATACGAGTTGCAGCAGCTGCACTTTCACCGTCCCGCGGAGGAGCGGGTCAATGGCCGCGTGTTCGACATGGTCGCGCACCTGGTGCACCGGGATGAGGAAAACCGTCTGGCGGTGGTCGCCGTGCTGCTCGAGAAGGGAGCCGAGAATCCGCTGATCCAGACCTTCTGGAACAATCTTCCGCTCGAGGTCGGCCAGGACATCGTGACCAACACGCCGGTCGATCTGAGCAAGCTTCTGCCGGAGAATCGCGCCTACTACGCCTACATGGGTTCGCTGACGACGCCGCCGTGCACCGAGGATGTGCTCTGGCTGGTGATGAAGCAGCCCGTGCAGATTTCGCCCGAGCAGGTGGCCATTTTCTCCCGCCTCTACCGCTACAACGCCCGCCCGGTGCAGCCCGGCAATGGGCGCTTGATCAAGGAAACGCGCTGAGCGCTGTCTGACTCCCGCATTTCGCAGATCGCCTGAGCCGAGCGTAAAATAATCCTTTCGCTTGATATAATATTAGCGTATTCTAATATTACAGCTCTGGAGAATCCACATGAATTTGGAAAAAGCGCGCTTCAACATGGTCGAACAACAGATCCGCCCATGGGAAGGGCTAACCGCGGATGTGCAGGAACTGCTCTATGCGGTAAAGCGCGAAGAGTTCGTGCCGACCGGCCTGTGCGCTCTCGCCTTCGCCGATGCCGATATTCCGCTGGGCCATGGCGCGACCCTGTCCTCGCCCAAGCTGGCGGCTCGCGCCCTGCTGGTGCTGAAGGTGAGAAAATCCGACAGGGTGCTGGAAATCGGCAGCGGCTCCGGCTACATGGCGGCCTTGCTCGCGGCGCACGGCGAGCGTGTCTGGTCGGTCGAGATCGTGCCGGAGCTGGCCAAACTGGCGCGCGACAACCTGGCGCGCCAGCACATCACCAACGTCACGGTCGAGGTCGGCAACGGGGCGCGGGGCTGGCCCGGACATGCGCCCTACAACGTCATCATGGTGTCCGGCAGCCTGCCCTACCTGCCCAAGGAACTGCTCTCCCAACTCAAGGTGGGAGGACGCCTGTTCGCGGTGGTCGGCGAGGCGCCGGCGATGACGGCGCAACTGGTCACGCGCGTCGGGGAGGACCGCTACGACACCGACGGTCTGTTCGAGACCGATCTGGCACCGCTCATCGAGGCGCCGCAGACTCAGCGTTTCGTATTTTGATCAGAGGTCTCCCGCAGAGGATGAGTTGATGAAGAAATTGTTGTTGACGGTGGTACTGTTGGTGACGGCGACGGCGCAAGCCGCGGACCTGCTCGAGGTCTACCGCGACGCGGCCGGCTACGACGCAGCTTTCGCGTCGGCCAAAGCCGCGCTCGAGGCCGGCCGCGAGAAGCTGCCGCAGGGGCGGGCCGGCCTGCTGCCGACCGTGGGGCTGTCCGCCAATACCGTCTGGAATGAACTCACGTACGCCGCGCGGCCCTCTAGCGGCGATGTCCCGGCCAACTACAACAGCAACGCCTGGGGCATAAGCCTGTCGCAACCGCTCTTCCGCTGGCAGAACTGGGCCAGCTACAAGCAGGCCGAACTCGCCGTCGCCCAGGCCGAGACGCAATACGTCGCCGCCAGGCAGGACCTGGTGGTGCGGGTGGCGCAGGCCTACTTCGACGTGCTCCTGGCGCAGGAGACGCTGATCACGGCGCAGGCGCAGAAGAGCGCCATCGCCGAGCAACTGGCGTCGGCCAAGCGCAACTTCGAGGTGGGCACCGCCACCATCACCGATACGCACGAGGCGCAGGCGCGCTACGACCTGATCAGCGCCCAGGAGATCGCCGCCGACAACGACCTGCTGGTGAAGCGCCACGTCCTGCGCATGCTGACCGGCAAGGAAGGACAGGCATTGAAGACGCTCCGGCCCGGACTGGAAATCAAGCGGCCGCAGCCCGATGACATAGCGCAATGGGTGAGCGCGGCGGAGCAGGGCAATCTCGCGGTGCAGGCGAGCCAGGCCGCTTACGAGATCGCCGACCGGGAAGTGAGCAAGCAACGCGGCGGCCATCTGCCGACCCTGGATCTGGTGGCGTCGCGCGGCCGCAGCTCGCTGCAGACGACGATGGCCTTGGGCATCGTCCGCCCCGGCAGCGACACCGATTCGACCACCATCGGTCTGCAGCTGGCGGTGCCCCTGTTTGCCGGCGGCGCCATCGCCTCGCGCGGCCGCGAGGCCGTGGCGCTGCGCGACAAGGCGCGTTCCGACCTGGACAACGCCCGCCGCCAGGCGGCTCTGCAGGCGCGCCAGGCCTATCTCGGCGTCACGTCGGGGCTGGCCCAGGTCAAGGCGCTGGAGCAGGGGCTCGTCTCCTCGCGCTCGGCGCTGGAATCGAACCGCCTTGGCTACGAGGTCGGCGTGCGCATCAACATCGACGTCCTGAACGCGCAACAGCAGGTCTACTCGACCCAGCGCGACCTGGCCCGCGCACGGCTCGACACCCTGGCGGCGCAGCTGCGCCTGAAGGCGTCGTCGGGTACCCTGGCGGAAGAAGATGTCGCAGCCGTCAACGCGCTGCTGGAGTGAGGTATTTTTCCAGCAATTCCAGGGTGCGCTCGCTGGCGCCGCGATGGCGGGCGCTGAACTGCAGGCCGGCCTCTCCCATCGCCTCGCGCTTGATCTTGTCGCCCAGCAGGGCTGTCGCGGCAGCGACCAGTTCGTCTGCGTCAGCCACCTGGCGCGCGGCACCGCAGGCCAGTGCCGCTGCGGCCGCCCAGGCGAAGTTGTGCGTCGACGGCCCGAGCAGCACCGGCGTGCCCACGGCGCAGGCCTCGATCAGGTTCTGGCTGCCGTAGGCTAGCAGGCTGCCGCCGATGAAGGCCAGATCGCTGGCAGCGTAATACGCGTACATCTCGCCCATGCTGTCGCCGAGCAGCAGCGTCGTGTCCGCCGCCAGCGCCACCCCGCCGCTGCGCCGCTGCACCCTGAAACCCATGCCGGCAGCCAGTTGCGCCACCGCGTCGAAGCGCTGCGGGTGGCGCGGCACCAGGAGCAGCAGCAGCTTCGGGATGGGCTTGCGGCGCAATGCGTCGAGGATCAATAGCTCCTCGCCCTCGCGCGTCGACGCGGCGAGCAGCACTGCCCGTCCCTGGCCCGTTGCGCTTCTCTCCCATTCGTGACGCCAGGCGCGGCCGCGTTCGACCAGTTCCTGCGACGGGGCAAGGTCGAACTTGAGATTGCCGGTGACCGTCACCCCCTGCGCCCCCAGCTCGCCCAGCCGCCGCGCGTCCTCCTCGCCTTGGGCGGCGATGCCGCTCAAGCCGCGCAGCGCGTTCCGCGTCAGCGTCGGCAGCCGAGCGTAGCGTCGTGCCGAACGCGCCGAGAGGCGGGCGTTGACCAGCAGCAGGGGAATATCCCTCTGCGCGCAGACAGCGACCAGGTTGGGCCAGATCTCGGTCTCCATGACCACGCCGAGCACGGGCTGCAGGTGGCGCAGGAACCTGCGCACCGCCCCGGGCGTGTCATAGGGCAGATAGAGGCGCTCGATCCTGTCGCCATACATTTCCCGCGCGGTGGCGCGGCCGGTCGGCGTGGTGTGGCTGAAGACGATGCCGTGATTCGGGTAGCGGATGCGCAGCAACGCCACCAGCGGTTCGGCGGCGCGCGTCTCGCCGACCGAGACGGCGTGGATCCAGATCACCGGGCCCTTCGGCGCCACCCTGCCGCCGTAATGACCCAGTCGCTCGCCCCAGTGGCGCAGATACTCCGGCTGTCGCCGCGAGCGCCAAAGGAGATGCAGGAAGGCCACCGGCAGCAGCAGCAAGATCGCCGACGTGTACAGCAGGCCGGCCATCAGGCGGCGCTTCCGGCGAGCAGTTCGGCGGCGAGCGCGCAGGCATCGCGCGCAGTCGGCGGGCGGCCCTGGCTCCCGAGGTTGCGCGCAAGCTGCGGGGCTTGCGTACCGGTAGCGGCGCCGGCAGGGACCGCGCCATGAACACCAGTGAGGGCTGGCTCCGAGCCGGCGAACAGGCAAAGCGTCGGACGCCCCAGGGCGGTGGCAAGGTGGGTGAGGCCGGTATCCACGCCGACGACCAGTCGCGCGCCGGCGCAGAGTCCCGCGATTTCGGAAAGGGTCAGCAGCGGCGCCGCCATCGCCCGGCTGCCCATGGCGCTTGCCAGGCGTGCCGCCTGCCGGCGTTCTGCAGCCGTTCCCGCCGGCAGCACGAGGCGCAGGCCGCTCGCCGCCAAGCTTGCCGCGAGCGCCAGCCAGGACGCTTCCGGCCAGGACTTGTCGTCGCGGCTGCTCGCCGTGAATAACAGCGCATAGGGCCCTGGCGGCAGCCACTCCGCCAGCAGAGCCTTGGCGCAGATGCCGTAATCGAACGCCGTATCGGGCTCCAGGCCGCAGGCCGCAGCGGCGAGCCAGAGATTGCGGTCGACCGCGTGGATGTTCCTGGGGATGGCGATGCCGCGGTCGTAGCAGCGGGCCGCCAGCGGTTCGCGCGCCGCCTCGGCGGCGTAGCCGACGCGCTCGCCCGTGGGCGTCAGCCTGGCCTGGCGGGCGATCAGGGCGCTCTTGAACAGACCCTGGGTGTCGAGCACCAGATCGTAGCTGTCGCGGCGCAATTCGCGCCTGAACGCCGCCATCTCCCGCCAGGTCGCGGCGGCGAACAGTCGCCGCCGCCAGCGCCTGAGCGCCACGGGAATGATGCGTCCGACCGCAGGATGCAGGCGCGGAATGTCGGCGAAAGCCTCCTCGACCACCCAGGCGATCTGCGCGGCAGGGAAACGGCTGTGCAGGGCGGTCGCCACCGGCAGGTTGTGCACCACGTCGCCGAGCGAGGAGGTCTTGACCAGAAGTATCTTGCGCGGGCCAGCGTTATTCGCCACGGAAGTGGTCCGGTCGCTAGAATGGGAAACTTGCACAACGCCGATTATAGACGAGTCATGTCCGCGACCCGCCCGCCGCTGTCCGCGGTGATCATCACCCTGAACGCCGAGGCGCAGCTCGCCGCCTGCCTGGCCAGCCTGGGCTTCTGCGCCGAAATCCTCGTCGTCGACTCGGGCAGCAGCGATGCCACGGCCGACATCGCCCGCGCATACGGCGCGCGCGTGGTCGAGGCGGCTTGGCGCGGCTTCGGTGCGCAAAAGGACTTCGCCGTGAACCAGGCCAGCCACGACTGGGTGCTCTGCGTCGATGCCGACGAGCGGGTCAGCGGGCGACTGCGCGAGGCGATCCTGCAAGCCCTGCGCTCGCCGCGCTTCGGCGCCTACCGCTTTCGCCGCTGCAATCGCTTTCTCGGGCGCTACCTGCGCCACGGCGAAGGCTACCCCGACTGGAGCCTGCGCCTCTTCGACCGCCGCCAGGCGCGCTGGTCGGTTGACGCCGTGCACGAAAAAGTCGTCGCCAGCTGCCCGACAGGCAGCCTGGCGGGCGACCTCCTGCACGACTCTGCGGAAACACTCGAGCACTACCTGGGCAAGCAGAATCGCTACACGACGCTGGCGGCGCAACAGGCGATCGCCAGCGGGCGCCGGGCCCACGCGGCCCAGTTGCTCCTGTCGCCCCTGTTGCGTTTCATCAAGTTCTATCTGTTGCGCCTGGGGCTTTTGGACGGAGTGCCGGGCCTGGTGCACATCCTCATCGGCTGCGCCAACAGCTTCGCCAAGTATGCGAAAATGCTCGACCTGCAGCGGCATGATGGCAGGGGCAGATGAAAGCCCCGGCCATGGGCTCCGCTGACTACACCCCCAGGCCCGAAGGGGGTTTGCGCTTCTTCTCCCGGTACCGATATGGGCACGCGTAGATTGCTCGTCACTGGCGACGATGGCTTCGTCGGACGCAACGTCTTTGCCATGGAGCAGGACATCCGCAGGATGTTCGGCTGGCAGCTGCTGCGTCCGCCGGCCCCCTATGACCTGCGCGATCCGGCTTCGCTGGATGCGCTGCTCGCGGCGACCCGTCCCGACGGCGTCATCCACCTTGCCGGCATCAGCTTCGTGCCGGATTCCTACAAGGATCCGGAGGGCACTTTTCAGATCAACTTCATCGGCACCCTGCACCTGCTGCAGGCGCTGAAGAAGAATGGTTTTGCCGGCAACTTTCTCTACGTCAGCTCGGGCGACGTCTACGGCAGGCTGCGTCCGGAGGAGCTGCCGGTCGATGAGAAGCACCTGCCCTATCCGGTGAACCCCTACGCCGTGAGCAAGCTGGCGGCCGAGGCGCTGTGCCAGCAGTGGGCGCTGACCGAGCGCTTCAAGCCGCTGGTGGCGCGGCCCTTCAACCACATCGGCCCGGGTCAGCGCGAGGAGTTCGTCCTCGCCACCATGGCGCGGCAGGTGGTGCGGGTCCGGCTTGGCCTGCAGCCGCCGTTGATAGACGTCGGCGACATCGACGTCGTCCGCGATTTTCTCGACGTGCGCGACGTCATCGTCGCCTATCTGCGCCTGCTCGATCATGGGCAGCGCGGCGAAATCTATAATGTCTGCAGCGGCCAGGGTCAGCGCATCCGCGACCTGATCAACGCGCTCATGCGTCTCGCCGGCGTGGAAGCCGAGCTGCAGCTCGACGCTGAACGTTTCCGCCCTTCCGACCAGAGGGCAATCGTGGGCAGCAACCGCAAGCTGGTGGATGCCACCGCCTGGCAGCCGGAGCATGTGCTGGACGACACGCTGGGTGTCGTCATCGAAGACTGGGAGAGAAGACTGACATGAGCGGCAAATCGGCCCTGATCACGGGCATCACCGGCCAGGACGGCCCCTATCTCGCCAAGCTGCTGCTGGAAAAGGGTTACCGCGTTCACGGCCTGCTCGCGCGGCGATCCAGCGACAGCCTGTGGCGGCTGCGCGAGCTTGGCATAGAAGACAGCGTCGAGATGGTCAATGGCGATCTCGCCGACCCCGCCTCGCTCATGCTCGCCGTGGCCAAGGCCAGGCCCGACGAGTTCTACAACCTCGGGGCGCAGAGCTTCGTCGCCGCCTCCTGGGATCAGCCCGTGCTCACCGGCGTGGTCGACGGGCTCGCCGTCACCCACTGCCTGGAAGCGATACGCCAGCTCAGTCCGCAGACCCGCTTCTACCAGGCCTCGACCAGCGAAATGTTCGGCCTGATCCAGGCCGAACGGCAGGACGAGGCAACGCCCTTCTATCCGCGCAGCCCCTACGGCGTGGCCAAGCTCTACGGGCACTGGATCACCATCAACTATCGCGAGAGCTTCGGCTTGCACGCCTCCTGCGGCATCCTCTTCAACCACGAGTCGCCGCTGCGCGGCATCGAGTTCGTGACGCGCAAGGTGACGGACGCGGTGGCCCGCATCAAGTTGGGCCAGCAGCAGGAATTGCGCCTGGGCAACATAGACGCCAAACGCGACTGGGGCTACGCCGGCGACTATGTCGAGGCGATGTGGCTGATGCTGCAGCAGGACCAGGCCGACGACTACGTCATCGCCACCGGCGTCACCACCACGGTGCGCGACATGTGCCGCATCGCCTTCCAGTACGTGGGCCTGGACATGGAACGGCACCTGGTGATCGATCCGAAATTCTTCCGCCCGGCCGAAGTCGACGTGCTGCTCGGCAATCCGGCCAAGGCCAGGGCCAAGCTCGGTTGGGCGCCAAAGACCAGCCTCGAACAACTCATAAAGAGCATGGTCGATGCCGACCTGCGCCGGGTGCGTCGAGAACCGGGTGCGGAAATTCGCCCGGAAATGCACGCCAATTCGCCATGCTGATCCCCGTCATCCTCTCCGGCGGCGCCGGGACCCGTCTCTGGCCGGTCTCGCGCGAAGGCCATCCGAAGCCCTTCATGAAACTGGCCGACGGCGAGAGCCTCCTGCTGAAGACCTATCTGCGCGCGGCCAGCGTCTGCGACGGCGGCGAGATACTCACGGTCACCAACCGCGACTATTACTTCATGAGCAAGGACGTCTTCGAGGAGGCGAGACTGGGCGAGCGCTACAACGCCGTCTTCCTGCTCGAACCGATGGCGCGCAACACCGCTCCCGCCGTGGCGCTCGCCGCCCTGCACGTCGCCGAGAAATATGGACGCGATGCGCTCATGCTGGTGCTCGCCGCCGATCACCTGATCCAGAACGCACCGGCATTTTCCGCCACCCTGGCCGACGCCGTGGCGCTGGCCGAGCAGGACCGGCTGGTCACCTTCGGCATCGTGCCCGGCGCGCCGGAGACCGGCTTTGGCTACATCGAGTGCGGCGAGGCGCTGGGTCCGGGCAAACGCGTCATCCGCTTCGTCGAGAAGCCTTCGCTGGAGACGGCGCGCGAGTACCTGGCCAGCGGCAACTTTCTCTGGAATTCCGGCATGTTCTGCTTCAAGGCCGGCACCATACTCGACGAACTCGCCCGCCACGCGCCTGATGTGCACGCTGCGTCGGCGACCTGCTTCGTGGCCATGAAACAGGCGCAGGGAGCCAGTGCGAGCATGGTGGAGATACCCGCCGAGGCTTTCGCCGAAGTGCCGAGCATCTCCGTGGACTACGCGGTGATGGAGCGCTCCGACCGCGTCGCGGTGGTGCCGGGGAATTTCGGCTGGAGCGACATCGGCTCCTGGAACGCCATCAGCCAGCTGGTGGCGCCGGATGAGCACAACAACCGCGGCATAGGCGAGGTCGTCTTCGAGGACTGCCGCAATCTCTTCGTGCAGAGCGAAGACCGCCTGGTGGCCGCACTCGGCGTCGACGATCTGATCGTCATCGATACCGCCGACGCCCTGCTCATCACCCGCGCCGACAAGACCCAGGAGGTGAAGAAGATCGTCGCCCAGTTGAAGGCCAGGGGGCACGAGTCCTACAAGCTGCACCGCACCGTGACCCGGCCCTGGGGCAGCTACACGGTCATGGAGACGGGACCGCGCTTCAAGATCAAGCGCATCGTGGTCAAGCCCGATGCCTCGCTGTCGCTGCAGCTGCACCACCATCGCAGCGAGCACTGGGTCGTCGTCAGCGGCATGGCCAAGGTGGTCAATGGCGACCGCGAAATCTACGTCGGCACCAACGAATCGACCTACATCGCCGCCGGCCATGTGCATCGGCTCGAAAACCCCGGGGTGGTCGACCTGGTGATGATAGAGGTGCAGAGCGGCGAATATCTCGGAGAAGACGACATCGTCAGATTCGAGGACCGTTACGGCAGGACCTGAAGAGGCCGGGCGAGCATGGACAAAGAAGCGAGGATCTACGTGGCCGGACATCGCGGTCTGGTCGGTTCGGCGCTGCTGCGCCGGCTGGCAGCCCGCGGCTACGGCAACTTCCTGACGCGCAGCCACACCGAGCTCGATCTCATCGAGCAGCGGGCGGTCGAGGATTTCTTCCGCGACAACCGGCCCGACTACGTCTTCCTGGCGGCGGCGCGCGTCGGCGGCATCTACGCCAACAACAGCTACCCGGCCGAGTTCATACGCGAGAACCTGGCGGTGCAGAACAACGTGCTCGAGGCGGCGCATCAGTACGGAGCCAGGCGCCTGCTCTTTCTCGGTTCGAGTTGCATCTACCCGCGCGACTGTCCGCAGCCGATCAAGGAAGCGTACTTGATGAGCGGGCCGCTGGAGCCGACCAACAGCGCCTACGCGGTGGCCAAGATCGCCGGCATAGAGAGCTGCCGCGCCTACAACCGCCAGTATGGCTCCCGCTTCCTGGCGGTGATGCCCACCAATCTCTACGGCCCCGGCGACAACTACGATCTGCAGAATTCGCACGTGCTGCCGGCGCTGATACGCAAGATGCACGAAGCGAAAACCCGGGGCGAAGACGAAGTGGCGATCTGGGGCACCGGCGAGCCGCGGCGGGAGTTTCTCTACAGCGACGACATGGCCGAGGCCTGCTGCTTCCTGATGGACCTGCCCGACCCGCGCTTCGACGCGCTGCTCGGCGACCCGACGACGCCGGCCCTGATCAACATCGGCAGCGGAGCCGACCTGCGCATCGCCGAACTCGCCCGCCTCGTGGCGGATGTCGTGGGCTTCGGCGGGCGCTTGCGCCAGGATGCGAGCAAGCCGGACGGTACGCCGCGCAAGCTGCTCGACGTGAGCCGGCTCAAAGCCCTGGGCTGGGTGCCGACGAAAGGCATGGAAGAGGGCATCAAGGCCGCCTATCAGGATTTCCTCTCCAGCCGCTGGGCGCGGTCGGCTTCCTGAGATCCGGACGAATCAGGCGATGGCGACGATACAAGAGAGCGGAAACAACAATTCTCCGTCCGGTGCTAACACCCTGATCCTGGGCGACACCGCCATAGGCACCATTTCGTCTTCCGGCACTTCCCCCGATTGGGATTATTTCAAGGTCTCGATTGCTTCCGGCGGCGTGCTGAAACTGGATTTCAGCCCGCCAGCGGGATCGCCGAGCAACTATTTCTACTTCGCCGTCTACGATAATTCCAGCCTCAACGCCAGCCCGCTCGCCGCGGGTTTTGCCGGCAGCGCGACCAGCCTGAGCCTGGGCCTGCCCGGCAGCGGCATCCACACCTACTACATCGCGGTCGCTCCGGCTTCGTCCGCTTCCCCACCCGGCGGCCAGTACGCGCTCACGGTCAGCAGCGGCAGCGGCAGCGCCGGTGACTACGAGAGCGAGAGCAATGACACCCTGGCCACGGCCAGCAACCTCTTGCTCGCACGGAACATCAAGGGGCAGCTGGCCAGGTCCTTGGACGTCGACTACTACCACGTCGCCGCCAGCAGCGCCGGCGTCCTGATCGTCGATTTCGCGACGCCGACGCGGCTCGCCAGCGGCACCAGCTTCACGGTCGCCGTCTACGACAAAGACGGCAACCCGCTGCAGACCCAGACCACCGGCAACACGATGACCCTGAGCACCGTGGTCGGCGCCGCCGGCGACTACTATGTCAGGGTAACGCAGGCCAGTGCCGGTATCTACGATGGCGGCAACTACAGCCTGACGGCCAGGAACGACAGCCTGGCGGCCATGGGCGCAACGACCTTCGCCGGGAGCACCCCGCTGTCGGCGACGCTGAACGGCAGCCACGACTGGTACGCGGTGACGCTGAGCGCCGGCACCACCTACCGCTTCGCCGTCAAGGGATCGGCCTCGGGCGGCGGCGATACCCTGGCCGATCCGGCGCTGACGCTCAGCTATGCCAACGGCGCCACCCTGGAGAGCTGCGACGACCTCAAGGTCTGGTCGGCAGACCTCAACAGGGCGAGCACCAGCGCCGACCCGCAGATCGCCTTCACCGCCCCCGCGAGCGGCACCTACTACCTGATGGTATCGGGCAAGGGCGGTACCGGCAGCTATACCTTGAGCCAGGCGACGGATGCGCCCGCTGACCTGGTGCAGGCTCTGCTTGAGCTGGCAGGTGCCCCCCCCGACTACCCGGCGCACCCCAACTATCGCTGGAACGGCGGTTCACCGCTAGGCACCGCGGTGACGCTCAGCTATTCCTTTTTGAGCAGTACCGCCGACGGCGTGAGCGGCTTCGTCGCCATGACGCAGGCGCAGCAGGACATCGTCAGCTACGTGCTGAGGGACCTGTACGGCAGCGTCGCCAACATCAGCTTTACGGAAAATACCAGCGACCCGAACGCCGCCGACATTCGCTTCGGCACCAGCAACCAGTCGGGCGTTTCCTCTGGGGTAACCTACACGTTGTGGCACGGCGACGGCAGCCTCAGTCAGGCCGACGTTTTTATCAACAATACGGACAACAGCCCCACTTCTTTGTCGGCAACGTCCACCCTGACGCCGGGCGGCTACGGCTATCTGACGCTGATCCATGAAATCGGGCACGCGCTGGGCCTCAAACATCCGGGCGACTACAACTCCACGGGAGCGCAGGGCGCCGCTCCTCCCTATCTTCCCCCCGCCGTCGATAGCCGGAAGTTTACGGCGATGTCCTATCTCGACAATCCCGCCGGCGCCATCTATGAGAGCACGCCGGCGCTGCTCGACATCGCCGCTGTGCAGTACCTGTATGGCGTCAACGCGGTGGGCGCGGGCCAGGCGCACAGCTACCGTTTCAGCGCCACTGCGTCCTTCACCGAGGCGCTGCTCGGAACGACCACCGCCAACGTGACGGTGCAGGGGGGGAGCGGCAGCGGCGATACGCTAGACATCAGCAACCAGCCGCTGCCTTGCAGAGTCTTCCTGCAGGCCGGAGCGCTCAGTTCGATCGGTGTCGATTCCAGCGGCGCTGCGGCGCGCGACAACGTCACCATTCCCTTTGCCGCGACGGTGCTCAACGTAATCGATGGACCGGCGAACGATCTGATCATCGGCAACGCGCTCAGCAACAGCTTCTATGGTTTTTCCGGCAACAACACGCTGGATGGCGGCCCAGGCACAGACCGGCTCGTCCTGACGGCGACGTCGGCCGACCTCAACGCTGCGACCGATGCGCAGCTGTCCAACGTGGAAACGCTGCAGGCCAGCACCGCCGCCGCCGCCGTCATCCTAGACCTGCACCGCCAGAGCGAGGCCATGACCATCACCGGCAGTGCTTTCAGCGATGCCATCACGGGAGGCAGCGGCGCCGACAGCTTCATCGGTTTCAGCGGCGCCGACAGTCTCGACGGTGGCGGCGGCAGCGATATCCTGGCGCTGTCGGCCACCTCGACCGATCTCAACGCCGCGGCGGACGGCCAATTGAGAAATGTGCAGACGCTCAGCGCGAGCGCGGCGACGGCGGCGCTAAGCCTGGACCTGCACCGCCAGAGCGAGGCGATCAATGTCGCCGGCAGCGCTCACGGCGACAGCATCACCGCGAGCGGCGGCGGCGGCTCCATCACCGGCGGCGCAGGCAACGACACGATCGGCGGCGGTGCCGGCAGCGACGTCGCCGTTTATGCCGGCAACCGGGCGAGCTACACGACGACCTCGGCGAGTGCAGGGCACGTGAGCATCGTGGACAAGCTGGGCTCCGCCGGCAGCGACACGCTGATCAACATCGACAACGCGCGCTACGCCGACGGCATGCAGAATCTCGACATTCCCTGGGATGCCAGGATGATCAGCACAGTTCAACTCAAGTCGCTGACCGAGCTGTACATCGCCTACTTCAACCGCGTGCCGGAAGCCGGCGGACTCGACTACTGGATCAAGCAGTTCGCCGCCGGACAGAGCCTGAACCAGATCGGTTCGGCGTTCTACGATGCCGCCACCTCGCCCGACTACGCGTCTCTGACGGGCTACTCGGCGACCATGAGCAACACCGACTTCGTCACCAAGATCTACCAGAACGTTCTCGGCCGCTCGTCGCCCGACCAGGCCGGGCTCGACTACTGGCTCGCCGGCCTCGCCCCGGGCGGCGGCCAGACGCGCGGTTCGCTGGTCAACACCATCATCGTCGCGGCGCACGCCTACAAAACGAATGCCGATCCCGCGCTGAGCCGGGTCGCCGACCTGCTCGACAACAAGGCCTCCGTCGGCATCTACAACGCGGTGACGGCGGCGGTCGACTACCTGACGCCGCAGGAGGCGATCACCAAGGGGATGGCCATCGCCGCGGTGATAACGGCCACCGACACCACCCAGGCGATCGCCCTGATCGGACTGGCCGACCTGGTCCCTTACGTACCCTACGTCGCCTGAACGGGGGCGTAGGCGCGGACCTTCCCCTGCCGGCCCTTGACGGCGAACTCGCCGATCAGGCGGGCGTTCTCGATGCCTATGCTGCGTGCGGTGTTCTCGCCCATGAGCAGAAATTCACCGGCTTCGCGCGTCAGGACCTCCAGCCTTTGCGCGACATTGACCATGTCGCCGTGGGCGCTATAGGCCTTCCGCGCTTCGCCGCCGTATACGCCGACCGCAGCGACCCCGGAGTTCACCCCGACCACCAGATCCAGGGGCGAAAAGGCGTGGGCCAGCAGCCAGGGGCGCAAACCGGTCACCGCCTCGCGCAGTTCGACGCCGCAGGCCACCGCCGCCCGCGCGTGATCCGCCGCCGACTCGGTGTCGGCTTCCCAGATCGCCATCAGCCCGTCGCCCGTAAACTTTTCTATGGTGCCGCCGTGACGGGCGACCACCGCCGACATGTCGGCGAGCAGACGATTCGCCAGGATGGCGGCCTGGTCCGCCGGGAGTTTCTCGACGGCGCTGGTGAAGCCGCGCACGTCGGCGAAGAGGACCGCGATCTCGCAGGTTTTCAGTCCCGGATCGGGGGCACTGTCCGGATCGGCGAGGCGGGAAGCGACCGCTTCGGGAACGAAGGCGCCGATGCGCAGGCGAAACTGGCGGAAGGCGTTGCGCAGGCGCCGGGCTTCGAGCGGCGCGAGGAGCAGGAAGCTCGCCGCGACCAGAGTCAACGCCGCCCCCGTCGGCAGCGCCAGCAGGCCGAAATGCCAAGCCAGCCAGTCGACGCCGAAGATGGCCGCGCTCATCGCCAGGGACATCAGCAGCAGACGCAGGACGCCCGCTTCACGCCCGGTGAATGCCGGCAGCAGCACGGCGAGCAGGCAGAGCAGCAGAACCTGCGTCGGCAAGGGCAGTACCAGCGGCAGGCGCTGGTCGAGCAGCGCCGACAAGAGCTGCACATGGATCTCGATGCCGGGCGCCAGCGCCCGATTGGGTGCCGGCACGCGGTCGCCCAGACCGAAGGCGGTGCTGCCGACGATGACGACGCTGTTGCGCATGGCATCCGCCGGCGCGCTGCCCGCCAGCACCTGGCTGGCCGGGATGGCCCGCAGGTGGCGCGAATCGGCGGCCCAGGGAATCAGCAGCTGGCCGTCGCGGCCGAGGGGAACGGCGACGCCCGCCTCGGGCTCCAGATGCCAGGCGGCGGGCAGCCAGAAACCGCCGCTATAGCGCAGCCGCGTTGACGCGAGCAGCTTCATGAAGACGCGCAGCGAGAGACTGGGCACGCAGGCGGAGTCGAGACAGATCACCGGCTTGATGCGGCGCACGACGCCGTCGGCGTCGAAGCTGGGGGTGATGTGGCCGACGGCCTGCCCGGGTACCGCCAGGGAGCTGGCGTTGGCCAGGTAACCGGTGGCGACGGCGACGGCCGGGCCATCGACGTCTATTCCCGGCGCCGGTGCTCCCAGACGGTTGCTCGACTCCGCCGTCTCGTAGAAGGTCTCGGCGACGACCACCGGATAGCGGGCAAGGGCGGCGCGCAGCTGCTCGTCTCCGGCGCGGGCTTCCGGAAAGACGATGTCCAGCGCCACCAGGGCGACGCCGTAGCGCTCGAACAGCTCGCCTATCAGCGCCGCCAGCGTCGTGCGCGGCCAGGGCCAGGGGCCGACGGCCTGCAGGCTGGCTTCGTCGATGTCGACGACGACGACGCGGCGCTCTTCCTCGGCGGCGCTGGCGTAGGCGATGCGCAGGTCGTGCACGGTGCGGTCGAGCGCGGCGCCGCCCGGCCAGTCGGCCAGCAGCAGGAGCAGAACCAGCAACAGGGCGGCGCCGGTGGCAGCGACGCGCAGCGGCGCGTAACGATGGCGACAGGCAGCCAGAACCCTGGTTAGAATGTGCCC
>Ga0172380_10005190_pt1 | contig 16025 bp, 12 predicted proteins | sample Leawe162metaG_FD_119747 | JGI IMG/M metagenome (GOLD analysis project Ga0172380, IMG submission 119747) | Leachate microbial communities from a municipal landfill in Southern Ontario, Canada - Leachate well 162 metaG | ecosystem: Engineered > Solid waste > Landfill > Unclassified | place...
CTGATCACCGTGCTGCTGATTGCGGCCAATCTCCTGGCCGCCAACATCTGGCTGGCCCGGGTCAGCTCAGCCCGGCTCGACCTCACCGCCCAGCGGGAGTACTCCCTGTCCCGGGCCACCCGGGAGATCATCATTAATCTGCCCGAGCCGCTGATCATGCGCGGCTATTTCAGCGCCAAGACCCATCCCCTGCTCTCCCCGCTCGTGCCGCGCATCAAAGACCTGATGAGCGAATACGCCATTGCCTCGCACGGCAACGTGCAGGTCTCCTTTGTCGATCCCAAGCTTGACGAGCAGATGGAGACCGAGGCCAACCAGCAGTACGGCATCAAACCGATTCCCTTCCAGGTGGCCGGCCGTTATGAGGCCTCGGTGGTCAACTCCTATTTCCATATCCTGGTCAAATACGGTGATCAGTTCGTCACCCTGGGTTTCGATGATCTCATCGAGGTCAAACCGCGGCCCGACGGCCAGCTCGACGTCTCGCTGCGCAATCCGGAATACGACCTGACCAAATCCATCAAAAAGGTGGTCTACGGCTTTCAGTCCCTGGCCACGGTTTTTGCCGGCAATCCCGCCGGCTACAAAATAATAAGCGTCATCACTCCCCGTACCCTGCCGGAATCATTCCAGGCCATGCCTGACACCATCAAAAAGGTGGCCGGCGATCTGCAGCAGGAATCGGACGGCAAACTTCTCTTTGAAGAAAAGGATCCGGACCGGCTGTCAGCCGCCGAACAGCAGCAGCTGAACGAACAGTACGGCATTGAACCCATCAGGCTCTCCCTGTTTGCCGGCCAAACCTTTTATCTGCACCTGCTGCTGCAGACAGGAGACAGTATCGAACGGCTCTACCTCACCCCGGACATGGGGGAGGCGGAACTGCGCCAGGAGATCGAGGGCGCCATCAAGCGCAACGGTTCCGGCTTCACCAAAACCATAGGCGTCTGGTCGCCGGCAGCCGGGGAACAATCCCCCCTGGCCATGATGGGGCATGGCGCTCCCAAGGATAACTATCAGATCATCCAGCAGCTGCTGCGGGAAAACTATAATCTGCAGAAAGCGGATCTCTCCCAGGGCAGGGTTGCCGGCGATATCGACGTGCTCCTGCTGCTTGCTCCCCAGGGTTTGACGGAGATGGAACGGCTGGCAATCGACCAGTACCTGATGCAGGGAGGAGCCGTGGTGGCCCTGGCCGGCAGCTATCTGCTCGATATGTCCCCGGACGCCCAGTCCCTGCAGGTCAGCAAGATCAAGGACGGACTGGCCGAGCTGCTCGGTCATTACGGCATCACCGTGGAAGATTCCCTGGTCATGGACAAACAGAACGAGCCGTTTCCCATCCCGGTAAACCGCAATATCGGCGGTCTGACCGTCCAGGAGATCCAGCGCATTGACTATCCGTTCTTCGTTGATGTGCGGCCGGAAAACATGGCCTCTGACAACGCCATCACCGCAAATCTTCCGGCGGTGACCATGAACTGGGTGTCACCCCTCGCCCTTGATGACCAGCGTTTACAGGGTAAAAAAGTCGCCGTACTGCTCAAATCAAGCAGTGAGTCCTGGCTTGCGCCCTCGCCCCTCATCGAACCTGACTTCGAGCAGTTCCCGGACAACGGCTTTGCCCCGGGAGAAGATTTCAGGCAGCAGAATCTTGCCGTGGCCATAACCGGTGATTTTGCCAGCTTCTTTCAGGACAAGGCAGACCCCCGGCTGCAGCAAAACGCCGGTAAAGAGCAAAACGGCCATGGGGGCCACGGGGAAGAAGAGATCACGGAACCTGGGCCCACGCAGGAAAAACAGCTGCTGCCGCCCATGCCGATCATCAACCATTCCCCGCCGTCAGCACGCCTGGTGGTCATCGGTTCGGCGGAATTTATCAGCGATACGGTCATCAACATGTCCCAGGGCCTGGGCATGGACCGCTTCTTAAACAGCCTGGGCTTTGTCCAGAACGTCATTGACTGGAGCGTGGCGGATGAAGACCTGCTGACCATCCGCTCCCGCGGTTCCCACGCCAGACTGCTCAAACCCATGACCAGACAGGAGCAAACCTTCTGGGAATGGCTCAATTACGGGGTGGCCCTGGCAGCCCTGGCGGCAGTGAGCATCGTCGGCGCAAACCGCCGGAGAAAGGAAAAACCCATGCAGCTGGTGGGAGAAAAATCATGATCCGCAAAAAAACCAATCTCATTCTGCTCATCCTGCTGGTCTGCCAGTTGCTGCTGATCGCCTTCCTTTATCTGCCAAGCGGCGAAAAGGGACAGCCGGTGGTGGAACTTGTCCCCGGTCTCACCGCCGACACGGTTATCGAGCTGTCCATCACCGACGCCACCGGCAAAACGCTGTCCCTGAAAAAGGAAAACGACGGCAACTGGCTGGTCGATGATGGCAGCCCAGACCTGTTCCCGGCCGACCCCGGTCTGGTCCAGCATATTATCAACAACCTCACCTCTCTCCAGTCCCAGCGGCTGGTCACCAGAACCCGGTCAAGCCATATCCGCCTCCAGGTGGATGACAAGGTTTTCGCCAAAAAGATTGTTCTCACCGCCAAAGACGGCAAAACGCAGACCCTCTTTCTGGGCAGCGCCTCCGGGCCGCAGACCATCCATGTCCGCCCGCAGTCAACGGATGAGGTCTATCTTGCCCGAGGCATTTCCACCTGGAATCTTGATACCCATAAGGAATCATGGTGGCAGAAAGTGTATATGCAGGTTGACCGGAACCGGCTGCAGGAGGTGAGCCTGAAAAACAGCCACGGCAGCTTTACCTTGCGTAAAGACGGGGGAAAGTGGCAGGTGAGCGGTGACGAATCGCGGCCTGCTCCGGACCCGGCCGCCCTGGACAGCTTCCTGCAGAAGCTCACCCATATTGCCATCAACAGCTATCTGGGCAGGCAATATCAGGGCAAACCCCTTGACACCGCCGTGCTGACCCTGATCACGGACAGCCAAACCGTGACCGTCAACATCGGCCCCGCGGCAAGCGGTGAGGACACGGACCACGTCATCAAGTCATCGGCCTCGCCTTTTTTTGCTACGGCGGGCAGCTTTCAGATTGATCCGCTGACCGGCATGAAAAAAGAGGATTTGTACAAGAAAGGGGAAGAAAAAAAACAGCAATAGCTCCGCCGGCAGCCTTGCGTCAGGCAGGCTGCCGGCTGACCGGCACAGAAAGGCTACACGGCAAAACTCTTGCCTGTTATCCGGGCCAGGGCCTCCAGGTAGCGCTCCCTGGTTTTGGTGATGATATCTTCCGGCAGCTTGGGAGCCGGCGGGGTCTGCGGCCAGTCAAGGGTGAGGAGGTAGTCCCGCAGGAACTGCTTGTCGAAACTGGCCTGCCCCCTGCCGATCCGGTAAACATCCGCGGGCCAGAAACGGGAAGAATCCGGGGTGAGCACCTCATCGATCAGCAGCAGCTCTCCCTCATACCAGCCCAGCTCGAATTTCGTATCGGCAATGATGATGCCCCGGCTGCGGGCATAGTCAGCGGCCTTGCGATAGAGTTCGATGCACACCCCCGCGATCTTGTCCGTCTCCGCCCGGCCGACAATCTCCGCCATCCTGGCGAGCGAGATATTCTCATCATGCACCCCCTGTTCAGCCTTGGTGGACGGGGTAAAGAGGATCTCCGGCAGTTTTTCCGATTCCTGCATGCCGGGGGGCAGGGCAAAACCGCAGACCGTGGGGTTCTCCCGGTAGGACTTCCAGAATGAACCGGACAGATAGCCCCGGACTATGCATTCCACGGGCAGGGGTTTGGCTTTTTTCACCAGCATGCTGCGGCCCCTGAGCTGTTCGCGGTAGGGGGCGCAGACGGCGGGATATTGAGCCGGATCAGCGGAGATGAGATGATTGGGCACGATATCCCGCAGATAATCAAACCAGAAAAGAGAAAGGCTGGTCAGCACCGCCCCTTTATCAGGGATGGGATCACTCATCACCACGTCAAAGGCGGAAATGCGATCCGTTGCCACCATGAGCAGTTTATCTTCAACCTCATAGAGGTCGCGGACCTTGCCGCGATGGATCAGCTGCAGATCTGTAAAATTCGTTTCTGTAACCGGGGCGGTCTTCATTTCTTTATCCTCAATTTCGTACTTTGCTCTGAAAAATTTATAAGAATTTGCAAAACTGACAAGGGCCACCAAATTGATGGCTTCGTAAAAAGCCTCGGCGCCGAAATACTGTGACGATAAATCAGTAACTTATCATGCACTGTACGGCTGTCGAGCGGTTTTTTTACGAGACAGTCAAAATTAACAGACATTCTACCTTTTATCCTAGCGGAAAAACCATTTTTTTATCTCAGAGGCGCTGAAAATTTTCACCACCGGCCGGCCATGGGGACAGTGGGAAAAGACTTCCGCCGCCTCCATCTTCTTGAGCAGCTCTTCCCCCTCCTCGGGCAGCAGGATATCATGGGCCTTTACCGCTGCCTTGCAGGCCATGACCGCCAGCATATCATCCATGCGCAGAGCCGCCCCTTTCGCCCGTCCCTCCCGGCTGAGGAAATGGTCAAAAATCCCTTTGACGATTTCCTGGGGGCCCAGATGGCCGAGGATGGCCGGCACCGCCTTGATGACATAGCTCTGGCCGCCGAACTCCTGGATGACCAGGCCGATCCTGGCGATCTCCTGGCCGTGCTTTTTCAGCACCTCGCTCTGCTCAGGGGTGCATTCGATGATCTCCGGGAAAAGCAGGGCCTGGCCAGGCAGCTCCAGCTGCTGATACTGTTTTTTCAGCTGCTCGAAAAGCAGCCTTTCATGGGCCGCATGCTGGTCGATCACGGCAATGCCGTCCTCTGTCTCGCAGAGCAGATAACTTTGCATGAACTGGCCCACATAGCGGTAACGGCTGCCGGGCAGGCTACCCGGCAACGGCAAGGGAGAAGCTGTTTCCTCCCCGCGGTCTGGAGGGGCGGCAGCCTGTTTTACGGCAGGCCGGACAGGTGGTGCCGGCCCGGCAGTTGCCGGTTCAGGCAGCTTGCTTGCGGCAAAGGGCAGCGGAACTTGCGTTTTTCCCGGCTGCACAACAGGAGACGGCTCACGGAGCTGCCAGGCGCTTGCCGGGGGTGGCGGCTGTTCCCGGGGACGGGATTGCGGGAAATTCCCATCCGGGGCAGCCGGTCTGCCGAACACCGCATGCTGCATTCTGCGCTGGTGGCCCTGCATGGCCCGGCCTATGGCCTCAACGACCTGCTGGTGAATATTGTGCGACTGATGAAAACGGATTTCCTCTTTGGTCGGGTGCACATTGACATCCACCCGCTCCGGGTCAAGTTCCAGAAAGACCGCGCCCGCGGGACGACGCCCCTTCATGAGGAAATTGTGCATGCCTTCCGCAACCGCATGGGTGATCATCCGGTCCCGGATCGCCCGCCGGTTGACAAAAATCCGCAGCCTGGCCGCCGCTGCCGCGGCCTCATCCGGCGGCAGCAGGTAACCATGAATCAACAGGTCAGCCAACTGGCCGTCCACCTGGATCAACTCGCTCTTCAGCTGCCGGGCCATGATGCGCTGCACCCGGCAGGCCAGGGTATCAACCCCTGCGGCAAAGGACCAGATATCCCGGCCGTCCACCGTATAGGTCAGGCCCAGCTGCGGCATGGCCAAGGCGCTGTTGATGATGATCTCGTCGATATGGGCAAGCTCGGTGCGGGCCGTCTTGAGAAACTTTTTGCGGGCCGGCACATTGCCGAAAAGGTCGCTGACCTCCATCACCGTGCCCTGGCTGCAACCCATTTCATGCACCCGGCGCAGCTGGCCGAAACGGATCTCCGCCCGGTTGCCCAGCTCGGCGCCGGCGATTCGGGAGGTAATGGTCAGACGGGATACCGAGGCGATGCTGGGGATGGCCTCCCCGCGAAAACCCAGGGTGAGGATGCGGGGCAACTGGTCGGCCGTCTGCAGCTTGCTGGTGGCGTGACGCTCCAGGCAAAGAAGGATATCATCCTGGTCCATGCCCTCGCCGTCATCAATCACCCGGATCAGCCGGTTGCCGCCGCCCTCCACCTGAACCGTGATGCGGCCTGCTCCGGCATCAACCGCATTCTCGACAAACTCCTTGACTACCGAGGCAGGCCGTTCGACAACCTCGCCGGCGGCAATCTGGTTGGCCAGATTTTCAGGAAGAATTTTAATTTTTGACATTTACCGTATCATGCGGTGCCGGGTTTGTTGGTTGCCGAAGAGGACAAGGATACCCTCTGGGAGTGCCCCTACAGCCCCCATCTTCGGGGACGGCCCTGTAGATTGTGGAACTTTGCCGTTATTTCAGATAATTGAGAATATGCAGCTGCAGCCAGCTCTCGTCCCACCACTCAATGGGATTCACCAGCACGCCGTTAACCAGCATGGCGAAATGGAGATGATCGCCACCAGCCATACCGGTGGTGCCGGTGGTGGCGATCACGCCGCCTTTTTCCACCAGATCGCCGACTGCCACATCAATGCCCGAGAGGTGCGAGTAGAGGCTGAAAACCCCCAGGCCGTGGTCAAGCATCACCATATTACCGTAGATGCCCAGATATTGGGCAAAAACAACCTTCCCTCTATTTGCCGCCTCCACTTTGGCGCGCTGGGTTGAGGCGAGATCAATGCCGAGATGAACCTGTTTGTCCACCTCCTGGCCGTTGTAGTAATAGGTGCGGTTGTCGGCGTAGCCGGCCCTGGTGCTGCTGCGGGGCAAACGTTCAAAACGGCCCTGCCAGAGCTGCTCCGGGATTGGTTTGCTGCAGATCTCGGTAATCTTCCGGTTATTGTCAACCCGCACCTTGTTATTGATATAGAGATACTTTTCCAGGGGGGTGCCGGTCATCTCCGGATAATACTGGGAAAACTCAGGGATTTTCAGATCGAGAAAACTATCGGGCACGTTTATCTGGTCGGATTTAAAATTCACCTTCTTGAAAATCATGCCGAATGGGGCCTTGCCGATATTGCCTGCCGCATCTTCCGCCTCCACATGGGCATCCTTGATCTGTTCGGTATCATAGGGAAGACCGATGATGGCGCCGAACAGCTCCTTTTTATTCGGCACGGGAAATCCGGGATGGAAATAACCATTCACCACTACCCCGTGCCGGGTTACCGGCTCACTGATTTGATAAATGACCAGTCCCGCGCCGCCCGGCTTGATGTACTGGGGCGAATCCATTCTTGTCACCTTGGGCGGCTTGGTATCAAGCGTTACCGGGAAAACCAGCTGCACAATGTTGCCGCGCAGCAGGTTCCAGTAAGAAAAATCCTGGGCCGTGAAAACGATTTCCGCCGCGCCATCCTTTAAGCCAAAGGCACGGGTATCAATATTGATCTTTCCCGCCATGCGGTGCGGGCCGGCTGACCTGAAGTGGCTCTGCCTGGGGAAATCCTGCACATAGAGCACCTTCTGCGTGTCGCCCTGCTGGATGAAGACATCAATATGGCGCAGGCCGCTCTTCATATCCGTCACGGCAAAATCGATCTGCCGCTGGGTGCCGATCAGATCAAGCTTACCGGCCACCTCGATCAGCGGCTTTTCCCTCTCAAGCAGAATAATCAGCGCCACCGCACCTGCAGCCAGCAGCAGCATAAGAAAAACATATAAAAAGAAAGGCTGCTTTCTTGACGATCTATCCAAACGTAATGAACTTGCCATATGAAAAACCCCTGGACCGGCCAGGCCGGGAAAGAGTAAAAGATAAAAAAAACCAACTGCGCAACGGGCTAAAACCTTACCACATCCCCTGGCAAAATAAAACCTTTGCGGCTTCACTTCTTTACGTTACATTCTTTTTTATTTTTTCATCATGACAGCCGATAAACATTTCCATACCATTATCATCGGTGCCGGCCCCGGCGGCCTGGCCTGCGCCTCCGTGCTGGCGGCAAAGGGCATTGATGTTCTCGTGCTGGAACGCAGCAGGCGGGTCGGGGTCAAGGTCTGCGCCGGCGGGGTTACCTGGTCCGGCCTGGCCCGCCATCTGCCCGAGGAGTTGATCGAAAAAGCCTTCAGCCGCCAGCATATCCGCACCGGCCGGCAGCAAACCGTCATCGCATCGGCTGAACCGATCATCTCCACCATCAACCGGGAAAATCTCGGCCAATGGATGGCCGATAAGGCCTTCCGGTGCGGGGCAACCATCAGCACCGGAACCCAGGTGACGGCTATCACTGCAAAAGAGGTGATCACCGGCTCCGCCCGCTTTACCTACGACTTCCTGGTGGGTGCGGACGGCAGCAACTCCCTGGTGCGGCGTTATCTGCAGCTGCCTGTGGTGCATCTGGGCGCCGGGGTGCAGTATCTGGTGCCCGGCAACTTTACGGAAATGGTCTGGCATCTTGATCCCGATCAGTTTGCCACGGGATATGCCTGGATTTTCCCCCATAAAAATTGCGCCTCGGTGGGGGCGTATGCCAACCGGGCCGATATGCCCCCCAAGATTCTCCAGGAAAAATTACACCATTGGATGGCTGCGCATGGTATGCATACGGCAGGACTCAAAGCCTGGGCCGCCACCATCAACTTTGATTTCCGGGGCTTTCACTTCGGCAACAGGTTTCTGGTGGGCGACGCGGCAGGGCTGGCTTCGGGACTGACCGGCGAGGGTATTTATTCCGCGGTCTGTTCCGGGGAAGCGGTGGCCCGGACCATCATTGATCCGGGCTATCAGGACCTGCCGCTGGCCAGACTCATTAAAAAGCACCGGCAGCATACCCTGCTGCTTCGCCTCTGCGGCGCCAACCGGCTGTTGGCCAAAATTATCCTGGAATCCCTGGTTGCCGCGCTCAGGGTGAAAATGATCCATTTCAACGCCCTGGAAATGGGAGAATAAGGGACTCAGCTATTGTTGATAAACCGTTTATAAAGCCTCGAAACGTCCGTCATTCCGGCATGCTCTTAGCCGGAATCCAGTCCATCAGCTGGATGCCAGCTAAAAACATGCTGGCATGACGGCAAAGATAAACGGTACTTTTATAACTACGAAGTCCCCTCAGATCTCTTTAATCAGATCTCTTTAAAAGGAACTTTCACCAAGTTTTTGGCATCCTATTCATCAACACCGAGCAACACGGAATAAAACAGACAGGACAATTTCTTTATGGCCATGAGCATGAAAGCAAAAAAAACCCTTATCTACAACCTGATCTTCCTGGTTTTCTGTGGAGGAGTATTCTATTTTCTGTGGAGCGCCCCTCCGGAAACCACCGCCTTTCTTCCCCATGATGAGAAGCATGAACGTTTTTTCCCCATGGAAAAAAAAGAGGCGGAAAAATTCTGTGAAAGCTGCCACAAGCCGGACGGCGAGGCGCCTCTGCCGGCAGACCACCCCCCCAAATACCGTTGCCTTTTCTGTCATAAGAGAACCAAATAACCTCCCGGCCCGTTTCTCTGATGAACCCCTCCGTCCACCTCAATCTCGACAATCCGGCCAAAACGGCGCATTTCGGCCGCCATCTGGGCAAGCAGGCCCTGGCCGGTGATATCTTCACCCTGACCGGCGACCTGGGCAGCGGCAAAACAACCCTGACCCAGGCTATAGGACAAGGGCTTGCCGTGCCGGCCGGCTGTTTCATTACCAGCCCGACCTTCAGCCTCCTCCACGAGTATCCCGGCCGCCTTCCCCTGTATCATATGGACCTCTACCGCCTGGCCACCGCCGATGAAGTTCTCGAACTCGGTTTTGAGGATTATCTTTACGGCGAAGGGCTCACGGTCATTGAATGGCCTGACCGCCTGCAGGGCCTGATGCCTGCCGACCGCCTGGACATCCACCTCACCTGGACCGGCGAAGTCAGCCGGCTGGCCGTCCTCACCGCTTACGGCAATATGGTCCCCCGCCTCCCAGCCTTCCTGCCCGAATAAAAAAATTGACTTTTAACAGCTGAAAAGAAAATACTATTTTATTTGCTTAAGTTAAGAGCCGTTACGAAATAACCTCTGTCTTCTAAGCCATTTCTTTACGGCTCCTTATAACCCTCAAGAGGGTACTGAAAAGAGTGCCGTTGGGGCGCATTTCTCCGGCCATGTTATTTTTTTTACAACGGCTTACTAAAAGGTTTGGCCTGAAAACCCACGGGGGACAATGGAAAACAAACAGCAGATTACCATTCTCATCGTCGACGACACCCCGATCAATCTGAAACTCCTGCAGATTTCCCTGGAGAGGGAGGGCTACAAGGTCATCTCCGCCGGTAACGGCGTACTGGCCCGGGAACTTGTCCTGAAATACCTGCCCGATCTGATCCTGATGGATATCATCATGCCCATGGAGAACGGTTTCGAGGTGCTGGAAAAACTGCAGCAAAACCCCAAAACCAATGCCATCCCGGTAATCTTTCTAACCGGCAACGATGATCTCTCCTCCAAGGTCAAAGGCTTTGAACTCGGGGCGGTGGATTACATCGTCAAGCCCTTCAATAGAACGGAAGTCCTGGCCCGGGTCCGTCTGCATCTGAAACTGAGCCTGGCCACCAAGGCCCTGGTGAAACGGCAGACGGAAAAGCTCAAAGAGCTTCATGATGCCCAGGCCGCCATGCTGGTCAATCCCGCGGACCTTCCCCGGGCCAATTTCGGCATCTACTATTGTTCACTGCATGAAGCGGGTGGAGACTTTTATGATGTGCTGCAGGTTTCCGCCAATATCTCGGTTTACGTGGTGGCTGACGTCTCGGGCCATGATATCGGCACAAGTTTTATCACCGCTGCCGTCAAAGCCCTTATCCAGCAGAATTCATCGCTGATTTACAGCCCGGCCGATACCGTGAAGATGATGAACAGCGTGCTCATCGATATTCTGCCTGAGGGCAAGTATCTGACTGCCGTCTATCTCCGCCTGAACCGGCAGACCCTGATCATGTCCCTGGTAAACGCCGGCCATCCGCCGGTTCTCTATGTCCCGGTCAAGGGTCCGGCCGAGTTTATCACTGCCCGGGGCACCCCGGTGGGCATTTTGAGTGATGCCTATTTCGAGACATGCGACATGAAGGTAACCCCTGGGGACCGTTTTTTTATCTATTCGGACGGGCTGCTGGAAAGGGCGGAATCACGCCGGGTGTGGACATCATTGACCGATGAGCTGCCCCCGCTTGTGGAGGATATGCGCCATATCCCGGTGCAGCAGGCGGCCCAGCAGCTCAATGACAGGGTCTGCGCCCATAAGAGCGCGCCGGATGACGATATCGTCATCATGTCCATTGAGGTCTGAGCATGGAGGATTTTATCTGCAGCGAAAACAACCGCTCCATCTCCTGCAATTTCCCCTCAACTCTGGCCAATGTCGACCGGGCGGTTGACACCATCAAAGATTTTCTGCTCAGCAGACACGTTTCCTTCAGCCCATTTGAGCTGGTCTTTGTGTTACGCGAGGCATTGAATAACGCCGTTATTCACGGCAACGAAAAAAACAGCAGCCTGAAAGTGGCCTGCAGCCTGCATCTTGAGCACGATAGCCTCACCATCATCGTAACCGATCAGGGCAAGGGTTTTGACTGGCAGCGGCAATTGCTGAAGACCCCGGTTTCCAGCAGTACGACCTCGGGCCGGGGTCTGAATTCCATGGAACCCTATGGCTTTACCCTGAGATTCAATGCGGCCGGCAATACGCTTTATTTAACAAAAAAAATCAGATAATGTATACTGATGGATATGTCAGGATTTCAACCCCACAAAGGAAGCAAGACATGAGTCATATCGAAAGAAAAAACGGCGTGGTAACCATGAAGCCGGGAATAGACATCGTGGCATCGCAATGTGCCAATCTGAAGCAGGAGTTTCTTGATATCATCAACAGCGGTGAAAAAAAAATCGTCATCGACTTCTCCGGAACCGAGATGATCGATTCCTCGGGCATAGGTCTGCTTATCTCCATTCGCAACAGCCTGGCCAATAACGGCGGCGGTGAGATCGAATTGCTGAATTTATCCGAGGACCTCAAGCAGCTTTTCAAGGTAATGAAACTGGATAATCATTTTAGAATCAGCTGAAAAATCCGGACATAAAGAGCTGAGGAGAATGTGCAATGCCCCTGATTGACGATGATGAAACCCTGTTGGCTTTTGTTGAAGAATCGAAAGAACACCTGGACGGTATTGAAGCCGACCTGCTGGCCATTGAGGAGGCCGGCGCCAATATTGATGCCGACACAGTCAACAAAGTTTTCCGCGCTGTCCACTCCCTGAAGGGAGGAGCCGGTTTTCTCGGTCTTGATAAGGTAAAGGAACTGGCCCATGCAGCAGAAAACCTGATGAACCTTATCAGAAACGGGGAGCTTGTGCCCACCCCCTCCATCGTCAGCACCCTGCTTGACGCCACCGATCTGCTCGGCAACATGATAAGCAATGCCGCCACCAGCAATGAAGTGGATATTTCCGCCCACATCATTGCCCTGCAAAAAGCTGTCGCCGCAAGTCTCGAAGAAGATGAGAAGCCGACCCTGGAAAACACCCTTGCCCTGGGACCTCCGGACAAACCGGCTATTTTCCGCCTCAGTGAGTTTGAACTCAATGCCACCATGAAAGGGGGCAACAATCTGTTTATCCTCGAATACGACCTGATTGCCGATATCGAGCAGCAGGGCAAAACTCCTCTGGCGGTTATCCGCGAGCTGCAGCAGACCGGCCAGCTGGTTGACAGCAAGGTGGATATCGCCTCGGTTGGCGACCTGACCGCTGATATCGCCACCATGCGGATTCCCTTTTATGCCCTTTTTGCCACCATCATGGAAGCCGACCTGCTGGCCGGTTTTCTCGGCCTGGACTCTTCCAAGATACATGCCGTTGACAGGGAGGACATGCAGTCTTCCGCCCAACCTGGCAAGGAAGGACAAACCGCCCAGGCAAGGGAACCGGCCCAGGGGCCGGCGGCAACAAACAATGCCCCCAAACCGGAACCCGAGCCGCCACGGGCGGACCAAGCCCCGCCGGCTGCCCCCATGCCTGCCGCGGCACCGGTCCAGGCAGAGGAGACCCAAGGGCGGTTGGGTGATCATGGCAGCGCCGGGAAACCGGCAACGCCCAAGGCCGCTCCTGCTCATGAGAGAAAGGATTCGCTGCAGATTCCGGCGGAGACCACTCTGCGGGTAAGCGTCAAAATCCTGGACAACCTCATGACCCTGGCAGGAGAGCTTGTCCTGACCAGAAACCAGCTGATACAGGCCGTTGCCTCCCGCAATCAGCAGGGTGTTGATACGGTTTCCCAGCGGCTTGACCTGGTGACCTCCGAACTGCAGGAGTCGATCATGTCCACCAGGATGCAGCCCATCGGCAATATCTTCAACAAATTCAAACGGGTAGTCCGTGATCTTTCCAGGGATCTGGGTAAAGAGGTCAATCTGATCATTGAAGGTGAAGAGGTTGAACTTGACAAGACCATCATTGAGGCCATCGGTGATCCCCTGACCCACCTGGTCAGAAACTCGGTGGATCATGGCATTGAAATCCCTGCCGTGCGTCAGCGCAGTAATAAACCCGAAACCGGCCTGCTGCGGCTCAGCGCCTTCCACGAGGGAGGCCAGGTTATTATTGAGATTGAGGATGACGGGGCCGGCATCAATACGGACAAACTGAAGGCCAAGGTGCTGGAAATGGGACTCTTTGACCGGGTCCATCTGGAGTCCATGTCCGCCAAGGAGTTGAACAAGCTGATCTTTACCCCCGGTCTCTCCACGGCAAAAGAGGTAACCGATGTTTCCGGCCGCGGGGTGGGCATGGATGTGGTCCATACCAATCTTTCCAAATTAGGCGGCGTTATCGACATTGAATCCTCCCAGGGCCTGGGCACCACCGTCTCCATCAAACTGCCGCTGACCCTGGCCATTATCCCCAGTCTGATTGTCACCTGCCAGCTGGAGCGTTTTGCCATCCCCCAGGTCAACCTGGTCGAACTGGTGCGGGTGCCGGCGGCCCAAATCAAGGAAAGGATAGAAAAAATCGGCGAGGCCCTGGTCATTCGCCTGCGGGGCGAACTGCTGCCCCTGGTCCATCTGCGTGACGCCCTGGGCATCAAAAAACCGGTTTACGTTGATCCGGCCAGCCTGGAAATAAATAATGAACGCCGGACAAATATCTCTGATCCGCGTGCCGGCAAAAAAAGCGGCGGCCCGTCTTCCGTGGAAGACCCAGGGGAAGAACAGCCGGAAGAATTTATGGAGAAACGGCAGGGAGGGGATCGCCGGGTCAACCCGCTGAGCGCCTATAATATCCTGGTTCTCGCCTCCGGGGATTTTCATTACGGCCTGATTGTCGATCAGCTGCTCGATTCCGAGGAGATCGTGGTGAAACCGCTGGGCGCCCATCTGCGCAATTGCAAATGCTATGCGGGCGCCACCATTCAGGGCGACGGCAAAGTTGCCCTGATCCTCGACGTGGTGGGCATCAGCACCAAAATGAAGCTGAACATGGTGGCGGACAAGGTCAAGACGCAGATGCTGCAGACAAAAGAGGAGAAGACCGGCGTGGAAGACTCGCAATCCCTGCTCATCGTCCGGAATGCGCCTGATGAGCAGATGGCCATCCCCCTTGGCCTTATCTCCAGAATTGAACGGATCAAAACCGGGGATATCAAGGTAACCGCCGGCCGCAGAAACATCAAATACCGAGGAGGCAGTCTGGCCCTTTTCGGGGTTGAGGAGGTGGCCAGCATCGGCAGACGGGACCCCGGTTCCCAAACATGCTATGTGGTTGTTTTCCCCATGGCTGGCCGTGAAGTAGGTATCATGGTCAGCCAAATCGTCGATATCCTTGACGCCAAGTTGAAGATAGATGATGTCACCCACAAGCAGCCGGGCATTCTCGGCTCCATGCTCATCTTTGATGAGATCACCCTGCTGGTCGATCTTTACGGGGTAGTGGCCGGCATCATGCCCGAATGGGCGCTTATCAAGAGCCAGCCCGAGGCAGGAGATGATCACAAGTTCAATATTCTCATTGTGGAAGACTCCAGGTTCTTCATGAGCCAGATCCAGAACTTCGTGAGCGAGGCGGGTTACAACACCTTTACCGCGGAAGATGGGGTGGAAGCCTTGAAGATCCTCAATGAGGAACAGATCCATCTGGTGCTGACCGATATTGAAATGCCGAACATGGATGGGCTGGAGCTGACCAGAAACATCAGGCGTGACAGCCGCTGGTCGTCACTGCCGGTCATCGCCGTTACCTCCGTGGCCGGGGAAGCCGCTGAACTAAGCGGCAGGCAGGCAGGCGTGGACGAATATCTGATCAAACTGGACAGGGAACAGATCGTCGAAAAAATTCTTTTTTACCTGAAAAACAAACAACGTTAAGCGCAGGACGATAGCCGGCCCCGCACCGCCCATGCCTTCATCAGCGCAGTGCGGGCTGTCATTGTCTTCCTGACAACTCTAAGGAAGAAGGACTCCTAAAAACTGAAAATTAACCACAGAGAGCACAGAGCTCACAGAGCTCACAGAGATCATTAATTGTAATTAAAAATTTTTCTTTGTGATCTCTGTGTGTTCCGTGGTGAAAACAGGCTTTTTACCCACAAGGGGCATAAATACGAATTCATCAAGGAAAGGATATGCAACAATCGGCAGGGAACACATCGCAAAACACCAAGGAACTGGCCATCTTTCAGGTGGGAGAAATGCCGTGCGGCCTGGATACCTCCTGGGTGCGGGAAATCATTAAAAACACCCAGATTACCAAGGTCCATCTTGCCCCTGATTATGTCAGGGGCGTCATCAATCTGCGCGGAGAAATTGCCACGGTCATTGATTTGCGGAAAAAATTTTCCCTTGAACCCTTTGCAGACGACGAAAAAATGAAAATTGTCGTGGTGCGGCGCAGCTCGGAAAACATCGGCATCCTGGTGGACCGGGTGCGTGATGTTGTCTGGGCTGACGGCAAAAACATCACCCCCCCACCCTCCAATGTCAGCGGCGTAACCGGTGTTTTTTTTGAAGGAATCTACAAAATGGAGCGGGAACTGGTCGCCATCCTCAATATCGATGAGCTTCTCAAAATAGACTGAAAAGAGTAAAAATTCAGACTTGAACCGGCAAAAAGCGAAAATAAGACCGGAGCC
>Ga0172380_10005192_pt1 | contig 16023 bp, 13 predicted proteins | sample Leawe162metaG_FD_119747 | JGI IMG/M metagenome (GOLD analysis project Ga0172380, IMG submission 119747) | Leachate microbial communities from a municipal landfill in Southern Ontario, Canada - Leachate well 162 metaG | ecosystem: Engineered > Solid waste > Landfill > Unclassified | place...
TTGTTTTAGTTTACGCCAGTAAGCCCCAGCATCAGCACTTTTCGTCAAAACCCCAACAACATCAACAACCGAAAACCACCACTCATCCTCAAAAAATATCTTGCGAATTTTCTTACCTTCGAACAATGCAATCTTTGATGCCTCCTCCATACAAAAAATGTTATGAATTATACACGGACTATAACCGAACAAAAACCAAACGTCAATTATTAGTTACCAACATTTTATCCACTGTACAGATGCACAAAATGGTCACGCACCCGCGCGAGCGCACCATCGTCGATAGCCCCCTTAAAGTCGGCCAGCCGACTAGCTTCGAGCGTAATTGGGCGGTGCAACATCACCCATCGATCATCATTATCGACCACAATCGGGACGTGCCAGTCGCCACCGCGATCTTGCTTCGTGATTTGCAACCCCAAAAACGAGTTGCGACTAAATTTTTTATAAACGAGCACAGGACGTCGACACTCAGATGATCGCACGGCGCCACTGCTTAAATTTTGCGAGTGTTGCGACTCAAGTGTGCACCACCACACATCGCCTGGCCGAAAATATTGCAGATCAGACGCTAGCGGCATCTCATATTTTTGAGCACGACGGCCGAGTCCTCGAATAAATACAAAAAAACGTTTAAACATACCCCTCCTTGAGTTATGTGAATTATGCCGTGAGTTTAAAACACTACGCGCCCATGTGTCAACTACCCTGCCCCTAAAGGACAAAACTTGTTGAGTCTCCACACAGCTTATTTTAGAAATTTCTGCATTTCTATTTTAACTCGATCTTCCATTTCATCGTGCGAGACATTCCCCGAACCGTCTAAAACATCAACTTCGTTGAGTATTAGAAATGCATCCAGTTTGCGTTTCCAGTCGGCCATATGCATTTGACGGCGGCGTTCAATTTGGAATTCGGCGTGTGACAAAAATTGTTCGACCAATAAATACAGTTGGCGCAACTCGGTCGGAATCATGTAGTTCTTTGCAATTCTTGCTTCAGCACTTGTGGGCCGGTCGCCTTTCCATGTGGTCATACCCAAATGTGGATCTGCGCCGTCGATTCGTGCGACAATTAATTCTGCTGCGGTAAACCCAGTAATCGCAAAATGAAATTTATTTTGCACGGTTGCAAAAAATTCTTTCGCGGAGTCGATGCGCGGATCATAATCAACGCTTGTTGCAAAAATGTCTCGCACTTTTTCGTAGAGATTTTTCTCAGAGGCTCGAATTGCGCGGACACGCTCGAGGAGTTCGTCGAAATAATCGCTCCGGGATTTTCCACCTGCCAGACGTGCATCGTCCATCGTAAATCCTTTGACGATGTATTCGCGTAGACGCTGCGTTGCCCATATACGAAATTGTGTGCCACAGTGGGATTTCACGCGGTAGCCGACGGAGATGATGACGTCGAGGTTGTAGTGCTGAACATTATACGTTTTACGATCTTTCGCAGTTATCCGGAAATTCCGGATAACTGAATTTTCGACCAATTCACCTTCTACAAATATATTTTTTATATGTTCATTTACAGTACGCACATCTTTTTGAAACAACGCCGCCATCTGTGCCTGATTCAACCACACCGTTTCATCTTCAAGCCGAACCTGAATTTGCAGCGCGCCCGCCATGTCTTCATATAAAATAATGCTGTTCTGATTTTCCCCTTCTTGCATATTGTTTTTAAAAAATTGTCTAATATAAAAACTATAACCGAACAAAAACCGAATGTCAATATCGGTTTTTCCACCTGTTATGCACCTGCTACTTATTGATCACTATAAACTCCCCTTCCTGTAATGCGTACGTTTCGAGTGATTCACCATGTGTTTTAAGCATCTCGAGTTGCCCTTTATACTCGTCAGCATAATGAGAAATCACTTTAATCGGTAAAATTCCAAGACCTACATATAACTCACTCTTCATGACACTGTAATAGTAACGCGACAGCATGTGAGCTCCGGCCGACGTACCGATGACAAGTTTATCCTGAAATAGTTGTGAGAGATTTTTGATCGGTTGCAACGCATCCTTTAACAGACCGGTTGTGCCGCCATGAAAATACAGCGCATCGGCACGGCCTGCCTGCTCGACGAAAATTTCAGGATCTGGATCGGCAATTTCAAATATGAAATGTTTTTCTGTGGCCGCGTCGATGTGTGCAGTAATATGCTCGTGAGCACTGACAATTTTTGTCGGATTTGCAAAATAACAACACAAAACGCGCGCACCGTCGGGCAACCGATTCGCAATTTCTTGAAAAAATTTTGTGTTCGCCTCCGATTCATGCGTGACACGGCCGCCATGAAGAATGAAGGTGGTCATACACTCAACGTATCAATCGCTTTTTTTATCTTCCCCTCAAAATCCTCATCCATATTGAGCGATGCGAATTTATATTTCCCCGCCTCCCGCTCAAACCACCGCCCATACCGAGAAATCATGTCCCCAATCTTAAAAAATGTTTCCTGTTTTTTCGTCCCACAAATCACCCAGTCATTCGGCGTTGAACTTTTCTTGACGTCAGCAACAAACTTTTCGATGTCGCGCTTCACGATAAACAGCACGCGAAAATTTTTGCGTCCGTATTTTTTCATGAGGCGCGCCGCGAGCGCTGGCGTCACGTGGTAGCCTTCGATGATGTAGTCATTGCCGTCCGTGATTTCGCAAATCGAAAACATGTCGATCGCGCCCTCGGTCGGCCGCGCCTGCGCGATCAAATTTTTCATGATCTGCTGCGTGGTCGCACGCGCATACGTCTCGTCATTATTCTTGCCCTTCATCGCGCTGTGCGGATACAGCCGCGCGAATTCCTTTTTCGTCGTATAACGCCCAATGTATTCGCGCCCAATCACTTCAAGCGTATCAGTCGCAACCCACTGAATCCCGAGTTTCTTCGCGAACTGTTTCGCAAGCGTTGTTTTGCCGCATTTTGGTGGGCCGCCGATGAGATAAATCATGCGCCAATATGGTTCGCGTCCTCAATAATCTTGCGCTGATCTTCGTTGACCTGCTCGATGACATGACCCAAAAAGACCTCTTTTTCTTCCTTAGAGGCCGAGGTCATAAATTCGTATAAACCTGATTGTTTTTTTTGCTTAAAACCAAGCAATTCTAGCATTTTTTTGATCATAGAAGTTCTATCAACTTTTCTTTACTATACTGGGATTGTGCCGGCAGGTCAATCGCCTCAACACCCGCCTGGATGATATAAGAATTTTGCACATAATCCTTTTGTACATCCCATAATTCAATGCGCGAACCAAATTCTTTCTTGATTTTCATCACTACTTCCTGTGCAGCAAAGAATTGCTCAATAAAAGTATCTTTCAAGATTCTTCTGCCTTCGACTTTTTCACGAGCTTGCGTAAAATTCCATGCACGAACCGGATCCTCACGCAAATACGCAATCGCAACCACACGACCACGTTTTACACATCGTTCAATGTTCGTATGTGCTATTGAAAAATGCGAGAATGTGCCATCTAACACGCAACTTTTCTTTGCCTTAAGTACATGGTCAAAAATTTTATTAACGCCCTCAGAAATTGCCTTTTGAAAAATATATGAATTGCTGTTCGTATAGTTTGGCAACATGGCGCGTATCTCATCAGCATCAATATGCGCCAAAACTGCGCCACGATCTTTTTGCATCGCTGCAATAATACGCCGCGCAAATTCAGTTTTCCCCGCGCCCGGTGATCCAGCTGTAAAAATTGTTGTCGGAGGAACGTCTTCAGTCGGAATATGCGCGCAAAATTTTTGAATTAAAATATCGGCATTCTCCTTAACGAATCGTACTGCCTGCTCAGATAATAATTGTTCTTCTAGTGTAAGTTCCCCCATAATTTTTATTTTTCTCATTCACTCAGACAGGAAGGCGAGTTTCTGGTGTACTCGCAATCGAGGAGTTGCTTTCGGCTTTTATTTTTGACGTCGCATTCCGGCCCACCGGAGGCAACGTGAGTTGGCGACCAACTAACGCCACTTGCTCAACACATTCAGCATACAAGCCCGCACTCGAGTTTGCGCTTGCACGCGTGATGAATGTGGGGTGATTCAGCTTTTTGCACCCACACGTGAACAATACAGTAAAATGTACCTCGAAACCGCGCTACTCGAGCCCTATCGCCGTTTCACGCGTCCGTTATCCCGTTGTTCGCAGGATTATTCCGGCACTTCCTGTTGGAATGAATGATCTAAATAATATGACGGATGGAAAATGATTTTGTTACAAAAAAATATTCAACAAACAGCTTACGACGCTTTTACTAAACTTATTGCATTAAAAACTTGAGACTACAAAATATAAAACTATTTCAAACAAATAATTTGAGGATCATTCATATCCGTCAAAATAGTCATCTGCGCTCCAACCTTAGGACAATTGCTTATAACAATAGCAAAATGAAAACTACGGGATTTATCCGGCATCTCCGCTTCGACTTCATAAATATCGCTAAAGAACATGGTCGCAAGATCAAAGACCTCTCCACTTGTCGTACCTATCGAGATTAATGATCTAACTGCGGTTACAACTACCGCCATTTCTGTGCCCGAATCCTTCAGATACTGTTTAATACGTCTATACCGTAAACGCATAGTTATATAAAGCACGAATATCGTTACAACAAAGCTGAGGGCAGAAAAAATCGTGACCGCACTTAGAATGTCCACCACCCACGAATTTTCACCTTTTGGATACTCTACTACAACACCAGTTAAGAGCGTAACGGCCATGGAGATAAAAAAAGTAACTACGCTACGCGTAATCCATGGGAGGTACTTCTTTAAAGTGAGCGGTGTCTTCATACTGAAATACTTTACCATTTTTGGGTACGGACAAACAAATTTCACACAATATATTCGCGAGCTGTTTCGCAAACATTGTTTTGCCGCATTTTAGTAGGCCGCCGATAAGACTAACCACATGTTTCGAGTAATTCAATATTCTCAACAAAGCCATGGTCATATTAGGCTATATATATACGCATTTATTATGATTTTCTTACTAAGAAAGACCAATTTCTTACTAGTTTCCAAACACCTATTTTTGACCTCATTTTCCATTCAAAATAAATTATTTTATTTACGACGCCCAAAACGGAACGTATGATATATATCTTTTTGATTTATTTTTTGGATCATGTTGCTTAATTAAACCAGCTTCCACAGTATCGCTAATGATGCTAGAGGCAATTGGATAATTTGTTGTTTTAATCTGAAACCGAGCTCGCAATGTAGTGTTATTCATTTTTTCTTTACCAGAAACATATTTTAAACAACAGTGAAGATAGCACGCTCGAATCTTATCTTCCTTATTCATTTCTCCTAATGATTTATGAGCAAATAACGTGGCTCTAAAATGACTCTCAGTTTTAATGAAATCAGGAGCAGGTAGTTGATATAATTCAGATTGAAACACAATCTTATCAATACCGCTTCCTCGCTCTTCACAGAATTTAAACCTTCGCATCATCCCTGCTATTTTTTCATTCCGTGACCGTGGCGGTGAATCCAAAAGACGAAGAGTATCAATAAGTGGCTGTCCAGGATTCGTAATCTCTATCCGATCTGTAAAAATTTCAATCATCGAACCTGTTCCACCAATATAAAAATCTTGATGAATTAATGCATTGGCAATCAACTCACGCACTGCAATTTCTGGATACATTTTTACCTCCGTGCGTAAAACCGTCTTTATAACTTCATTTGTTGGTAATGTGCTATTAACAAGACCTACCAAACTTTCAAATCCAACCGCGTAACCCTGATTCAGAACCAATTCTTTAACAGTATTAAGCCTATTTTTTCCTTCATATAAAATAACCCTCACTATTTTCCGACTCACGTTCTCAAAATCTTCAATATTTTTTGCAAACAAAATAGCACCTAAATTTGTGATATCAAAAAGACTGCCATTTTTTCGTACTAATTTATCAGCACATAGAGCCTCAACAATTGCAGCGTTTCCATCAGGCAATGGGCGTTCAGATAAATCAAAGTAGGATGTAAAATCAATTTTCTTTAACACCTCGTCAATATGCAATCCAGTCACGGAAATGCCATCCTCAAAATTAAGTCCTTGTGAATGAGCAATCGCATGTGCAACTTCTGCCTTATCCATTTTACGCGTTTGCCCTGCTGATCGGATATATGAATCATAGATTGAACCCTGCCGTAGATGAATTGGTTTTTCGTGAGCTTCGCTAATTTTGATAAACAAGATATTTTTTCCTTGGAATTCTTTTATCGCATGATCAACTACGACAGGCGGCTCCAAGTTGCTTCGAGCAATATTCCCAAGCGTTTTTAAAATTTCATCGCATTCATTATCTGCAATCCCAATGATCATTCCGTTATCAACGCCAAATACCAAGTAGCCGCCGCCACTATAATTTGAAAAAGCAGATATATGTTGCGCTAATCTAGCTGTATTTTCAGATAAACTAAGCTTCCAATCCAACTCATTCAATTCCTGCGGAAATGGTCTCAAACTTTTTTCTAACCACATTAATGCCTCAACCTCCCAATTTTTCATAGTATTTATAGTCATTACATGAAAATGTCCCTTAAATTAGCATAAAAACACCTAAAAACCGAACTGAATATATTAGCTTATTACATAAGAAATCTGGCAGAAAACCTTGTGGGCTGATAATAACACACTTTAAATACAGAGGCTATATGCGGTCAAATCGGCTATTTTAATTCTTGATTTAATTTTTCAAAACCGTGTTTATCTAAATATTTTGTAGTATCATAAATCTTATCTCTAAATTCGAACGATTTATTTTTTGTAGGATTAATCCAAAAGAAAAAGCTATATTTATCACTCATTCCAATTTTTTTATGTTTTTCACACAATTGGATTAATTCTTTTGTCGGGATTGTTAAAGTGTGAGGCGTAATAATTCTTCTTCCGCTTTTTTTGCTCTCTTCTAAAACGTAGATTAGAAAAATAAAATAGTCAGCTGTATTTTTCTGGACAACATCTTTTTTAAAGTAAAACCAACCTGCTGAACCATCACCGTATTTAACTACTTCACTTTTTCGTGGTTCATACGCCCGACTTCCTTTAACTTGTATTTTTAAAGTTTTCTTGTTGTCTACGTTCATTAAAATTAAATCTGTATCTTTCATTTGGGCATTGATTGGCATGAGGACTTCAACATTTTTCGGAGTTGAATCTCTTAAAATACCAGTAACAACTGCTTCATCAGTATTCAGTGACCAAAAATTTTTATAAGCACGTCCCATACTATTGTAGTAAATCCCGATGATATGTTGGAATAAAAATGAGAATAATTTTGAGGATATTTAATAACTTACCATGGTTAATCCAGAAAAACAATTTACGCAGTACAAAAATCGCACTCCGTCTCTCACATTTTTTTGTGAGGACCGACTCTTTCGAATCGATCAGGAGTGCGTAACTTGTCAGAACGGTTGGTGTCCGCAGATGCAGCCAGCGTTGATGGGACCTTCGTATGATTTCTGCAAGTTCCCGAAGCAGCCAGTTTGATCTACGAAATCTTCTGGATAGCCCATAATCTCGACGAACTTAGGCTTGTTGGCAACATCGCAGAACTCCTGCGTCTTGCTCTTGCTGTGTGGCCAGAGTGTTTCGAAACTGAACGTTGCTTTAGTGTAATAACCATCATGTTGTGTGTTGTTGAACATTACTGGGTTCGCCATGCACGCTAAGACGATACCCTCAATACGCGCGATCCCCATTTTCTGCACCGCACACGTTTTCAGACACTGCGTCCATGTATACGTTGCGGGTTGGATTGCATAGCAATATACAAGTATGCCGTCGAGTACGACCGGAATTGAACCTACAGGACACGATATGACATAGTCTTTGCCGGGAACTCCTTGTGGTCCAGGATCTCCCTTTTCACCTTTAGATCCCGTGATGCCATCTTTACCGACCAGACCTTGAAACCCTTGGTCGCCTTTAACTCCTTGCGGACCACTCGGTCCCGTAGGTCCGACAGACCCCTGTGGCCCATCCGCACCTTTCTCTCCGGCCAGCCCCTGCACACCAGCAATGCCCTGCGGTCCAACGTCACCATGCTTTACGAGAATTTTTTCGTTCCCGCACACGAGGAGCACTCCTTCAGTAACCGACTGCGCGACACACGACGTGCCGTCAGAACCCGGAAGTCCTTGTGCGCCCGTGTCGCCCATCGGACCCTGAACACCAGCAACGCCTTGAGGACCTTGCGGCCCCACCACTCCCGCGTCGCCTTTATCTCCCTTCGCGCCGTCCTTGCCGCTGTCGCCCACCTTCCCCGCTGGACCCTGCGAGCCAGTCTTACCGACCTCGCCTTGCGGCCCCTGCTTGCCTTCCGTGCACTGGCACGACTGCCCTCCCGCGTCAGGCGGCGCGGCCGGCTTCTGCTGCGATGCATTCTCGCATGCAGCGAACAATGAAACCGCGACCAGAAACGAAACGAGTGCGTTCATCGAGTGACCTCCGTTGGTTGCTAGCGAATGAGTTCGCTTAGCAAGGGACTATACGGGAGATTTAAAGGGGTGTCAATGTCGGGGTCATTCGACTTCTCCGAATCAAATAAACCAATCTCAAGATGTGCCGTAAGATTATGCTCGTCTTAGGGGGAGAGAAATTCAGGGAGGGTAATACTATTGATTATCATTGATTAGTTTTACGATATCGCTGATAATCTCCTGTCTGTGTGTAATCCAATGTTGAGACCAAACCCTATAAATTTTCCAACCTAATCTTTCAAGAATCTCTTGTCGTAACCTATCTCTTATACGTGCAGATTTTGAAGAATGGTAAGTCGCACCATCACATTCAATGCCTAGAATATATTCGTTGTTATTTTTAGGACTTACTACAGCCAAATCAATTGAAAAACCTGATGCACCCACTTGGCGATGAATTGTGTAACCTAAATTTTCTAATGCGTTTTCAACACTGATTTCAAAATCACTATCTGCATCTTTTTTATTTGCTTGCAATGTTTTAGACGCCTCCAGGACTTCTCGCCCATTTTCTGCGTATTCCAAATACTTTTGCAACAAAACAGCTCCGCGAGAAGTTTCCGGCGGATTCATTTGATGAAATTTCATCGAAGAAACACAAATTATTTTATCTTTTGCACGTGTTACAGCAACATTCAATCTTCTATATCCACCTTTTGAATTTAGTGGACCAAAACGATTAAATACATTGCCATTCTGATCTGGGCCATATCCAATCGAAAGAATAATTACATCTCTTTCATCTCCCTGTACAGATTCCAAATTTTTAATAAAAAATGCCTCTTTTTTATCGCTAACCTCATCTAGCTTATCAGCCAGATGCGGTAGATCCTTAATTTTTTCAAGAATCGCATCTCGAATCGCCTCTTCTTGTACCTTGCTAAAAGCAATCACCCCTAGCGAGGATGAACTTGTTTGCACATGTTGAATACATAAATCTGCAACTCTTAATGCCTCAATTCTATTTCGGCGTGTCTGGCCGGAATCAAAAATACCATTTTCAACATATTCAAATTGTACCGCATCACTTTTATATTTAGGAGCAGGAAAGGTAATCAATCGATTGTCGTAGATAAAATTATTTGAGAATGCAATCAAATCATCAGATGTGCTACGGTAATGATAAAGTAACTCAGTTTTAGCACCCTGCAAGACAGCAATTGATGACTGTAGAATACTTTCATAGCCAACATCTTCCATATCTGCTTCCTCTTCATCATCGCTTGATGTGACTTCAAAAAATGAGGTTGGTGGTAACTGATGCTCGTCACCAATTATAACAGCTTGATCAGCACGAGAAATTGCACTTATAGCATTTTCAATCTTCATTTGAGATGCCTCATCAAAAATGACAACATCAAATTTAACAGAACCATATGGTATATACGAGCTTAATGTCAAAGGACTCATCATCCAGCACGGTTTAATACTAAGTAAGTGAGCCGCATTTTCCATGACCAACTTTCGAATTGGTAAATGTCTTTGAACTTTTTGACTTTCACGAATCAATACTCTTTCAGATTCGCCTCCATAACTAATTGCAGATTTTATATATGGTACGGCATTTAGGATGACTCTGTATGGATTTACATCACACACATCCTTTTCAAGTTGTTTAAAATTCTCGATATAACGTGAATAATCTACAGAATTAAAATCTCTTAAAACATGATCATCCTGGTATATATCCGCCAAAAGCTTATTTAGGAATGACCATACAAAAATGTCTCCATAATTGATATTTTTGATATTCTTTTCAAGAATATCAAAAACTAACCATGACATTTTATGCTCTGCAAGCTGTGAAATCAATCTCTGATATTTAATCCATCGTTCTAGACCCAAAATATCACTAACCATGTAAGAAACATGACGACTAAACTCCGGCATTTCAGCTACCTCAAGCTTATTAAAAATTTCATCATTATTCATTAATAAGCCTAAAGCTTGCTTTATTTCTCTATATTTAAGTTGCCAATCCCACCAAACCTGTATCTCCGACTCTAAAGCTTCAAGATTCTGATAAAATAGTTTTTTAGATAAATTATTATTATCCAAAATTTTTATAACTGCATTTATTTGTTTTTGTTGTTCACTAATAAAATCCTGCTTACAAATCAAATCAGCACAATTATCAATACCAACAAATTTTGATGGATTAAGACTAACTAACTGATCACAAATTTCTTTTAATTTATTCAAAACATCAACATCCTCATAAAGATCTTTTATAGTAATAGGTTTATCTTTTAAAAGAGATGCGGTTTTTTCATAAACATTAATAGATCTCTCGGCCTCTTGAATAATTAATTGTGAAATTTTTAAAAAATCAATGAGTAGGATGTTATCATTTAACAAATCTTCCCCTACTATTTCGTTCAATAAAACTTTCTTATCGGAAACGTTCTCGTAAAGGCCTATTATTAAATTAAATTCATCGAAATTATCAGTTGCTGAAACTAATAATTTAATTTCCGGATTAAGTTTATCAATCCCAGCAAATTCCATGTAACGCAAAATATTTTCAATACTCTCAATTAGCAATGCTAATGGTACGTTACTAATAGTGGAGTCTAATGTATTTTTTTCTATAAATACATCCATTAGCCGATCAAATTTATTCTGAAGACGTAGCTTATCTGCGGCAGCATACAATATCTTTTTATATTCTGAATAATTTTGAGGACGATGTGCTGAACACCAATTCGTTATCAATTTTATATCCTCACTATATTTTGTATTGAATACTCTAAAAAATGTTTTGTACTTTATAGAAAATCGCTGTTCGATTTCCCAAATTACTTTAGAATCGATCTCATTAAGCGATATTGCCCATTCATTTAATACTTCCTGTGCAGCTAAAAGCTCATTATAGATAGTTAAAATCTGTTTGAGATTATTTACAACTTCATATAGACAAACTCTTTCATCCCAGCCTTTTATTTTCTGAACAACAGGATCTGTGTTAAATAATTTTTTATATTTTTTAAGAACTTCCCCACTTAAATTAGCAAGCTCTTTGGAAAATTTATCATTTAAAATTGCATTTTCTAATTTAGAAATTAAATCTTTTAATAAGGAGACTTGCGTTCTATTAGAAATTAAATTATCAAACTTATAACCAGGATCTAATAATGTATACTCAGATTTATCAAGCTCCCAACCATAAAGAACATTGTATTTATTATCTTTCCCAGCTATTTCATCATAGTGATTTAAAGTTTCTTTAATTTTTTCAGAAAAAATTAATTCATTTTTTAATTGTGAGCTATTAAAAGTTGTTGAATTAATCAATCTTCTATCAAGAAGGTCTCTAACATCTGTACTATCTGCAAAATTTAATATTTTATTAACCTCTCTAATATTTTTCGGATTTCCAAAAATAGTGCCCTGTAACTTAGGGAATGACGCTATATGTAACTGAAATTCTTCAAGCTTAGCAAATAAGCGTGATGAATAGTCTGGCGTAAAATATGCTTGTTTAAGTTCAGACCAATGGTTACCTGCATCTAACATTAAATCGGCATAACCAGATAACTCATTTAATAAGTGAGTTATCTTCTCGTAACATTCAAAATTTATTTCACTTACATCCTTTTCTTTCCAAGGAAAGGCAGCCCCCTCAACTTTAGTAGAAACCCTTGCCAATTCTCCATGTATCCAATAAATACTCTTATCGAGAGGTACTACAACCGACAATAAAGCATCCGAGTAATCCTTAAGACGCTTGATAACATCTTTTCTCTGAATAAGTTTTTCATTAATCGAGTTTTTTGACACAGACCTCATTGAATCAATAAGCCTATTTCTTGATTCAATGATTGATTTTGCAAAATTTTTCTTATCTGTAGAATATTGAAAAAGTGGTAAACATAAATCGGAAACATCTGCACCTTTTGTTTTTAGGCGATTAAAAACAACCTCAAGTGCAACTTGTTTTTCACATACAAAAAGCACTTTTTTACCACGCGCAAGCAAATTTGAAATAAGATTTGCGATTGTCTGACTCTTACCTGTGCCTGGTGGGCCATGAATTACCATGTGCTTACCGCTTAGCACCGATTTAATCGATCTTAATTGGCTTTCATCTGCATCAAGAATCGTATAATCTTCTTCTACAGTTAAAAAATTATCAATATTATCCTCATCAGTTAGTAAAGGTGCATCGGATGACTGACTTATCTGCGAATCGCCGCACAAACCAGAAATGAATTCATGATCTAAAATTTGTTTTTCGTTTCTCACCAAATCTTCATAAATTTGTTGCCCATGAAATGTAAATTGCCCAAGTCTAATTTTTGTATCAACCTTACAATCCAATTTTTTCTCTTTGAAAATATTTTCAAACTCACTTAAAATATCAACAATTTCCTGCCAATTAAACACAGAAAAATCTGTAGGTAATTTTGGAATTCTAAGCTCTAACTCTTGCTTAATAAATAGTTGTAGAACAGGATTAACCTGAATATCATATAGTTCTTCCTTTAACTGGATCACACTTTTCTTCTGAGGATTTTTTTGATTTGTGATTTCTACGGGAATAAGTAGAAGTGGAGCAAAATAATCATATTCAGTAACCGCATCTGTAGAACCTCTCCCCGCTAACTCTTCCTTCCATGAGACTTCACCAACCGCAACGAAGAGCGTATGAAGTCCATGTGAGTCAAAATTATTTTTTGCTTGCAATCTTAACTTATCAAGTTGTGCGATCAATTTTTTACCTGTAAAATTTGTTTTAGGTAATGAATTTTCAAGAATCTTTGGTTCTGAAAATACAATTTGCTCTTGACTTTCTACATCCTGATTAAGAATAGCTTTGTGAGGTAGCTCACACTTAAAATCAGAAAGTGCGCCAAAGAAATCTGCACATTTCTCAAAAGGAACATCAAATTCGATAGATGAAGCTCTAGCGGGATATTTTAAAAGCCTATTTCTTTTAGAAAAATCAACGACTTTGTTTTGGTAATATTTTAAATTTTTCTGTTTTTTACTTAAATGAATATTTAATGTTTCTAATTCTTCACTCATATAAATCCTTTAAGGAACATTAACTTAAATAATCCTAACAAAAAACCTCTTCCCCTTCTGCACCACAACCCCCTCTTTCTTCGCCTCAACCATCGCCCCCACATCCTCAACCACTACCCCATCAACCTTAACGCCCCCCTCCTCAATCTGTCGGCGCGCCTCGGACTTGCTTGAACACAATTTTGATTCAACCAAAACATCAACAAGCGATGCCTGCACCCAATCAACCTTCAGCTCCGGCATATCCTCCGGCACGCCGCCCTGCTGATGCACGGTCTTAAAATGTTCCTCGGCCGCCTCGGCCGCCTGCGCGCCCCAGTACATCGTCACAATCTCGCGGCCCAAACGCATTTTCACATCGCGTGGGTTCGCGCCCGCCGCCAACGACTCGCGCATCGCCACAATCTCATCCAAACCAACGCGCGTCGCGTGCATGAAGTATTCCAAAACAAGCTCGTCCAACAGCGACATCACCTTGCCGTACATGTCCGCCGGCTCGTCGAGCAAATTAATCGTGTTGCCCCAGCTCGATGACATTTTGCGCCCATCGAGACCTGCAATCAGTGGATTCAAAACAATATTCTGCGCAGCCTGGCCGTAATGCGGCTGCAATGATCGGCCGGCCAAAACATTGAAGCGTTGATCCGTACCGCCGAGTTCGACGTCGGCCTTCACCACAACAGAATCGTACGCTTGCATCAGGGGGTACAAAACTTCGCGAAGCGAAACCCGTTTTCCACCATCCAAACGCTTCGCAATATTTTCGCGCGCGATAAATTCCGCCACGCTAAAATGATTTGCCATTTCACCAATTTCCTTAAACCCAAGTTTGCCAAGCCACGTCGAATTAAAATGAATCTCGGCGCGCTCGAGGTCAATAATTTTTCCCGCCTGCGCCACATACGTTTCCAAATTCTGCTTGATCGTCTCCTCGGCCAGCATCGGCCGCTCCGCATCCTTGTCCGACGTGTCGCCAATAATGCCCGTAAAATCACCCACGATAAACACCACCTGATGACCAAGCTCCTGAAAATCGCGCAGCTTCATTAAAGAAATCGAGCGCCCGAGATGCAAATTCGGCGACGTCGGATCAATCCCGAGCTTCACGCGCAGCTGCTGCCCGCTCTCCAATTTCTTCTTCAAATCATCCATCACAATCACCTCGGCCACGCCGCGCGACAACAATTCTGCAATTTTTTTCTTATCAGTTGAAATGGTAGGCATAGGAATTCGTGTAATTACAATCATCTTAACGGAAACCCACCAAATTGACAATAAATTAGATTTATGGTGAACTACGCAGCAGTTCCGAAGTCAAAACAATACCCAAATCGAGAGGATGTCATGAGTGACCATAATCACGTAGAAGGCCTGGTGTCAATCTTACAACGCCGACGCCGACTCGATCGAGCACTTAGCAGGGCCGTGACACACAAAGCCGCCATATATCAAATCGACGACGACCTGCGCCGTCGCCTAAGGAGAGGCGAAACTACCGGCTCGATGGACCGCGACAACTTCATTCGTCTCGGCTGTTACGATCTCAAAGAGATCGCGCGGTGCATACGCCTGCTCGAAAAACTAAGGAAGGCCACCAACGTCGTCGTCTTGATTGAAACAAAGGTGGACATTAAGCCCTTTTCGATCGCACCAAGCAAGACAGAAGAACTCTTCATCTTTTGGACACCGATAAGCCCAGGTTTTGTGCAAAATACTATTGACGACTTGAGCATCAGTCTAGGATTACAGAGCGATCAATTCAAAGCTTCGGTCGAGGTTCTGAACGGTGCCTGGTCAACGGCTCATCCAGAAATCACGAATACAGAACTCAGCATTGATCCAACACAGGTGTGGATGCAGATGTTTGTGGGTCTTGCCGGAAAGAATCATCAATACATGGTTCACCACAAACCTCGCTCGCGCAACTGGCGGACATTGTTAATAAGCCCCAAGGAAATCACTGAGTGGGCCAGCCGGCACGTTCATAGCACGGAAGTGCTACGCATGTACAAGGAAGCTTGTACACTTTTGGAAAGGAGCCAATCTACGACAACACCGACCACCTGATCGCTCCAACAACCACCCCGCCCCGTGCGCCGAACTTCGCGCGCGTGGCTCGGGTGGTTTCTTATTTTACAACCATCACGCGCTCGTTTTTTCCTAAATTCCCACGCTCAAAATATATAAACACCCATAAACAAAAAACACCCGCTCGTTCCACATGGTGCCGTAGCACTGCGTGAAACGATTGGGTGTTGCTGCGTGGCGAACGCGTCTTGTTCGCGGCGTTGTTCACCGGATGTTAGCCCGGATAGTACGTCGCCACAGCAAGCGACCGTACCTTGGGGCCGTGACCCCGTGCACTGGAATGGAGCAAGCACAGTTCTGGATCTTCCTTTGCCCCCTTGCCGTAGCAGGCGGTACACGTCTGACCGTACCCTAGAACGCTGTAGGTGACGTCCTCCATGACGTGGGCAAA
>Ga0172380_10005193_pt1 | contig 16017 bp, 15 predicted proteins | sample Leawe162metaG_FD_119747 | JGI IMG/M metagenome (GOLD analysis project Ga0172380, IMG submission 119747) | Leachate microbial communities from a municipal landfill in Southern Ontario, Canada - Leachate well 162 metaG | ecosystem: Engineered > Solid waste > Landfill > Unclassified | place...
CCCACCACCGCTGAAGCTACGGCGGGCAGGGAGCAAAAAGTAGAAGCATAATGATTATTGCAGGGTTGCAAAAAACCACTCTTATAGATTATCCGGGCAAGTTGGCCTGTACTGTTTTTTTGGCCGTGTGTAATTTTCGTTGCCCTTGGTGCTACAGCTCGGAATTGGTTTTGCCTGCAAAAATTGCAAAACAGCCAAGAATGGAGGAGAAAGATTTTCTAGATTTCTTAAGGTCCAGGCAAGGTTTGCTGGAGGGGGTGGTAATATGCGGAGGAGAGCCGACAGTGAATAAAGATTTACCCCAGTTTGTGCAAAAAATAAAAAACCTTGGTTTTGCGGTAAAACTGGACACAAACGGATCTAGCCCCGAAATGCTAAAAAACTTGGTAGAACAAAAGCTGATTGATTACGTGGCCATGGATATAAAATCTTCGCTAGATAACCCCGCTTATCAAAATCTTTTAGGGGAGGGTGTTACTTTAGATAAAATAAAAGAAAGCGCGAATCTTTTAATGCAAGGGAATGTGGATTTTGAGTTTAGGACAACCGTTGTAAGTACGGTGCACAAAAAAGAAGATTTTACAGAAATTGCAAAATGGATTGGAGGTAAAAATGTAAAATATTATCTGCAGAATTTTTTACCCACTAAAACTATTGACCCTGAATTTGAAAAAGTACAGCCATTTAAAAAAGATTTTTTAGAAGGAGTTGTAAAAGAAATCTCCCCTCATTTTAAAAGCTGTATTTTAAGAAGTTGATGACGAGTTCTAAAGTATTGTTTTTTCTCTCTGTCTCGTTTATTGTTGGAATATTTTTAGAGTCTATAATTAAACTACCGCAATATATATTGTGTATTTTTTTATTGGTTGGGGTCTTTTTTATTTTTTCACGTTATTTATCACGTTACCCCTCACGTGAGTGGAAAAGCCATTTTCTGGTGGCAGGGTTCTGCGTTTTATTTTTGGTGCTAGGAGTTTTAAGGATACAAATTTCTGAATTTAATATTACAAATGACCAGTTGAGCCAATTTAATGGCAAGGGAGAGATTAGTTTGGCTGGCACTATAATAGATGAACCAAAACTAAAAGATAGTTCCCAGAGCCTAAAAATAAAGGTAGATGGATATAAGGATATAATTTTAGTTACAGTAAAACGCTATCCTGAATATAAATATTTAGACAAAATAGAAATTACAGGAAAATTAGAGACCCCAATGGAGACCGAAGACTTCAGCTACAAAAATTATTTACAAAAAGATCATATATATTCTGTGATGTATTTTCCCAAAATTACGGTTTCAGGCAAGGCTAATTTTAGTTTTGCTTCTTATATATATTCTGGTATTCTCACGCTAAAAGGGAAAATGAGGGGCAGTATAAGAAATAATTTTTTGCCTCCCCAAAGCTCTGTTTTAGAGGGTATTATCCTGGGAGATAAAAATGCAATTTCACAGGACATAAAAGACGGGTTTAGGATTGCCGGTTTAAGTCACATAATTGCTGTTTCCGGATTGCATCTTGTTATACTGACTTCTATAGTGATGTATTTTTTTATGCTGTTGGGGCTTGGCAGAAGCATGTCTTTTTATGCTGTGGCTGTTTTTATTGCAGGATATGTGGCGCTGGTTGGGTTGCCTGCTTCCGCTGTAAGAGCAGGGGTTATGGCAATAGCTTATTTACTGGGGCAAAAACTTGGCAGGCAAGCTGTAGGCACAAGAATAATTGTGCTGGCAGGAGCTTCTATGCTTTTGATTAACCCGCTTTTATTGTTTTATGATGTTGGGTTTCAGCTTTCGTTTTTGGCGGTTTTGGGAATTATTTTACTGGACCCTATTATTAAGAGTTTTATAAAAGTCCCGGATAAATATAAAAATATTTTGTCGCTTTTTACAGTTACGGTTTCAGCCCAGATTTTTACACTGCCTGTTATAATTTATAATTTTGGAAGCGTTTCTTTGGTTTCTATTTTTACAAATATTTTGATTTTGCCGGTTGTTCCGGCAGTAATGCTGTTTGGATTTTTATCCTCTTTGGCGGGAATTATTTTTAGTTCTTTGGGATGGATTTTATCTATGCCTTGTTATTTTTTATTAAAGTATGTTTTTTATATTGTAGATTTATTTTCAAAACCTTGGGCCTATCAAACGTTTTCTAGCGTGCCATGGACATGGATAGCCCTTTTTTATTTAGCACTTGGCATATTAACCAGATATTTTAACCAAAGGTTGCGCACAAAATTTTTAGACTATTAAATAAAAAAAGCTCCCGGCGGACGAAGCCATCGGGAGTTTTTGTTTGTTTTGCCCTTATGGGCCTGGGGTGCTATGTGCTTGCTATGTCAGCAAGCCGTGGCAGAGGGAGTTCCTCGATGCTTTCGAAGCCGACGTAGAAGAGTCTAATCTCCGAATTGGGGAAACAATCTTGGGTAGTGACGCCTGCTTCTTGTAGGCATCTCTTCGTTTGGTTTTCGTTTAACCTCACGCGCCTGCAGTCTGCATGCCCGACGAGAACGATCGTCGTGATCGAGTTAAACTCGGTCAAGGCATCTTCGATTTGCCCTCCTACAGAGTTGCGTTCTTCTTTTCTGTTGGCAGATTCTGCGAGAACCAACCCGCCACCCATGATGGTGATCGGAAAGACTTGGCCCTCTTCGAGCTTCAATTCTTCCGTGCAAAGGTGCCGAAAGATCCCCTGGAAGTCCGGGTCAGAGCAGGAAACCAAGATTGTCTTGGGCTTTGCTCTTCTGACCACCCTTAACATCGTATCCATCACGCGCTCCTTGTCAAAGGTCCATCTTTTCGCGCTCCAACCATAGAGCGCAAACATAAATATGTTAGCACGTTCTGGTGTAAATTTCAAGAAAAAAAGCCCTTTGGGTATGGGCTAGGCCAAGCGGCTTTAACGGAACTAGAAAAGGGTTCTTTGGGTTTGTTTTTTTCTTTTTCGGTATATTTCCGGATGCCGCCATATATCTAATAGTGAAAGAGCAACTACTGCAGCTATGGCCGCCAAAAAGGCAAAAATAGGAAGGCTTCCTTCCTGGCCACTGTCTGCAAACATTAAGAAGATAAACAGGGCTCCCATCAGCAAGTAAAAGGCCAACAATCTCATAGCAGTTCCTTTCTATGGGTTTTTAATTGGTGATTTTTTAATATTATCACGCTATTTTAATTAATCAAGTTTTAATAATAAAAGAATTCGGGTATAATAAAAAAACTATAACTATGGAAAATCAACAAACCAACAATGGCTTATGCAAAGGGTGCGCCTGGGTTATTTCTGTGGATATGGGGTATGGTCACCAAAGGACGGCATACCCTCTAAGGGGCATGGCTTTTTCAGGAAGAGTTGTTACCGCAAACAGTTATGTGGGTATTCCAGACAAAGATAGAAAAATTTGGAAGCGCGATAGGTATTGGTACGAGTTTATATCAAGATTTAAAAGGATACCCTTTTTGGGAGATGCCGCTTTCTCCGTTATGGATAGGTTTCAGAAAATTATGACCTATTATCCCAAAAGAGATATGTCTAAGCCCACCTTAATGTTAAAAAATAATTACCGCGCCATAAGCAGGGGCTGGGAGCGGGATTTGATAAAAAGATTAGAAAAAAATCCTTTGCCGATTGTTTCAACCTTTTTTACCCCGGTCTTCGCAGCAGAAGAAAACGATTATCCAAATGAAATTCATTGCGTAATATGCGATGCAGATGTGAGCAGGGCATGGATACCGTTGCTTCCTAAAAAAAGCCGGATAAAATATTTTACTCCAAATACATGGACACGAGACCGCTTAAAACTCTACGGCGTAAATTCTAAAAATATTTTTTTGACAGGATATCCTTTGCCCAAGGAAAATATAGGCTTTAATAAGGAAATTTTGATAGAGGATTTTAAAAATAGGATTGTGAATCTAGACCCAAATAAAAGGTATAGGAAAATATACAGCCCCCTAATAAAAGGAACTTTGAAAAATTTACCGGAAAAGTCAAATCATCCTTTTACAGTTATGTTTTCAATAGGCGGGGCCGGCGCGCAAAAAGAATTATGTGTTAGCGCAATAAATAGCCTGAAAGAAAAAATAAAATCCCACAAGTTAAGGTTTATTATTGGCATAGGCGTGAGGGAAGAGTTAAGAAAATATTTTTCTAAAAACATAAAAGATTTACAACTGGACGGATGGGTGCATGTTATTTATGCTTCTACTACAGCAGAATATTTTAAACTGTTTAACCAAGCGCTTAGAGAAACAGATATTTTATGGACAAAGCCATCAGAACTTTCATTTTACGCTGGCTTGGGATTGCCGATAATCATAGCTCCTACAATTGGCTCGCAGGAAGATTTTAATAAAAGATGGCTTTTGCATGTTGGAGCGGCGATTCCGCAGGAAAATCCCAAATACACCGACCAGTGGCTGTATGATCTATTAAATGCCGGAGACTTTGCTGAAATGGCAATGCAGGGCTTTATGGAGATAGAAAAAATGGGAACATATAATATAGAAAAAATTATCAGCAAATTATGAAAACAATTTTAGTTACAGGAGGGGCCGGATTTATTGGTTCGCATCTTGTAGACAAGCTAATAGATTCAGGGTATGAAGTTGCGGTTATAGATAATCTTTCTACCGGCTCGAAACTAAACCTTAATAAAAAGGCAAAATTTTATAAATCAGATATTCAAGACAAAAAAGTATCTGATATTTTTGCAAAAGAAAAGCCTGATGCGGTTTTCCACTACGCGGCCCAGATTAGCGTTAGAGAGTCTGTAAGCAATCCGCTTGAAGACGCAAAAACAAATATCTTGGGCAGTTTAAATATTTTTGAAAATTGTAAAAAATACAAGGTGAAAAAAGTTATATTTTCTTCATCAGGGGGAAGCATATACGGAGATACAGATGTTTTTCCAACCGACGAAACAGCAAAAGAAGCTCCTCTTTCCCCATATGCTGTTGCAAAATTATCAGTAGAAAAATATTTATATTTTTATTACAAATCTTTTGGTCTAGATTTTGTTGCCTTGAGGCTTGCGAATATTTATGGTCCAAGGCAAAATTCTAAAGGAGAGGCCGGGGTAATCGCGATATTTTCCGGTAAAATGATTGCCGGAGAAAAAATTTATATCAATGGATCTGGAAAACAAACCAGAGATTTTGTTTTTGTCGAAGACGTGGCAGAGGCTGGTAAAATGGCTTTAGAAAAGGATAAAATGGGGGTTTTTAATTTAGGCACAGGACAGGAAACAGATATAAACACTCTTTTTAAAAAAATAAGAAAAATATTAAATTCCGATTGTGAGGAAGCCCACGGACCGGCTCAGGCAGGCGAATCAAAAAGGAGCTGTTTGGACTCTTCAAAAATCAAAAAGGTTTTAGGCTGGAGTCCAAAATATAATTTAGATGAAGGCCTTAAAATAACGGCGGATTGGTTTGGAAACAAATGAATAAAAAATTAAAATATTTTATATATTTTCTTTTAATTGTTTTTATACTATTGGCAGTTGTTTTTTGTTTCTTTTTTATCGGTAAAACAGAAGTGGCCGATAAAATAGACTGGGGTGTTGATTTTTCCCAGATGCAGGCAGAATCTTTGGGGCTTGACTGGAAACAAGCCTATCTTGCAATCATCAATGACTTGGGGGCAAAAAATATAAAACTCCACACGCAATGGGATTGGATTGAGGGCCAAAAAGAAAAATTTTATTTTGAAGACACCGACTGGCAGCTAAGCCAAGCAGAGAATGGCGGGGTAAAAATTATATATGTGGTCGGCGTAAAGAGCGGGAGGTGGCCCGAGTGCCACATTCCAGATTGGGCGGGCTCTTTGCCCGAGCAGCAAGAAAAAAAAGCTGCCCTGAATTATATTAAAGAGGTTGTTGAGAGATACAAAGACAATAAAGCTATCAAATATTGGCAGGTTGAAAATGAGCCTTTATTTAATTTTGGCAAGTGCCCATCTTGGTATTATGACAACAAAGAATTTTTAAAACAGGAGGTGGACCTGGTAAGGTCGTTGGACTCTTCAAGGCAAATTATTATTTCTGACTCCGGAGAAGGTTCGATGTGGCTTAGTGCGGCAGAGATTGGAGATATAGTCGGCACTACTATGTATAGGAAGGCATGGGCGCATATTTCAAATGGTTTTGGTTTTTATTTTCATTATTTTTTCTCCCCCGTTTTTTACACGAGGAAAGCTTTGCTTGTCAGGGAATTATTTGGTAAAAAGGTAATTAACGTGGAGCTTCAAGCGGAGCCTTGGGCATCAGTGCCTTTTAACGGCATGCCCCTTTCAGAGCAGTATAAAACGATGGACCCTGAAATATTTAAGTCTAATGTAGAGTATGCAAAGCAAACAGGCTTTGACACAATCTATTTTTGGGGAGTAGAATGGTGGTACTGGCTAAAAACCACCCAAAATCAGCCTGAAATATGGAACGAAGCTAAAACAGTTTTTAGTGAAAATTAAGCAAAACAACCATGAATATTATAATAGTAAAAAATAAATATTTAAATGCATTGCTGCTTTTGATGCTTTTTTCTGCCACGGTCCACATGATTATTCTCTTTTGCCTTGCAATCTTGCGTGGCGATTTGTATCTTCTAAATTACTTCAATATTTTAAGTATAAGCTACATAATTCCCAACTTTTTGCATTCTTTTTGGGGGAACATAGCTTCATTCGCAGTCACCGCAATTTTATATTTTATAATTTTAAAATTTAATAGTTTAGAATCAAAAGAGTAAAAACATGTTATCGCTTATTATTCCAACTTTTAACGAAGAAAGATATTTGCCACTTCTTTTAGAGTCTATAAAAAGTCAGAATTTTACAGATTACGAGATAATTGTTGCTGATGCAGGGTCTAGGGACAAAACAGTAGAAATTGCAAAGCAATACGGATGCAGGGTTGTTAAGGGAGGCTTGTTGCCAGCCGGGAGAAATCGTGGAGCAGAAGCCGCAAACGGAGATGTTTTTTTGTTTTTGGATTCAGATGTTATATTAACGCCCTTTTTCCTGGCAAAAGCGATTGAGGAATTTAGAGCTAGAAAATTGGGTATAGCCACTTTTCTTATTAATCCTAAGAGCGATCGAAAAATTGATAAATTTTGGTTTGGTTTTTTTAACTTTTATACATGGCTGACTCAAAAGTTTTCGGCCCATTCTGTCGCCGCCATTATGGCCAGCAGGGAGGCGCATAATAAAATAGGCGGGTTTGACGAGGAGATAGTTTTTGTCGAGGATTACTCTTATGCTAAAGCGGCGAGCAAGGTTTCAAGGTTTGGGATTATAAAAATACCTTTTTTTGTATCTGTCAGGCGCTATGATAAGGACGGCAGGTTTAATGTTTATGCAAAATATGCGCTGGCTGAGCTCCACGTTCTTTTTTTAGGGCCCGTAAAGTCAAATATTTTTAATTACAAATTCGGGCATTACGACAGCAATGAAAGCTAGATGAAACTAAGCCTCTTTTTAGAACGTATTCTTTCTATAGAGGGTTTTTGGGATATTGGAATTAAATAAAAATTATGAACATGTATAATTTTTTAAATTTTAATCCAAATAAAACAAAGAATAAGACCTTAAAATTCCTTGGAAACACAATGTTTTTGGGAATTTTAAATTTGTTTTTAGGAGGCATGTGTTTGGGAATCTTTGGAACAGTTGTTGCTTTGAGCTATTTTCCAGGCCAGACTCAAGCTGTAATGAGCTATCTGACCGAGCCGATTTTAAACATCCCTGGGATGCAATCTTTGAGCGCAGACGCCCAAACACAAATCCAGCGGGATGTTTACAAGTCAGATGTTTCCTACGAGCAATCCATAATAAATACAGTAAACTCTTCAACCAATTCCGTTGTAAGCATTGTTATCTCTAAAGATTTGCCCGTTTATGAGCAGAAACTTGTAAACCCATTCGGTGATTTGGGGCCGGGCTTTAATATTCAAGTTCCTCAGTATGTGCAAAATGGCACTCAGCTTCAAGAAATAGGGGCGGGGTCGGGTTTTATTGTTTCTGCAGGCGGATTGGTTTTAACAAACAAGCACGTTGTTTCCGATTCCAGAGCCCAGTATACTGTTTTTACCAATGATGGAAATAAATATTCTGCCAAGGTTTTGGCCCTAGATCCTGTGCAGGATTTGGCGATAGTCCAAATAGAGGGCAACGGCGCAACTTTTCAGCCAATAAAGCTGGGAGATTCTTCTGGCATACAGGTTGGTCAGACAGCTATCGCCATAGGTAATGCCCTGGGTCAATTTACCAATACCGTTTCTGTGGGCGTGGTTTCTGGGCTGCAAAGAACTGTTTTTGCGTCTGACCAAGCGGGAGGATCCTCAGAAACGCTGCAAGGCACTATTCAAACAGACGCAGCCATTAACTCTGGAAATTCCGGAGGCCCATTATTAAATTTGAAAGGCGAGGTAATCGGTATTAATACTGCAGTGGCCCAAGGGGCTCAGAGTATTGGGTTTGCAATTCCGATTAACATGGCAAAAAAAGATATAACCCAAGTGCAAGCGACAAATAAGATAGTCTATCCCTTTTTAGGTGTTCGTTACATTTTAGTGGACAACCAAGCCCAGCAGCAATATAATTTGCCAGTCAATTATGGAGCATTGGTATTGAAGGGTTCCAAAGGCGAACCAGCTATTACCGCAGGGTCTGCTGCTGCTACTGCAGAGATTCAAGAAAATGATGTTATTTTGGAAATCGATGGAGAAAAAGTTACTACAACTAATCCACTTTCAGCCATAATCCTAAAATATAATCCAGGAGACAAGGTTACATTGAAAATTTTAAGAAATAATCAAGAGCAGAATGTCGAGGTTGTTTTAGGGGAGAGAAATTCATAAAATTTGACAAGTTTTTTAAATTTGCTATAAAAGGTTAAAGAATATGAAATTAATAATCAGCCAGAGCTATTTTTACTTTTTTAGCTTCTTTCAGAAAGAGGTTGGTTTGAGCATTCTAAAAGCGTAAACATAAAAAGAAAATTCAAACGAGCCTCTTTCTTCAGAAAGAGGCTTTTTGTTAGTACCTTACCAATAAGGAGTTGAAAATGATTTTTGCAGTAGTAGACGGTAATGGCAATGCAAGCAAAATTGCAACAGCTATTAAAAAAAACGAAGATCTTTTTAGGCCTACCGTGGGCAAAGAAAGGCTGGTGCTTGCTGTTTTTGATGAAGGAGGTTGTCCTCTGCACCAGATTATGGTTTGGAACGGCAGGCAGCCTGTGGGAGAAATTACCCGTTCTTTGCACGAAATTCCTGCTTTCAAAGATCTCCAGGCATGCTTTTGAAAGGAAGCCATCCTAAAGCGGTCAAAGCGGTTGGGGCGACTTAGCCGCTTTTTTTATGCATAGTCATTGATTTTTAACCAATTTTGCACTAAAATAAGCTTATAAAACGTAATAAAAGTTGATGCACTATGCCAATGAGCGGATCAAATTTTACCAATAAGGCGCAGGATGCGCTTATGCAGGCCCAACAGCTTGCGCAAGAAAAGGGGCAGCAGCAAATAGATGCCCTGCATTTGCTTTACGCGCTTTTGTCCCAAGAGGGGAGCATTGTAACTACAATTTTGCAAAAACTGGGAATTGAAGCAGAATCCTTAAAAAAGAAGGTTGAGTCTCAAATTTCAAGAATTCCCACCATGTTAAGCCCCCAGTCTTTTGGGCAGTTTTATCTTACCCAAGATATGGCAAAGGTTTTAGACAAGGCAAGACAGGAGGCATTAAAGATGAATGATGAATTTATTTCTGTAGAACACTTGTTCTTGGCTTTATTGGATACCAAGTCGGGGGCAAAAGAAGTTTTAGAAAAAGTTAATTTTTTGAGTTCTGAAGGAGGAGCAACCGGCCTAAAATCTTTAAAGTTAGATTACGAAGCTGTTTCAAAGGTTTTGTCTCAAATCAGGGGTGGTCAAAGGATTACAGATCCAGAGCCAGAGTCAAAATATCAAGTGATTGAAAAATATACCAGAAACCTGACTAATCTGGCAGCCACAGGAAAAATTGATCCCATTGTGGGCAGAGATAATGAGATAAGAAGATTGATGCAAATAATTTCCAGAAGAACAAAAAACAATCCTGTGTTGATTGGAGAAGCCGGTGTAGGAAAAACAGCTATTGTAGAGGGATTTGCCCAACGGATTGCGCGCGGAAATGTGCCAGAATTTTTAAAGGGTAAAGAAGTCATTTCTCTTGACCTGGGTGCAATAATAGCTGGCACAAAATACAGGGGCGAGTTTGAAACCAGAATAAAAGCATTGCTAAAAGAACTCCAAAGGTCTTCGGGGCGTTATGTTTTATTTATTGATGAGCTTCACACTCTTGTGGGAGCGGGAGCTGCTGAAGGCGCAATTGACGCTTCAAATTTGTTAAAGCCCGCCTTATCTAGAGGAGAGCTTAGGGCCATAGGAGCCACTACTTTAAAAGAATATCAAAAATATATTGAAAGAGACCCTGCCTTAGAAAGGAGGTTTCAGCCTATTTACGTCCAAGAGCCGAATATTGAGGATGCAACGGCAATTTTACGGGGCATTAAAGAAAAGTATGAAGTTCATCACGGCGTCAAAATTAAAGATTCTGCTATAAAAGCTGCTGTTGAATTGGCAAGCCGTTATATAGCCGACAGATTTCTGCCAGACAAAGCAGTAGACCTTATGGACGAAGCCGCATCTGCTTTGAGGCTGGAAATTGAGTCAGACCCACAAGAGCTTGAAAAATATGAGGAAGAAATTACAAAGCTTGAAATTGAAAAGCAAGCCCTTAAAAAAGAGAAAGGTTCTGAAAGGAGGCTAAGGGCAATTGCCAGAGAATTGGCAGATTTGAATGAGAAGACAAAAGGATTGAAGCTCAAATGGGGAACGGAAAAAGAGCTTATAAACAAAATAAAAACTATCCGGGAAAAACTTGATAACCTTTCTTATCAAACAGAGATTGCCCAAAGGGAAGCAGACTTGGAAAAAGTTGCTGAAATAAAATATGGAAGGATTCCCGAATTATTAAAAGAACTGTCTGCCACAGAACAAAAGCTTATTAAAATCCAGAAGGAGCATAGATTTTTAAAGGAAGAGGTTACCGAAGAAGAAGTTGCCAAAGTTGTTTCTAGGTGGACGGGTATCCCGGTGATGCGTTTGATTACAGAAGAAGCCAAAAAACTTGAAACAATGGAGGATACCCTAAATAAAAGGGTAGTGGGCCAGGAAGAGGCTATTTCGGCCATTTCGAGAGCGATAAGAAGGGCAAGGGCCGGCATTTCAGAAGAGAATAGGCCTTTGGGCTCATTCCTATTTTTGGGCCCCACAGGAGTAGGAAAAACCGAGACAGCGAGGGCTTTGGCTGGATTTTTGTTTGACGACGAAAAAGCTATGATAAGGCTTGATATGTCTGAATACATGGAACGCCACACAGTTTCAAAGATAATAGGTTCTCCTCCGGGTTATGTGGGTTATGAGGAGGCCGGACAGCTTACTGAAAAAGTAAGAAGAAGGCCCTACTATGTGCTTCTGTTAGATGAGATAGAAAAAGCGCATCCGGACGTGTTTAATATTCTTTTACAAATTTTTGAAGACGGCAGGCTTACAGATTCCAAGGGTAGAATGGTCTCGTTTAAAAACACCATAATTATTATGACCTCAAACTTAGGGTCTGATTATATTAACAAAATGTCGTCTATTGGTTTTAATAGTAAGGAAGACTTGGCTGAAAGAGAAACAATGAGAGAAAAAATATTTGATTCTCTAAAAGAGTCATTCAGGCCAGAGTTTTTAAATAGGATTGATGAAATTGTCATATTCAACTACCTTAAGCGCGTCCAGATTAAGAGCATTGTCGATTTAGAATTGGCAAAAGTTGAAAAACGCTTAGTGGCAAAAGAAATAAAAATTGAAATTTCAGAAAAGGCAAAGGATCTTCTTGTCAAAGAGGGGTTTGACTCAAGCCTGGGAGCAAGGCCTTTAAAAAGGGTGATACAAAGACTAATTTTAGATCCGCTTTCAATCAAAATAGTCACCAACGAAGTCGTAGAAGGCAGCAGAGTTTTAGTTGATGAAGAGAAGGGGAAAATAGTCTTTGAAATGCCAAAAATTTTGCCCAGGATAAAAAATACCCCAAAGCTGGCTAAAGCAAGAAGATAGAATCAGAATAAAAAAAGAGGCCCTAAAGCCTCTTTTTTATTTGATTAAAAGTTCTTTTTGTAGCGGGGTTGCCTTTCTAAATTTCTAATTTTATGGTATGGTTATAGTAACAAATAAACTATGAAAGGGGCCAAGCCGATTTTTATAGACAAAAACTCAGATGTGGGGATTTTAATGATTCACGGCTTTAGCAGTACGCCGGCACAGTTTAAGGAGCTGGCAGAATATCTTTCTTCGCGAAATTTCACTGTTTACGCTCCCTTGGTGGCTGGACACGGCACTAGCCCGGAAGATCTTGAAAAAACCACCCCCGAACAATGGGAAGAGTCTGTGAAGGAGGCTTACATCGAGCTAAAGCAAAAAGCCAAAAAAATTATACTTGTAGGAAATTCTTTCGGCTCCAATCTTGCCTTTTGGCTTGCCAAAGAGTTTGATAATGACCCTGTTGCCATAATCTCTTTGGGCTCGCCCATTTTTTTAAGATGGCAAAGGGTTATAAAATTCAGGCTTAACACTTACGGGAGATTCGTACGTTTTTACCGCAAGGCGGGCAGATTTTACAAAATAGATTATACTGACATGCGAGACAAGGTGTCTTACTCTGTTATTCCCGTTAAGAGTTTGCATGATTTTTTTATGTTTTTAGAAAACGAAACAATGCCTAATTTAGGTAAGGTAAAAATTCCTGTTTTGATCGCAAATGCAAACGGAGATAAAGTTATTGATAAAAAAAGTGCTGCATACATATTTTCTCACATTGGCTCTGCAATAAAAGAAGTTTTCTGGTTTAATAGCAACCAGCACGGAGTGGCGGGGGCGGGATGCGAGGGTCTTTTTCCAAAAATTTACAGCTTTATAAAAGAAATCATAAAAACGTAAAATTTTTAGGGTACAAGGTGCTATGTACAAAACCATACCCGAAGTATTTTTTGAAACAGTAAAAAGGTGTCCGGATAAACCGGCTCTTTTGTATAAAAAAGAGGGGGTTTATTTTCCTGTTGCTTATAAAGAGCTTTCCCAGAAAATTGAGGCATTGGCTTTTGGTTTGAAAAAATTGGGCATTAAGAAGGGTGATAAGGTCGCAATTTTATCTGAAAATAGGCCCGAATGGGCAATAGCTGATTTGGCCATTATGGCGCTTGGGGCCGTTGTGGTGCCCCTTCATACGACCTTGCACCCAAAGGCTATTTTAAATGTTTTGAATCACTCTGAGGCAAGGGTCTTGGTAGTTTCCAATGACGATTTTTTAAATAAAATTCTTTTGGGGCAAAAGCATTTAAAATTCTTAAAGACGATAATATTTTTAGAAAAATTGACCGCAACCCAAAAAGAAATATTAAGTGAAAAGGTAATAAGTTGGAGCGCCATATTAAAGCGCAATAGCGCAGAAACCCTGCCAAAAATATTTTTAGATCCCGATGACCCCTGCACTATAATTTGTACTTCAGGAACAACCGGTAAGCCAAAGGGCGTTGTTTTGACACACAGAAATCTGTTAAGTAATGTTGAGGCGGTAAATGAGATAATTCCCGTAAAGCAAAGCGATATATTTTTATCTTTTTTGCCCTTGTCCCATGTTTTAGAAAGAATGGCGGGTTATTATATGCCCCTTTGTTACGGGGCCACAATAGCTTATGCAGAAAATATAAAACAGCTTCCTCAAAACCTAAAAGAAGTAAGACCCACCATTTTAATTTCGGTACCGCGTGTTTTTGAAAAATTTCATGACGCTGTATGGGACAAGGCAAATTCTTCTTCAGAGTTGCAAAAAAAAATGTTTTTGTGGGCCTTAAAGCAAAGGAAAAATTCTTTTGCTTATCTTGTTTCTGAATTTCTAGTTTTCAAGAAAATAAAACAGCAGATGGGGGGGAGAATACGCCTGGCAATTTCAGGGGGAGCTTCTTTAAATGAAAAGGTGGGCAAGTTTTTTTCAAAAATAGGGATTGCAATTTTAGAGGGTTATGGTTTGACAGAAACCTCGCCCGTCATAGCAGCTAACAGAGAAGAAGATTTTAGGTTTGGTACTGTGGGCAAGCTTATTCCCGGGGTAAAAGTAAAAATCAGCGGGGATAAAGAGATTTTGGTAAAAGGCCCCAATGTGTTTTCTGGATACTATAACAGCAAAAAACAGACAAAAGAATGCTTTGACAAAGAGGGGTGGTTTTGTACTGGCGACCTTGGTTTTATGGATGCGGAAGGATTTTTAACAATAATAGGCAGGGGCAAAGAAATGATAGTAACCTCAGGGGGCAAAAACATATGGCCCGAAAGGATTGAAAACCTGTTAAACGATGATAAGTTTATTGTACAATCTATGGTGCTGGGGAACGGCAGAAAGTTTATCTCTGCCTTAATCGTGCCTGATTGGCAGGAAATTGAAGTATATTTAAAAAAGAATAATTTGCCCTTAAAAGAACACGACAAACTGGTGAAAGATCCAGAACTGTTGAAAGTATTTCAGCAGCGTCTCGATGAAAAAATAAATCCAAAATTAAATGATTTCGAAAAAATAAAAAAGTTTAAGTTAATTCCACAGGAGTTTACACAAGAGCAGGAGGAGCTTACTCCCACATTAAAGCCCCGCCGGCGTATTATTGAAAAACATTATTTAAAATGGATAGAATCAATGTATCTATAAATTTATGGATGGGACGGTGAGGGCGCTAATTAAAAAGGGAATGGAAGTGGACATTGTTTTAAAGAAAGACCAGCCGACAGGCAAGCTGACTCACGGAAAAGTGAAGGATTTTTTGACCAGCAAGGCAGCCCATCCGCGGGGGATTAAGGTGCGCCTGGAAGACGGTCAAGTGGGCAGAGTGCAAAAAATATATCCTGAATTCCCAAAAATAAACGGCCAGGAATACCAAGAAGGCTTAATATAAAATATAAACAAAAAACCCGCCAAGTGGCGGGTTTTTGCGTTTGAATTATGAGCGTGTTACGTTCTTTGCTGCTGGGCCTTTTTGGCCTTCTTCAACATCAAAGGTAACTGCATCTCCAACTTTAAGATCGTTGAAGGTGACTCCATTCAAATCATTGGAATGAAAGAAAAGATCCTTTGTTTCGCCTTCGCGAGCAATGAATCCAAATCCTTTTTCCGTAAGAGTTTTGATTGTTCCTGTCATTGTTTTTTACTTTTTACACCTTGCTTTAGAAACGCGACCCCATTTCCTAATGGCCCCATTAAGAAATGAGCCCAATTACAAGTATTAGTATCTTACCATTTTATAACCCCCATGTCAATGCCTATTGACAATCAATGATGTTTGCTTTAAGATAAGGCATCATTGATAATTATAAAATCTTTGACTCGGGTCCTTTGATGACTTGGGGGCCTGCCCTGAGCCTGTCGAAGGGTTGGGCCCGATGAGATGGTCTGTGCGTTAGTGCAGGCTCGGCTTCCTCCGTAACCATAGGATAACTGCTAGACCCTGAGTTTATCGAAGGGAAAGTCAGTGAAAGAGTCCTGAGCCTTTTGGCGAAGGGAACAAAGGTGGCACCGCGAGATTATCAAACTTCTCGTCCTTTGAGCATAATTTAGTTATGCCTATAGGATGGGAAGTTTTTTTATGTAAAAAAAATGAAAACCATAAATATAAAATTAATTAGTAAAAACAAAGGAACTTTATTCTGGCGTTTTAGATTTGCAGAGATTAATAATTAATTTTAAAAACATGTCAATAATAAATTTATCTCAAGAGGAAATGCCAACGCATTACTACAACATTGTTCCAGACTTGCCCAAACCGCTTAGTCCGCCGTTGCATCCTGCAACAAAAAAGCCCATAACGCCGGATGATTTGTCTGCCATCTTTCCTATGGAGTTAATAAAGCAAGAAGTTTCTCAAGAAAGGTTTATAGAAATTCCAAAAGAAGTTAG
>Ga0172380_10005194_pt1 | contig 16017 bp, 15 predicted proteins | sample Leawe162metaG_FD_119747 | JGI IMG/M metagenome (GOLD analysis project Ga0172380, IMG submission 119747) | Leachate microbial communities from a municipal landfill in Southern Ontario, Canada - Leachate well 162 metaG | ecosystem: Engineered > Solid waste > Landfill > Unclassified | place...
GAAACTGACGCTGAAACGCAGCTATGGTTTCCGAACTGAAAACGCTCGCGAAGTCGCTCTTTATCACGCTCTTGGAAAATTACCCGAACCCATTTTCACCCACAGTTTTTTTTAGACAGGCCAGATTCCCATCGCGGCTGCACGGACGGCAAATTGTCAGTCCACGTCGCGTAGGAGGATCTGACTCATTCCAAAAGTTGTGCTACACCTAACTTTCGCAAAGCAGCTTGGACGGTTGAGAATGGAACTCTTTCCTGCTCAAGACGTGGTGTTTCCCTACCAGCTTGATTGCGAAGCGTGTCGTAAACCATTCGTTCTTCGGGATTGAGTCGATCAAGCTCACGCCTCAAAGGATCCGGCTCGCTTGAGCAGAGATGATGGAACGCATCAAAAGTGTCCCGGTCCATAAGGAAGGATCGTGCGTGTGGCAAGTGACTTCGAAGCTGATCAAGAATTGCAAATCCGTGGGTGTCGATGTCACCCCAGTAATGGACTTCGCAGCACTTAAGCCAGTCGGCTCCATCTAGCGCAGACCAGCCGTAGCCCGCGCCGAAAATGACCAAACTTTTGGGATGCTCGGGAAAGGTAAGAAAGTTGATCTCATTTTCGGTGATGAAAACCCGCGTGATGGATGGGGCAAGTTTTGCAAAAGCGGCAGCATTTAGGGTGAGATCAAGGCCGAGACGACTGGGCTCGACAGCGCATGACGGATCTAGGAAGCGGATTCGCATGCGTTCCGGTTTGTCTTGGAAACCATAACGGCGATTGAACCCAAGGGCTCCGCGGGCGTCGGTGTCGATGGTCTCTCGTGGAAGCACCAGGTCAAGAAGCTCACCAAGCGTGCCTCGGTGCCGCTCGACAAACTTGGTGTGGACACCGGGAATGTCGATCTGTCGGATGAAAATATTACTGCGAGGATGGTCGCGCACCCAAGCGATGACAGTGAGTAGCAGCTCCCAGTCCGAGGCTAGTTCGAGTGCTTGCATGGAGCGCCGTGCAAGCCATGGGACTAGCTCCGGGAAAGTGGATCGGGTGTTTTCGGCTATTTTGTGGAATGCTTCCCACTCCCGCGAGACGCCGAGCAAACGCACAACTGACCTGGCATCGGGGAAGACGGCTGCGTTCGGCATCTCATTGGCTCCGAAGAGGCGGTGGACAAATGCCTTCCATTCGCAGGGGACTCCGCTTTGCTCCCTCCAGTTGGTGATCCAGTCTCGAACAGTGGAGAAATCCGCGGAGATTTCTCCTGAAGCGGGGCCTCGGATGGAGATGCGGAGTGGGAAAAGCACCCGGTCTTCAACAGAACTTGAGAGAAAATCGCCTCGCTCCCATTGGCGCAGGAGGCGCGCTTTTATGTCGGTTGGTTTTGTCCAGCGTCGGGCATTCGAGGCGCTCATGGGGCGGACCGTGCCTTTTCTTCGCGGTAGGCTTCTATGGTCAGATTGCGCAATTGGGAATCGCGACCCTCGACGTTATGGACGAATCCGACCGAGGAGACGAAAGGCTCGATAATGTGGATTTTTTGCAGCGGCGTGACGATTAAGAGTTGCAGGTTGAGCTTCTCAAAAAGGCGGAGGCCATACTGGGCCGATTCATCGGAGCCACGACCAAACGCCTCGTCGATAACGACAAAACGGAACGTCCGGGACTTGACGCGGCCCCATTCGAGACCGAACTGATAGGCGAGACTGGCCGCGAGGATGGTGTAGGCCAGCTTTTCCTTTTGGCCGCCAGATTTGCCGCCGGAATCGGAATAATGCTCGTGCTCGGTGTCGTCCTCCTTCCATCGCTCGCTTGCGGCAAAGGCGAACCAGTTTCGCACATCGGTGACTTTGCGGGTCCAACGGCGGTCAAGTTCCGTCGTTCCCTCCCGCCCGCGGAAGCGTTCGATGATGCTTTTGACCTGAAGGAATTTCGCTTCAGAATACTGGTCGTCCTCCGATCCAGTGAGGGCGCCCTCGGTGCAAGCGCGTAACTCGTTCTGGAATGTGCGAATATCCTGGTCGGGAACGGGAGTTGCCTCCAGGACGATATACCGTCCGGGGTTGTAGTCGATTTCAACCAGGGACTGGTTGATGCGGGCGACGCGCTCACGGATGGTTTCGCGTTGCTGGTTGAGATGCGCGTTGAAGTTGGCGATCTCGCGGATGGTATTCTGGTTGAGCAGTTCCTTGAACCGTTCCTCGAACCGGGGGAGATCGTCGTCACGCAGGCTTGCGAGCAGGGCGCGGAATTCGCCCGCAGATTCGACTGACGGATCCATCTCGCGGGTTTCGGCCTCGAACTCGCGGCAAAAGTCGCCCATGTGACTGATGAGCCGATCTCGGACAGTGCCGATGGATTTGTCCTTTGAATCAATCCGAGCCTGAATCCATACGCGCACGTCGCGCTCACGCGCGTCGCACCCCTCAATGGTGATGGTGTGCTCACCGAGCGCCTCGTAACGGATGGTCTCAAGGCCGTCAGTCCGTTGCTGTAGCGCCTCCGCATCAGTGCGTTTGAGCAAGTCTCGCGTGGTATCCAGGAGCGTTTTTGTATTCTCGATGCTGTGCTCGATAGCGCCGAGTTTTTTGCCTTCCGCAGTCTTTTTGTCTTCGCCGTCTTGTATCGCACTCTTTACCAGGCGCAGACTTTCGTTGAGCTGGCGCAAGATGTCGGATGCATTTTCGAGTTGGCGGCGTTCCTCTTCAAACTCGGCTATCTCGGCAGCGACCGATGCCCAATCGACCTCCCGAAAATCGCGGTATTCTTCCAGTTTTGAAAGGAGTTCGATGCGGGAACGGATAGCTCTTCGACTAGCATCGGCAGTGGCAAGGCGCGAAGCGACGGCACCCCCTTCTTTCTCAATTTTGGCTTTCTCGCGTTCAAGAGCGGCGATCTTGGCTTCATTGCTCCAGCCGAGGATATACCGGGAACGGTCGTCCAGCCGGTGCCGATCGTCTTTCTCGTGACGTTCGCCGGGTGTTTTCATCTGCCCGGCCCGGGTAATGGCGCGTGCCTCGCGTCTGAACTGTTCCTGTGTGGCACAGCATGCGACATCGAACCGGTGGGCGAGTTCGCGTTCTATCCAGTCATAGAATGGAGACTCGGGGAGAATGGCCAGTTTGCGAATTATGGAGTCGGGGTCCGGTGTCGGTTGTTCCTCACGCCGGATCTGGCGGATGCGAAAATAGACGATTCGCCCGCGCAGATGGGTGCGATCAACCCACTCGACGACCTCCGGATAGTGGGCGTCAGGAACAAGAAGGGAGAGACCGAAATTGTGGAGAAGCCTTTCGGCAGCTCCTTCCCAATCCGCGTCTTCCGAACGCACTTGAAGGAGTTCGCCGGCAAACGGCATTGTGTCGGGGGAAACGGAAAGCGCTGCACAAAGAGCCTCTCGGATGGTGATCTGGGTGGAAGGAATGTTACTCCGGCGGGCTTTGAGGCTATTGATCTCTGCGGCGACAGTGGCCTGCCCCTCAAGCAGTTTTTCCATAGCCACCCGATCACGGGTGCAGCTATTTTCGAGGTCGGCTTCCTCTGTCTCTCCGGTGGCTTTCAGTCCCGCGATGCGATCATGCTGCTCGACGAACGCATCAGCATCGCGAGCCTGCGGTTCGCCCAACTGCCGCACGAGTGAATCGTAATGGTCCGCCTTCTTCTTTCGTCGGTCTCTCTCTGCGGCAAGTTGATCGATGGTCGCGGAAAGCACAGCGATGCGATCACCGCCATTCTCAGCGATTTGTCGGACAAGATCGGATTCATCCCGCCGGAGCTTGGCAAGCGTTTCAACGATCTCCGCGATGCGCTGCTGTTGGCGTTCGAGATCAGCAGCAAGATTGGCAGTGCGCTTTTCCAGCAGGCTGAGCTTGAGCGTTGCGAAGTGCGCCTGAAGAAATTCGCGGGCGGACCGGAGTTCCTCCGTCTCCGCCCTGAGTGCCTCGTGGCGGTCGCAGTCGGAAATGATCGGCTCAAGGAGCGCGACCTGGCGTTTCGCGCGAAGCACGGCGGCGTGGGCGCGATCAAGGTCGTCGAAGTGGCTAATGAGTGCGGTGATCCGGGGCTCCACCTCGAAGGGTTCCAGCATGTGCCCTCGCACAAAATCTGTTAAATTTCCGACCGACTTCATGGAGACCGTCTGGTGAAAGAGGTCGAGAGCCTGCTCGTTTTCGATGCCGAAGCGACGACGGAACCACGCGCTGTATTCAGGGAACGATTCAAAAGTAGTCGCCGCCGACTGCCGAAGCCGGCGGCGGAGTTTGGTGATGTCCGAGTCAAACTCTGCGAAGTCTCCGGCAATTGAGAGCGCCCGTTCCGCGCCGACGTAGAATCGGGCTGGCTGGCCGTGCGGATCTTTCATCCAGAGAACGCAGGCGAGGCTGATGGTCTGGTCGTAGCCGCTGTTGTGAAAAACCGCCAGGAGAACTGAGAACGAGTTCTGATCGCGCAGACCCACATGCCTCGCCGTGCCGACCCCGTTTTCGCCACGCTCAGTGCGATGGTAGCCGAGGACGTAGGAGCGGAGGCTGCGCTCTTTGAATTCTGCTCCGGCGGCTTTGTTGAAAGCGATACGGTTGGCAGGAACCAAGAGGGTGGTGATCGCATCGACTAGCGTCGATTTTCCCGAGCCGATGTCACCGGTAAGAAGGCAGTTCCGGTCCTCCGGATGCAGGCTCCATACACGTCCGTGAAATGTGCCCCAGTTGAACACCTCCAACCGTTGAAGCCGGAAGCCGGTGAGCCCGTCGTCGCTTGCAAACTCAAGGGCGGGAGCATCAGGGTCAATCGTCATTGGGCTCCTCTACTGGGATTTCAAACTGTCGGCGATAAGAGTCCAGTCGCGCATCAAAATCGGCCAGCCACTGAGCATCAACGAACGCCTTGAGAATGCGGCGAACTTCGTATGCAGCCGGTTGAAGGGCCCCGGTCTGAATCTTCAGTTTTCGGACAAACCCAAGTTCGGCAATTTTGTTGAGATGCGTCTCGATCTGATCGGTGATGCGGACTTCGTTCGCTTGTGCTGGCAGGAAGAGACGGAGCATTTCGGTAATCTCCTCGCGGGTGAGGACGAGTCGGGTGTCGCCTCCCGAGGCATCGAATTCGGCGAGTTTTTTCCGGAGCAGGGCGAGCAGCAAACTCACCGGAAACGAAAGCGGTCGTCGGGGATAGAGGCGAGGAGCGCTGGTGTCTGTAACAGAGGCGGATTCGGACTCCGGATCCGCCTCGCGGGAGCGGAGAAAGGCATAACCTTCTGCCTCGTCGAGCACCAGTTCGAGATTCAGCACGCCCACATAGTCGCGCACCCTTGCCTCAAGGCCGAGCAACTGGCCCCAGAGCGCAGAGTCGCTTTCCTGGTAAACAACACCTTTAAGCAAAGGAATGACGATGCCGGAAAGTGCCGGTTCCGCAGAAGATTCGAGATTGGGGAGCTCTGGATTCATCGAACAAAAATGACACGAGGGAGACGAGCGGATTTGCGGATTAGGGCTTCATCTTCCGAAAGCACGCTCCATTGCAGGGTATCCTCAGCGGTGTCATCCACCGTGATCGTGAATGCGCCTGAGGCGATTTCGAGGTATGCAATCACCTCCGCAAGGCCATGTTCGAGCGGACGTGTTTCGACCAGTTCACGCAAGGTTACCTGTTGTGCTTTCTGGAGGGAGTGGCGAATGTGGGAGGCGAGCGCCGCTTTATCCACAACCCTCACGGCGAAGAGCGCGGATGCATCAATCTCCTCACCAGATGCGGCAAGAATGGTGGTGGCCAGGGTGGGCTTGAAGGAAGGTTTAAAAAGTGGCCGCTCGAACAGTAGTCGGATGTCGGCAGAGGTTTCTCGCATCTCCATGAACCCCGCAGCGGCAGGTTGAGTGTCGCGAACGCCAAGGGACTTGACCTCGATTCCTCGGAGCAGGTCCATGATGCGGCGATTTTCCAGCCAGGCTTGGTCGTCGAGAAAACGACGCAGTTGCTTGGAGAGGTCGGCAACCGTGCGCTGGGTGTGGTCGCCTGCCTGGAGCCAGTCGTAGTGCACACGACGCAGCCGGGGATCGGGTTCTGTGGCACTGATGGCAGGGTGATCGAGGATGGTATCGAGCAAGGACGTGAGTTCCTGTTGGCGGCGATCCGACATCAGAAAGTCCCAAAATGCGTGAAAGCTGCGACCTTGGTCGGAATCATCAATGGCGTCTCTGCGCCCCAGGATTTCCTCAAGAAGAGCGGCTTTGCTGCCTTCCCAAAGGGCGATACGTTCGCGAACCGAACGGTCGAGATGGCGGAAATTCTGTTCCACCTCGCGAAAGTCGGAGAGAAGTTCACGCGCCATTTGGGTGAACTGCTGGAAGCGATCACGCATCGCGGTATCGTCCAGCATAGAAACCTGGCCCTCCAGTGTCTGCCGGATTTCTTCATCCAGAGTATCGCGTCGCTTCTGTAGCTCGGCGACGCGCGCGCTCGGATCCGACTGGGATCCCGTGGCCATTTGGCGGAGGAGTTCGAATAGCGTCAGAAGGCGCGATTCGGTGCCGACGAACGAACGGGCCTCAAGGTCGGTCAGCCATGCAATGACGCGCTCGGTGGCCGGGACAAGATCAAAGTGCGGTTCGTCGGTGCCGCGAAGATAGAATTTTCTCAGCCACCCTTTTCCGGAGGATGCCCAGTCGTTGAGGTAGTCCCGTGCGACGCGAGGGAATGTATCTGGACCAAGCCGTTCGCGCAGGGCAAAAAGCTCGTCTTCCAGCGCTTCGGAGAGGGCTGATTCGGGTATAATGCGGACATTGGGTTTGATGAATGCCCGGTTGAGAAAAGCAACCACCAAGGGAGCATGGTCCGAACATAGCAGTCGCCAGCCGGGGTGCTCTCTTCGAAGCACATCAAGGGTGTCGTAGTTAAGTTCGGCCATACTTTAGAAAAGCGGGCATTCAGATCGTTTGCTCATCGTTTTCATCATCGAACGGCGCTTCGTCCGCTGAATCGGCTGTCTCCGTTCGCGCCGAGTGCCTTCTTCATGTCGATGTAATACCAGCGTGACACCGGCTGTCCCTTTCCGTCCTTCGTTGCGACCGCCTTCTTCGAGTAGGGCGATTGATAGAGAGATGTGAGCCGTTGCTGACCGTCGAGGATGAGGTTTTCGGTCGGCTCAGGGCTCGGGTTCTCGACACCCTCGACCAAGCGCTCTTTGAATCGAACATCCTCATTCCCCGATTGGAGGAGCATGACCGCACCGATGGGGAACGACTGCGCGATGCTGGTGAGCAGTCCGAGGATATGGCTGTCGTCCCACACCCACCCGCGCTGAAAATCGGGAAGCTTCAGTTTCCCGCCGTGAACATCCCGCAGGAACTCCTGCAAGGATCGCTTGGTGCTGTCGAATGTCGTGCTCATGGGCGTTGGTGGGTTGTGGGGCTTCAGGGTTTCTTCCTTTTGGAAATCTTCTTGGCCGTGGCTTCGAGTTGCTCGATGGCTTCCGTCTCCGCTTCGGCCTCGAGTGCCGCGCGGCGGCGGGCGGCGAACTTCTCGTATTCGGCGGCGGCTTTGCGGTCGGCGTCCTCGCGGGAGACGCCTCCGGCTCCGGGGAGCACGGAGCGTTCATTAAAACGCAGGAATTCATCGAGCCGGACCTTCCAATCGCGGAGGAAAATCTGCTTCTTCCGGCGCGCTTGATCTTCCGCAAAATCCAGGAACATGACGACGATGCGGTTCAACTCGGTGATCTCCTCTTCGCACAGGTAGTTCTTCGCCACGGTCACGTCGCCCTTGCGGACAACGCCGCCCCTCCATGAGGTCAGACCCATGTTGGGTTTTCCGGCGTCGGCGCGACCGGCGATCAATTCCGGGGCCGTCTTGCCGGTCGCGGCAAAGTGCAGCTTGTTTTGCACGACCTGAAACGCCGCCCGCGTTTCCTTTTCCTCGGGCGCGTAATCCGCCGCGAGAGCCAGAATCTCCCGGACCCGCAAATACACCCGGCGTTCGCTGGCGCGGATGTCGCGGATGCGCTCCAGCAACTCGTCGAAGTAGTCCGGCACACCCGGCCCCGGCGGGTTCTTGAGGCGCTCGTCGTCCATGACGAATCCTTTGCGGAGATACTCTTCCAAGCGGGCGGTGGCCCACTGGCGGAAGAGGGTGCCGCGCGGGGAGCGGACGCGGTAGCCGACGGCGAGAATGGCCTCCAACCGGTAATGCCTGAGATTGCGGGACACCGACCGCTGCCCTTCCTTGCGAACTTGTAAGTAATCCTTACAAGTTGCCTCCTCGGGGAGTTCGCCCTCGGCAAAAATGGCTTTCAGGTGCAGGGTGACGTTCTGCGGCGTGGTCTGGAAAAGGTCGGCCATCTGCGCCTGGGTCAGCCAGATCGTGCCCTCCTCGAACCGGCACTCGATGCGGGTCTGGCCGTCCTCGGTCTGGTAGAGGACGAGGCTGGATTGGGGCGGCGGTTCAGGATCGCTCATGGCTGTTCTTTGCGCCTTTGCGGCTTTGCGTGAAATACATTTTGCCGCCCTGATGGGTGGCTCACGCCAAGACGCCAAGACGCCAAGCACCGGATGCAGAAATGGAGCCGGTTGAAAGGATCGAGACTCATAGGTTTCCGGAGAAGGCTTGGTCGAGGAGGGAGGATTGCAGGGCTTCCAGTTCGACGGGGAAGTCGCGCTGGAGGGTGGCAGCGGATTCGAGGGATTCGACGGCTGTCTTCACCGTTCGCTGGTAGGCCACTGGAGGGAGCCAGAGTTCGTGGGCGAGGAAGGAGGGTTCGCGCAGGCGGATGCGACGGCCACCCATCCCCTTGCACTCATCGCGAAGCTTCTTCCAAACGTCTTCGGACTTGAAATAGCAGAACAAAAACTCCGACAGGACGGCTTCTGGATCGCAATCGAACGATGGGAATTCGCCAGAAACAAACTTTCCGTCGGCCCAATCTGGAACGTAGCCATACGCGCCTTCAAAAGCGAAAAGGCGGCTGTAGATAAACTGCCCCTTTCTGATCCGATAAAGACGTTCTGCCTTGCTTGTCTCGGGGTCTATGTCCGGCTTTGCGAACAGCCCACGAGCATAACTGAAAATACCAATGTTGGGGTAGAGTTTGCCTTTCTCTACCTTGGTCATCTGGCCGGCTTCTGTGATTATTGAGTCGAGGCGGCGGCGTCTCCAGCCGGACTTGGTTTTTGCGGCGTCGCTGAGGTCGCTGCGGATCGCCAGTTCGGCGAGGAATTGCCGGCTCTCATCCGTGGCCGATTCCTGGAGATGACGCGCTTCGGAAACCCGCGCCAGAGCGTGTTCGAGGATGTCGGCAATCCGCTCCTGCTCGGGGCGCGGCGGGAGGGGGAGCGCGATAGAGAGAAATTGATGCTCTTTGAGACGCTTGCGATTTGTAACGCCCCGGCTCGCAAGTCGGCACCTTTCGATGAAGCCGCTGGTGCTCGCATACAAAGTGAAAAAGCGTGGATCGGCCAGCTTCTCATCAAAAGTGAACGACGGAAAGTCAGTGCTGACAATGGCTCCGTCCAAGCTTTCGGGGACGATGCCGAATGCGCCATTTCTGGCATCGATCCGGGAGAATACGAATTGTCCCTTGCGCACTCTGAACTGATGTTTGGTTTTGATCTCCTTCCCCAGGCGCTTCTGCCTTTCGCGGATGCCACGTCCCTTGATGGCTACAGTCAGTTGCGTGTATTCCACGCTGTCCTTGATTCTGAATGGCTCAACATCGAGACGGAGGAACGAATCTATTTGTGCTTCCGGCCACTTCATTCTTCCCCCCCGTTATCTTCCGAACCTTCCGGTTCGAGCATTTCCTGAAGCTCCTGCATGATTTCGAGGATGCGGGCCTGTTTGCTGGCGAGATCGGCGGCGATGGCGGTCGCGGAGCGGTGCTTGATGGCTTCGGCGGCGTTTGGGTTGATGGCGGTGAGGTCGTAACCACGCTTCTCGATTTCCGCGCGGGAGACTTTCCACGAGCGGGCTGAGAGCGTGCGCTTGCGGAGTTTCGTGAGGCAGTCGGGCAGGTCGTTCTCGGCGATAGGGCGCTGGGTTTTCGTGAGGGAAAAGCCGACCGCCTCCAACTCGTAATACCAGATGTCCCGGGTGCCGACCGGCTCGCCGCGTTTGTTCATCTCGCGGTTGAAGAAGAGCAGGCTCGTCTTCGGGCCGGTGCCGCTGGCGACCGAGTTGGCGAAAACCCCGGCGGGCAGGCTGACAATCGCGTAGAGGTTGAATTGTTCGAGAAGTTCCTTCTTCGTCTGCACGTAGGCCTGTTCGCTCGTCTTGAAGAGAACCGCCTCGTCGATGACCATGCCGACACGCCCGCCGCGTTTCACCTTGGCCATGATGTGCTGCAAGAACGTGATCGAGGTCGCCTTGGACGGGTAGCGGAAGTTTGCGGTAACGCTGGCGTGTTCGGTGCCGCCGAAGGGCGGGTTGGTCACGACCACATCGAAGCGGTCTTTCTCCGAAAACTTGCGCACGTCGTCGGCAAGGGTGTTTTTGCGCGTGAGATCTGTGGAGAAAACACCGTGCAGGATCAGGTTCATGCAACCCAGCAGATAGGGCAGCGGCTTTTTCTCCTGCCCGTGGAATGCCTCACGCTGGAGCTTCCGTTCGTCGCTGGGAAGGATGCGTTTGCCAAGCTTCTCACGCATGTGCTTGTAGCATTCCACGAGGAACCCAGCGGACCCCATTGCCGGGTCATAGACCGTTTCACCCGGTTTGGGGTCCACGGCCTCGACCACAAACTCGATGATCGGGCGCGGGGTGTAAAACTCGCCGCCCATTCCGCCCTCGCGTCCGAGCTTCGCGAGCATCGACTCGTAGAGGTGGGAGAGCGTGTGGATGTCGTCCGCGGCGTCGAATGCGATCCCCTGGATGGCGTCAATGGCGTCGCGCAGGATGCCGCCATCCTTGAGCATCTTTGACGGAGCCTCGGCGAAAAGCATCCGCACAACATCGGCCTCGGGCGAACCTTTCAGTTCGCGGAGATACGGAAAAAGTTCGTCGGACAGAAACTGGAGCAGGTCGCGCCCGGTGAGACGCCGCTTCGCATCCGTCCATGCGGACCATTGGAATTTCGAGGCGATGATCGGCGAGTAGCGGCGGCCGGCGTATTCCGCCTCCGCACGGCGGCGCTGATCGAGTTCTTCAAAGCATTTGAGGAAAAGGAGCCACGAAACCTGTTCGACGTAATCGAGCAGGCTGTTCGTGTTGTCGTCCTGTCGGAGGACTTTCGCCGCCTGCCAAAATTGGGTTGTCAGTGTTTCTCGGGACATAATGGATCAGGCGGCTTCGGAGAGGTAGAGGCGGCGGACGAGTTCTTCGATGGCCGTGCGGAGGGCGGGGATGCCTCCGAATTTTTCGGCGACATGCCGGACATCGCTGTCGAAGGGCGAGAGCGAGAAGACACCGGGGTCGGTGACTTCTGTGATACCGCCGAGGCGATACTTGTCCATCAAAGCCAGCAGGACATCCCTCGCTTCCGGATCGAAGGATTCGATAAATTGTTGGTGAAGGTTGAAGAGGGCAGCGGCGCGTTCCTCCATGCTGTGGATGTCCGCCCCGAACGCGACGTGCGCCAGCAGGTCAAATGCGTCCGCGTCGGGGCGATGGAGTATCTCGCGGAGAATATCGACATAGACCATCCTCTCTTCGAGCGCCGCCGTCAGTTCCTCGCGCTTCTCCCGCGAGATCCAAGACTGCTGGAGATCGACCACCGAGTGACAGGCGGCAAGAATCTCGTCGCGCACCTTGTTGAGATAATCTTCCGGGCGGACAAGCTTGCCATCGACGTCGCGTTCCTCGTAGGTCTCGTCCACCAGTGCAACTTGAAGGCCGGTGATCTTCACGCGTTTCCTTCCGCCTTCTCCGCCCACGGGTTGGAGGTTGATTTCGATGGCGCTGGTCTTGCCCGACTGCGTTTCCACGGTGCGCTGCACACGCTTGTAGCCAGGTGCGGTGACAACGAGCACAACCTGTCCGGCACCGATGTGCCCAAAGTGGAACGAACCGGAGTCGGCAGTGAACTGCTCGCAGATTTCGTTCGGGTTGACCTGAAGGAATACGCGCGCACCGGAGATTCGCTTGCCGGATTTCTCATCCCGAATAATCCCTTCGACCGCTCCGGTATAGGGAGCGGATGTCTTCGCGCCACCTTCCGGTTCTTCGGTCGGGCGATCCCACGAGTCGAAGAGGCGTGTTGCCCCGGTGTAGTCGATGATGCGGAACCAGAATTTCTCGGTGTCCTTGCAGAGCCGCGAGCCGCGGCCGATGACCTGCTTGAAAGAGACGATGGAGGCCATCGGCTTCATGAAGACGATGTTGCGGACGCTTGGCGCATCAACGCCTGTGGTCAACAAGTCCACCGTCGTGGCGACGACCGGAACGGTTTGCTCCGGGTTCTGAAACTTTTCGAGCAGTGCCTTCCCTGTGGCCCCCTCCTCGGAGACGATGCGGACGGTGTAATCCGGGATGCCAAGATCGGCGTTGAGGCGGTTGAGTTCCTCCGTGACGGCAAGAGCGTGGTCCTGGTTCACGCAGAAGATCATCGTCTTCTCCATCCGCCCGTATTGGTTGAGCAGTTTGCTGAAATGCTCGCAAAGCCGCTTCACATGGTCGGGCATCGTAATCTTGCTCTCGAACTCCGCGAGGGCATATGTCGGCTGGACGTCGGCTTCCGGCGGAATTTCGATCTCTGCCCCGTCCGCGATAGCCTCCATGATCTTCAACCCGTCGCGGGTGAAGTTGGTAATGCTCCGGTGGACTTTGTAGGTGGCGAGGAAGCCGTCGTCGATGCCCTGTCCGAGGGAATAAGTGAATACCGGGTCCCCGAAATACTTGTAGGTGTCGATGTTCTCTGTGCGCTTCGGGGTGGCGGTCATGCCGAACTGGATCGCCGTGTTGAAGTGCTTGAGGATCGCCTGCCACGTTCCGAAGCCGGAGCGGTGGCATTCGTCAATGACGATGAGATCGAAGAAGTCGCGTGGGTATTTCTCGAACAGGCGCTGTTTCCCCGCCTGCGAATACATCGTCTGGTAAATCGCGAAATAGATCGAGCGATTCATCGGAGCCTTGCCCTCGGCGATGATGTCGCGGTCTTTCTCAAAAGCCTCAAATGTGTTGTAGGCCTGGTCGCGCAGGACGATTCGGTCGGCCAAGAAAAGAATGCGTGGGGGACGATCCGCGCCGGAGCGATTCCACCGAGCGGTGGAGAGCTTCCACGCGAGTTGGAAAGCGATCACGGTTTTCCCTGTGCCGGTGGCCAAGTTTGCAAGAATGTGGGTTTGGCCGCGAAGAATTGCTTCAATGGTTCGGTTGATCGCGACTTCCTGATAGTAGCGCGGCAATTTTCCACCGGTTGCGCAGTAGGGAGCCAGAAGCGGATGCAACGGCATCGCGGATGTAATGGCCTGATGGGCGCAGAGCCGTTGCCAGAGATCTTCGGGAGAGGGAAACGCGTTGAGTTCCGTCTGAGTATTCGTGGTAAAATCCCACTCGACGATGCCGTGTCCGTTGGTGGAATAGGCGAAGAGCAACCCGAGTCGTTGCGCGTAGTCCTTGGCCTGCTGGAGGCCGGTCGCGGGCTCGAATTCCTCGGCCTTTGCTTCGACAACTCCAATCGGGAGTGACTCTTGGTAGCGCAATAGATAGTCGGCCTTCTTTCCTTCCCGCCGTTTGTGTCCGTCCCCGACGAGAATTACTTGTCCGTCGGTGAAATAGTGCTGCTCCTTGATGCGCCAAGCTGGTTCGCCCCAGCCAGCGGTAATGAGCGCGGGTGTCACGAGTAAACGGCATGTATCGGCTTCGTTGAACATGTGGAGTGGAGAATTAAGCCATTACGGATAGGACATCTATGGGGCTACCCTCGGATTCCTCCGGAAAAATACTGCCTACTCACCGCGGTTCCCCTTGAATGTATTTCTCCACAGCATCGCGGACGATCCACGATGCGGAGACCTTCTTCGCTTTGGCGAGCCGCCGAACCACATCGTAGTCATGCGGGGGAATGGTGACGGTTATTCTGGTGCCGGAGGTTTTTTGGCGACTCTGGGGAGAGGGATTTGTGGCCATGTCGACATCATCTGCATCACATTGATGCGGCGTCGATGCAATTCCGTTCCGCGGACAGAGATTTTTCTGGTCGCGACACAATTTCTCGCTTGACGGTTTCGCGGGTGTTCGCCAGATTGCGCGAACACTTGCGAATAGCTATGAGAAAAACCCTTGGTCAACGAATCCGCGAACTCCGGCAGGAGCGTGACTTGTCGCTTCGGGATTTCGGCGACAAACTCGGCACCACCGCCAACCCGACATCCCCGGCCTTCCTCTCCGACCTCGAAAATGGCCGGCGGTTTCCATCGGAGGAAATGCTGGCCAAGCTGGCCCAGGTCCTCGGCACCACGGAGGATGACCTGCGCAGCTACGACCAGCGTCCACCGAGCCGGGACATCCAGGACTTGGTTGAGCGCAACTCGCAATTTGGATTCGCCTTCCGTCGCGCCGTGGAAGCAATCCGCAGCCAGAATCTCACACCCGATGAATTTGCCAACCGCGTCGAAGGAACCCCCGATGAAAAACCGCATCACCAAGACTAAAGAAACCGGTCCATTTCTGCGGCAGGAGTTCATCCCGGAGAAGCGCATCCAGCGCTTCGCCGTGGAGGGAACTGACCCGCTGCTCCCTGCTGCCAGGGTCTCCAGGACCGGTTGACATCGAGAAATTCTGCGACCGCAAATGGGGCTTCCCGGAGGATTACCAAGCGCTGGATGCGGATGTCATGGGCCGCGCTTCCTTCACCTACACGCCAGCGAAGTCGAAGTGGTGGGAGATTCAGACAAACAAATTCATGGCGGCATTGCTTTTGCCCAAACCGCTTTTTCTCCAAATTGCAGAAGCCAATCTCGCCGACTACGACGAGGCGACCGCGCTTCCGAGGAATCGGGTTGAGCGCTATTACGGCACGATCAACGAGGTGGCGGACGTGTTCAACGTGAGCCGGACAATGGCCACAATCGCAGTGGACGAATACCTCGCCAAAGGACGGGACAGGTCTTCGGAGCATGCTTTGTTCTGAAGTGCAGTGCTTTTTGTTGCCCGGATCGTTCGCACGAGTGGCGAACAAAGGCGAAGCAACGCGAATAACTCTCTTTTTATGAACAACAAAAACGACAAGGCGATTGCCGGGCTCGAAAATGACATTCGGGAAATGAAGTTCGGGACCATTGGCGGCTTGATGATCTGCAATGGACGAATCCGGGAGGAATCCCTCCCCCGCAAGCGATGCACGCGCAAGCCTCGCTCGTCTGCACCGCATGATCCGCAGTCCGGATCGATCAACCTTTTTGACGCCCCGCAGGATTTCCGCAGGGACATCGAAGAACTTCGGGGCGATTGGGCGGTCACCATCAAGGTGGCCCACAGCTTGCCCCTGAGCTGGGACCGGGAACCCGTCGGGAGTTCCTGAGATCCACAAAAACAAACTCCCGACACAAACAAACCAGTAAGACCGACCGCAAAGCGGAGGTTGTTGCCGGTATCGCCGAAAGCGATACAGCAGCGCCTCCGCTTTTGCATTCCAGCGGTCGTGTAGCGGTCCGTCTGTGATGTCGGCAGCGCCTCTCCTTTCCCGGTCGGGGAAAGGAACCCTTGAACAGGCAAAACCGATACGACCAACTCGATCCGTTCACCGTCAAAGTCATCAATAGCGAAGCCCGAAATCTCATCGGGACATACGCATTCACCGAGGCCGACTTCCACGATCTGCAGCAGGACCTGCACTTGCACGTCCGGCGGCGGATGGCCATCCTCAAAATCCTTCTCAGTATTGACCAGGAGTTTTTTTCGAAAAACACTACGAGCCCTCTCGAACCCGACGGTGCGCACAATAAGCGCGAGGTCGCTTTCAAAATTGCACGCATCTGAACCCACGGGCGGCGGCCCTAGCAGCCTGTCGGACTTTTCCAAGCCTGACGGCTTGAAAAAGACCGAGGGAAAAAGTAACCGGGAGCATGGCCGCCCGATTTGTCACCATAGACCGCGAAACCCAGCTTCTCCTGCCCC
>Ga0172380_10005195_pt1 | contig 16016 bp, 10 predicted proteins | sample Leawe162metaG_FD_119747 | JGI IMG/M metagenome (GOLD analysis project Ga0172380, IMG submission 119747) | Leachate microbial communities from a municipal landfill in Southern Ontario, Canada - Leachate well 162 metaG | ecosystem: Engineered > Solid waste > Landfill > Unclassified | place...
GTGGATTAAACACCTGGGGAATTGCACCATACAAAATGAGAAGAGAAGATAGTCTGAAAGAAGTTGAATTGGTAAAAAGTTATGGTGTTGATTTGAAAACCGAAGTAACGATTGGTAAAACTTTGAAGGTTGATAATCTGTTGAAACAGTATGATGCAGTATTTCTTGGAGTTGGTTTAGGTGAAAGTCCACAGTTATCAATTCCGGGTGAGGAATTATCCGGTGTAGTTGGCGCACTCGATTTTATAGAAAAAGTTAAATCGGAAAATTGGCAAGAAGTCCCGGTTGGAAAGCGAGTAGCAGTAATTGGTGCCGGCAATACTTCAATTGATGCCGCTACTGAAGCAAAACGATTAGGCGCAGAACAAGTTTACATTATTTATCGAAGAAGTGATGTTGAAATGTCGGCTTATGATTTTGAATATGATCTTGCTAAAAAAGATGGAATTGCATTCTATTTCCTCACTTCTCCCAAGAGAATTATCGGTAAAGATTCTGTTGAAGGAATTGAATGTGTAAAAATGAAACTTAGTGAACCAGATAAACGTGGAAAAAGAAAACCAGTTGCAATACCGGATTCGGAATTTTCAATTCCGGTTGATATGATAATAAAAGCAATTGGGCAAGAAACAAAATCAAGTTTTCTTAGCTCAATTCCGAATGTAAATCTTGATGAGGAAGGCAGTGTTATCGTTGATGCAATTACTTTTCAAACTACAAATCCCCAAATATTTGCCGGAGGTGATTGTATTAACGGAGGCAAAGAGGTTGTAAATGCCGCTTACGATGGTAAACACGCAGCTCACGGTATTGATAAGTACTTATCTCCCAAGAAAGGAGGAAACTAACAATGGTTGATCTTTCTGTTAATTGTGCGGGAATCAAATCTCCTAATCCTTTCTGGCTTGCATCTGCACCGCCTTCTAATTCCGGTTACCAAAACTGTAAAGCATTTGAACAAGGCTGGGGCGGAACTGTCTGGAAAACTATCGGCGAGCCGGTGATGAATGTTTTTAACCGTTACGGCGGATTAGATTACAACGGTCAAAAGATTTTTGGTTTGAACAACATAGAACTTATTAGCGATAGACCAATTGAAGTCAATCTCAAAGAAATAGCTGATACAAAAAGGCTGTGGCCGGATAGAGCAGTTGTTGTTTCTTTGATGGTAGAATCAAAAAGAGAAACTTGGCATGACATTGTTAAACGCACTATTGATACCGGCTGTGATGGAATAGAACTGAATTATGGTTGTCCTCATGGTATGAGTGAACGTGGAATGGGAGCCGCTGTTGGACAAGTTCCGGAATATTGTAAGATGATAACTGAATGGGTTACGGAAGTTTCTACAATTCCAGTTATAGTAAAGCTAACTCCAAACATCAGTAATATTCAATTGCCGGCACGCGCAGCCAAAGCTGCTGGCGCTCACGGAATTTCTCTCATCAACACAATTAACAGTATCATCGGAGTAAATCTAGATACATTCGAACTAAAGCCAAATGTTGGCGGATTAGGCGGGCATGGCGGCTATGCCGGTCCGGCTGTAAAACCAATTGCACTTCATTTGCTTTCTCAAGTTGCACTTGATAAGGAGGTAAATCTTCCCATCTCCGGAATTGGCGGTGTAAGTAATTGGCGCGACGCATTGGAATTCATTCTGCTTGGCGCTTCAAGCGTGCAAGTTTGTACTGCTGTAATGCATCACGGTTTTAGAATAGTTCAAGATATGATCGATGGAATGTCCAACTGGATGGAATCCAAAGGAATAACTTCATTAGATCAGATTAGAGGGAAATCGCTTCCTCGTATAAACGATTTCGGGAATTTTGATTTGCTTAACAGAACAATTGCTAGAATTGATCAATCGAAATGTATTCATTGCAATTTATGTTACATAGCTTGCGAAGATACTGCTCATCAATGTATCGATTTAATTCAAGAAAATGGACATGCCAAAACCGAAGTACGCGAACAAGACTGTGTTGGCTGTGCGTTGTGTTCGTTAGTATGTCCGGTAGAGAATTGTATTTCCATGGTCAGAATAGACGACGGTTCAGTATCGAAAACATGGAATCAGTTAACAGAAGAGTTTAAGCAAAGCGGAATTCCTATGACTTGGGAAAACCTAGCTGAGTTTCAAAAAAAACATGGTATTGAAATTCATTAACAAGTCTTTCTGAGATAGACATGGTTAAGAGCAAAATATCCAAAGCGCAATTAGCCTTGTACAAACGCATCGAAGGAATGATTTTTACTCTGCGCGGAGAAAAAGTTATTCTTGATAGTGATCTTGCTGCAATATATGGAGTGACTACAGCTAGATTAAACCAGCAAATAAAAAGAAACAAGGAAAGATTTCCAGATGATTTCCTATTTACTCTAAACAAAAAAGAGTTTGATGATTTGATGTTGCAAATTGCAACATCAAACCCGGTGCGAGGTGGTAGAAGAAAACTCCCTTTTGTCTTTACTGAACATGGTACAATTATGGTCGCAAATATTTTGAATAGTAGTAAAGCTGTTCAAATGAGTGTATTAGTAGTTCGTGCGTTTGTGCAAATCCGTAGGGATGTTGTGGCCTATAGCGAATTGCATAAAAGGTTGATTGAGCTTGAACAGAAAGTCGTTAATCATGATAATGATATTCGTGCAATTGTTGAAGCTATTCGGCAGTTAATGGCTCCTCCGGAAAAATCGAAACGTCCTTTCGGGTTTAATGTTGAAGAACGAAAATTGGATTATTCTACCGGCATGAAAAAATAAAGTAACTTAAATAAATTCTTGAATCGAGGTATAAAATGTCTTTGCTAATAAAAAACGGAAGAATCATTACGGCTGAGCAAGATTACATAGCCGATATATATGTTGAAAAAGAAAAGATAACTACCATCGGTACTTCGCTTAGTATTCAAGCTGATAAAACAATTGATGCTAAAGGGAAGTATGTTATCCCCGGCGGTATCGATGTTCATACGCATCTGGATATGCCTTTCGGCGGAACTACATCAAGCGATGATTTTGAAACCGGAACAATCGCAGCAGCTTTTGGTGGGACAACCTCTTTGATAGATTTCGCTATTCAGCCGAAAGGTAAAAGTATGAAAGAAGGTCTGGATATTTGGCACGGCAAAGCCGATGGAAAAGCTTGCATAGATTATGGATTCCATATAATTATTACCGACTTGCCCGATGAACGCATAAGTGAAATGGACGATATGATTGCGGAAGGTGTTACCAGTTTCAAACTATTTCTTGCTTATCCTAATGTATTAATGGTTGATGATGCGACAATTTTCAAAGCATTGAAAAAGACCTCTCATAATGGAGGTTTGGTTTGTATGCATGCGGAAAATGGAATGGTGATCGATCACATTGTTAAGGAAACTGTAGCTAAAGGAAATCTTTCTCCTTTGTATCATGCGTTAAGCAGACCGGCGGCGGCAGAAGGGGAATCTACTAATAGAGCGATTGCATTGGCAGAAATGGCCGGAAGTCCAATTTATATTGTTCACCTTACTTGTAACGATGCTTTAACCAAAGTTAGCGAAGCTAGATTGAAAGGCCTACCGGTTTACGCTGAAACTTGTCCTCAATATTTGTACTTATCACTTGATGACATTTCGAAACCGGATTTTGAAGGCGCTAAATATGTTTTCTCTCCGCCGGTAAGGGAAAAGTGGAATCAAGAAAAACTTTGGAACGGATTACAGCATAATGATCTTCAAGTTGTATCAACGGATCATTGCCCATTTAACTTCAAGGGACAGAAAGAATTAGGTAAAGATGATTTTACCAAAATACCAAACGGCGGACCGGGGCTTGAAAACCGAATGCACTTGATTTACCAAGGCGGCGTTAACGACAAACGATTTTCATTGAATAGATGGGTTGAACTCACATCTACAAATCCAGCTAAAATATTTGGTATGTATCCGCGTAAAGGAACGATTGCACCCGGTTCCGATGCAGATATTGTAATTTGGGACCCGCTGAAAGAACTTACAATTTCTGCTTCTACTCATCATATGAGGGTTGATTATTCCATGTTTGAGGGAATGAAAGTTAAAGGTGATACCGATTTAGTTATTTCAAGAGGCGAGGTAATTATTGAGAATAAAAAATTCCTTGGCAAAAAGGGCAGAGGTAATTATATAAAGAGAGATATTCATACTATGCTGTGATCAAATAGCTAGCTTGTGAAATAAAACATTATCTAAACTGAATATCAAAGAAAGACTTGTATGGAAAAATCCTTTTCAGAAAGCTTGGTTGAAACAGATTTATCCTCACTCACTGATACAAAACTAATCAATAAAGATCTTGCCCCAACTAAAGTAAATGAAAGAAGTTGGGGCACTTATCATATTGCTTCTCTTTGGATAGGGATGAGTGTCTGCATAACAACTTATATGCTTGCTAGCGGACTAATTGTCGGCGGTATGAATTGGTGGCAAGCACTTATGACTATCGCCTTAGGAAATGTCATCGTACTTATTCCAATGATTCTGAATGCCCACGCTGGGACAAAGTATGGAATTCCTTTTCCGGTACTAGCGCGCGCGGCTTTTGGTACAATTGGTTCTAATATTCCGGCACTTCTTCGCGCTGTTGTTGCTTGCGGCTGGTTTGGAATTCAGACATGGATTGGCGGACAAGCTTTAAATTCTCTTTTAAGTGTACTTTTGCCGGAATGGGGAGCATGGGCTTTCAGTTCTGCAATTAGTTTTTTAATCTTCTGGGGAATGAATGTTTATTTTATTGTGAAGGGTATGGAATCTATTAAGTGGCTGGAAGCGCTTGGCGCACCTTTCCTTTTAATTGTAGGTATTGCACTTCTAGTTTGGGCTTATGTTCAAGGGGGCGGTTGGGGACCAATACTTAATCAGCCAAGCAAGTTTAAAACTGTTGGAGAGTTCTGGCAATTCTTTATTCCGGCGCTAACCGGAATGGTTGGGTATTGGGCAACTCTCTCTCTTAACATCCCGGACTTCTCCCGTTTTGCTAAAAGCCAAAAAGACCAGATGCTTGGACAAGCGATAGGTCTGCCTCCATCAATGACACTGTATTCATTTATTGGTGTAGCAGTTACTTCAGCTACTGTTGTAATATTTGGTGAGGCAATTTGGGATCCGGTTACTCTTTTAACAAAATTTCAGAATCCGATTGTTGTAATATTCTCTTTACTAGCGCTTATGGTTGCAACTCTAACCACAAATATTGCAGCAAATGTAGTCTCTCCGGCAAACGATTTTGCCAATTTGTATCCTAAGAAAATTACTTTTGTACGTGGCGGGTTATTGACCGCGGTTCTTGGTATAATGATAATGCCGTGGAAACTACTATCTGACTATAGTGCTTATATTTTTGGTTGGCTTGTTGGTTATTCCGGCTTTTTAGGACCAATTGCGGGTATTCTTATTTGCGATTATTTCATCATTGAGAAAAAGAAGCTAAACGTTCTTGACCTATACCGTAGGAATGGGGAATATGAATTCACAAACGGTTTCAATCTTAGAGCAATTTATGCTCTCTTAGCTGGTGTTTTTGTTGCATTAATAGGACTGCTGGTTCCTTCCTTAAGGTTTCTTTACGATTACGCTTGGTTTGTAGGATTTGCAATATCATTTGCTGCATATCTTATTATGATGAGAAAAGTTAGAGGGCGCACTACTGTATTGTAAAATATAGAATATATTAGCATAGAATGAACACAGTTTTACAATAATGTGTTATAAAACAAAATTGTTATTGAGGATGCTTTGCGAAATTTAGTAGTTAATAAAAACTATTTCAAAAAACCACTCGGTTTAATCTCTCTAGTATTCGTCATCTTTACAATAATTCTGATTGCTGTTGGTTATTATATATACCAAAGCCAGAAGACAACGTTTGTAAATAGCCGATTTAACTATTTAACTACTATAGCTGATTTCAGAAAAGCACAAATTACAGATTGGCTAAATGGCAGACTTGCATATTTGGAACTCCTGCGAACAAATTCTCCGCTTGTAAGCCTGTTGGGAAAAGTAGAAAGTGATTCTGAAGATTCTAATAATTGGTATACTAAATTAAAATATTTTCTTCCTTCTGAGTCAATTACGCTTATCGATGATTCCGGAAAGATTAAATACCGCTATCCTGAACAAAACATACAGCCCGACTCGGCAGATTCAGCTCTATGTTCCCGTTCAATAAAATCAAATTCAATAATAATCCATGCAAATAATAATTATGGCGATTCGTTAAAACAGTTAAAATTCTATGTCCCACTCCGGAACTCAAATATTTCGAGTAGCAAGGCCTTAATAATTTCAGTCAATTCGGAAAAAATATTTGATGGAATTTTAAATAATAAGATATATCCCTTCCAAACTTTGGAATCTTTACTGGTAATGCCGGATGACGAAAGAATTTTTTATCTCAATACACCTAAGAATTCTATGGAGACTCAAAATTCAAAAAGTGAGTATCCTAGAAAGCCATTAATAAATGCAGCTAAGATTAAAGACCGCAATGGATTTGTTGATGCCATCGACTATAAAAATGAAAAGGTTATAGCTGTAATTAGATCAGTAGGACATACTAACTGGTCGTTAATAACTAAGATAACTAAGAGTGAATTTTATGAGAGAGTAGATGACTTAGGCAAGATGGTTGTGTTAGCGATCATTACTCTAGACCTATTATTTGCTGCCGCTCTTTTGTTCATTTGGAGGAAAAACATACTTTCAAATTATAAGAAGGTGTTTGTCACTGAAATTGAAAGACTGAAATCTGAAAGTCGTTTTGAAACTTTGCTGAAAGAAGTTAAAGGGTATGTAATAGTTGTTCTTGATCTGGAAGGCAGAATAGTTAGCTGGAATCAAGGGATCGAAGCAATAATCGGGTATAAGGAAAATGAAATTCTTGGAAAGCACTTTTCACTATTTTACTTGGAGGAAGACAGAAAGAGTGTAAATCTCGAAAATTCTTTGAAGTATGCAGCAGAGAAAGGAAGCTATGAACAAGAGGGATGGAGATTAAGGAAAGACGGAACTAAATTCTGGGCAAATGTAGTCATTGCACCACTAAAGGATAATGAGGACAAAATTTACGGCTACTTAAAAGTCAGCCACGATCTTTCGGATAAGAAAATGTCCGAAGAAACAATTAAAAGTTCTCGTGATTTTTATTTGAAATTGCTTAACGGATTTCCAACGCCGGTGTGGCTTTCCGGTTTGGATGGAAAATGTAATTATTTTAATGAAGCTTGGTTAAAATTTACCGGGAGAACTCTTGAGGAAGAACTTGGTGACGGCTGGGCTGTTAATCTTCATCCGGAAGATAGAGACTTTGTTTTAAGTACATACAGAGACTCTTTTTCACAAATGAAGAGCTATTCGATTGAATACAGATTAAAAAACTCGCAAGGCGAATATAGATGGATGGTAGTTGTTGGCATTCCTTATTTCGATATGAATAATAGTTTTGCAGGCTATCTCGGTTCATGTTATGATATTAATGACCGTAAGAAATATGAAGAGACAATTAATTCGCTATTACGAATTAGTGAAAAACTTTATTCATCTCTAGAAATAGATCAGATATTGGACTCATTAGTGGTAGAATCAATTAAGCTTGTTGATGCCGAAAGCGGATTTGCAGCAATTATTGACGGGGATAAATTTTTAACCAAGCGCTATTATCACCAGGATCATTGGGAGTATTCAAAGCTAAGTTGGGAGTTGGATAGCAGTATTTGTGTTCAGTTTAGAGATCGAAAAGAAGGTTATATTACTAATAATGCTGAAAGTGACCCGCTAATTCACCCTGAACTAAAGAGCAAGTATGCAATATCACAACTTATTTCGGTTCCCTTGTTTGGTTCTAATGGAGAATTGCTGGGTTTCTTTGAAGCTCACAACAAAAAGAATAAAACCGGTTATAAGCCAAGCGATCTAAATCATGTGAAAGCGTTGGCGCATAACGCTTCAATCTCACTAATAAAATCACTTAGCATTGAACAGTTGCGGAAAACTGAATTACAACTGCGTACTTCTGAATCGGAATTGAGGCAACTTGCGGCACAATTGCAATATGCTAGAGAAACTGAACGGCATCATCTTGCACGTGAAGTGCACGATGAACTCGGACAGCTTTTTACCGGAATTAATTTGAATGTACTCTACTTGAGAGACTCAATCGAACAAAAAAAGGTAGAACTTAGCAGTCAAAGAATAATCTCAGAATTAAACGAAGTTAAAAAAATGGTTGATAAGGGAATTCAATCTGTTAGAGATATTTCTGAAGGGCTTCGTTCTTATGTGCTTGAGCACCTTGGTCTTGTTCAAGCAATAAAGGAATATTGCAAAGAATTCCAGAGGATGAGTAACATTAGATGTAACATTACGAGTTATGCCGAAGATATAAACCTAAGCGAAGAAAAAAGTGTTGCATTGTATAGAATTGTTCAAGAATCATTAACGAATGCAATGCGTCACTCAAAAGCCACAGAAATTAAAATAAATTTCTCCAGAAAAAATGATTTTATTGAAGTTACGATAGAGGATAATGGAATTGGTTTTGATGACAAAAATCCACGTCAAGTAAAAACATTTGGAATATTGGGAATGAAGGAGCGGGCCTTGTACCTTAATGGTTCTTTAACAATAACAAGTAAAGCCGGATCGGGCACAGCAATTAAAGCATCAATACCATTAATAGAAGCAACAAGTATAGAGAAGATCTCATGAATATTATTATTACCGATGATCATAAAGTTGTAAGGGAAGGTCTTAAAAAAATATTTTCCATGAATAATGATTTTCAAGTTATTGGAGAGGCTGCAAGCATTACGGAACTGCAAAAATTGCTGGAAGAAAAGAGTCCGGATTTAATTACGCTTGATATTTCTCTGCAAGATAGAAGCGGTCTAGATTATGTTAAAGATATCAAAGCTCTGTATCCATCAGTGAAAATATTAATCTTCAGTATTTATCCGGATGAAAAATTTGGACACAGAGCAATAACCGTTGGTGCCGACGGTTATTTAAGCAAAAATGCCGATCCCAGCGAGATTGTTCTCGCTATTAAAAAGATTGCAAAGGGTGGTAAGTACCTAAAACAAGAAGTAATGGACGAATTATTATTAAGCGGACTTAATTCAATAAATAAATTACCTCATGAAAAATTATCCGATCGTGAATTTGAAGTATTGAGATTAATTGGGCAAGGAAATAGATTGACTGCCATAGCTGAGCAATTAAATTTGAGTGTAAATACTGTCGCATCCTATAAATCCAGAATTCAAGAAAAATTAAATATTACTTCCACTGCTGCATTGATTAAATATGCTGTTGAAAATCAGCTGGTATAAATAGAATTATTTTAGACTTACCTAGCAAATAGTCCATGTACAACTTGCCGTAAAACCTACTACAAGCGTTATCCCGAATACACTGCATACCGGAAACCTTAATGCGCATAAATTTGCTACACAGATGATCGAATCTCATTACCGAAGGGATTTGAAGACAAAACATTTATAACAAACTAATGAGTAACTAATTGAATTCAACTGGAGGCGAAATATGAAAATATTCATTTTGATTAGCACTGTATTGATGGCATCGGGCTGTGCCACAATTGTTCTAAAGCCGGCGGATTTCTCGTGGCCTGTTGAAACAGTTCTAAAGGTAAATGCTAAAGGATTTATATCGGAAGAGAGACACACTTTTGATATAAATACAAAGCCCATCTTTTATGAAGAATTCAGCGACTCAAATTCTTATGCTGGTAGAGAAATAAGAATTATCCGCAACAAAGATGGATATTATTATTTCACCGGTGAAGGATTTAAAAATGTTTACATGTTACAGTGTGTAGAAGGTGGAATGAAATTAAAAGAAAAGTTAAGTGTATCAGATTCACTTACACTTAAGATGCCTGTTTTTAATCAGAAACTAAATGGCATTGAATTAATAGACGGGTCAACTAAATATTTGATTTACGGCTCAGAAATAGTGAGGGCAAAATGAAAACGATAATATTTTTAGTCGCGTCGCTCTTGTTGTATGTTAATTCCTATACCTATTCTCAATCCGATTACGAAGAATTGCAAAACTTTAAAAAACAATGCAGCTCGATAGAAGAATCAATTAAAAACGCCGCTACACCGGAAGAGTGTATCGCCATAAGAGAGAGTATTACCAATCTGAGGAATGACTATATAGGATATAAGAAAATATTTGATAAAGCGTTGTACCCGGAGAATTATGAATCAACGTTTGAAAAGATTGAGAGGGCGCTGGAATATAAAAATGCTGATCTTAGGCAGATAACTACTTTAACTACTCGCGTTGGAGAACTTGAAACTCAAGTAGATCAACTAAATTTGCAGAATGAAACTCTGCTTAAACAAGTTGAGCAGTTAAAAATCCAAGTTGAAAATGGGGAAGCTACAATTGCTGATCTAAAGAGAGCAGTTGCCAGACTAAGCGGCAGCATAAAAGAACGAGATCTCCTTGTTCGGGATCTGGTTGATAGTCTTTTAGTGGAATTTGGCAAGTCGTCCGGAAATACGCAGAGAGACAAAAAAGCAATCATTACAAAAATAAATAAAGGGAATCTGTTCTATAATATTAAGCGAACAATTGAAGACAATATTCAATTCACCAGAGTAACGCAAATGACGTCCGATGACTTTAACCAAATGAAAAATCAGCATCAAGATTTATCTAAAATGTGGCAGCTAATTGGACCTAAGCTTAGTAATGTCTATCTAAACAAGAAGGATAAAAAACTCGAGATTGCCCAAATAGATTCATTGCTGGCAAAGTGGAATGAGCAGATGAATACTGAAATCTGGCATAACATTTTTAACCAGTTTGTCGCCAAGGGTGTAAAACTTGTCCCATTTAATAATGCCGAGCAATTTGTAAGTAATATAAACGGCTACATTGATGATAAAATTAACAGCATAGACAATGCTAGCGAGGATGATGCATTAAACTATTATAAAGTCTTTGCAGATACCGTTTATCATTCGACTATAGAGAAAGATTGGATTCCAATTCTTTTAGAAAGCAATCAGTTATCTCAAAACGAAAAAGATCAAATAGATGTTAAAATTGAAGAATGGAAGAATGTAGTTACTTCTTCCCCGGCATATTGGGGATACATTTTAGTTGCGCTGATAATAATAGCAGCAGCCGTAGTTCTTATTAGGAGTAACAAGAAATCTTCCTCAGCTATCAAGATAAAGTAAGAAATAAAAGGGTTACATAGATTCAATTCGGTCCCGCTATATGCGGGATCGTTTGTTAATACAAGAACAAATGCTGCAAAGGATAAGAAGAAATTGATTGATAGGCATCACAAATGTTGAGATATGCTGGGCTAAAAATGTGGAAAATTTGCCAATTCTCACTGTCGTAAAAACAACCACATCCTATGCATGTTTACCACTGCATACTACCATAAGCGAAGAAATTATTTTAGCCATAGAATTTAGAAGGAGAAATAAAAATGAAAATAAAAGAAAATTCATTGAAGGCTGTAGCAAATGCTATTAACACAAAAAAGAAAGGGACCTTAATGAGACAATCTGCAATAGCAAAATTGTTCATAGTTACATTACTAGTAGCGGTGTTTGTAGCTGGTTGCGATAATCTTTTTGAAAGCAACGAGCCGCAATCCTCGAACAGTGTTGAAACACAAAAATTTATGAAGGTTGCTGAAAATAGTTCTTCGGTTAATTCTTTTACTCCAAACTATAATGAAGAACAAGCTATGGCGCTCGCCGGCTCACTTGGTAAAGATGTCTATCCAATTAAAATTGGACAGAAAATGAATCTTATCGAGAAGAACTTAACACTTGAAAAGGATAGTACAACTGCAACCGGAACATTAACTCAAAAATTTGAAGGCCGCTTAATTATTCAAGGATCATTCAAGCAACCTACAATTGGAATCCGCCAGACCGTTGATACAACTATCGAAAAAACTTTTACGAGCGTGATTACCAGAATAATTCAATACAAAAAAGTTGGCAATAGCGGAAACGATGAGTTCGATTGGAAAGTGGATGCAGTTTCGCTTCCTTACGGTGGTACTGAAGGGGAGAATATTCAAATTGTCAGAATAATTTTAACATCTCAGGATGGAACAGAGCTTGTTATCGATGATCCGAATGCTTACTTATTCAAAGTTGGAAGAGAGAAAATTGAAGATGATGATGAAGAAGATGATGACAACCATGGTTTTGAAAATGGATTTGGAAGCCACGGCCACGCTTGGAAAAATCTTTTAACATGGTATAAGAAGAATCAAACCGTAAAACTCACTGTCGAAGTTCTAAGTACCACACAAGATCCGGATTTTTTAAGTGTTACCTACGGTGCGGCGCTGAATGGTAACACAAAGTCTAAAGAAAAATTCGATTTTGTTTCCAGTCAGCAAGAAGGTTCTATTTATAGAAAAGTTTACGAGAGGAAATGGAGGACAAATTATCATGCGGCAAGAATGCACGCTGTAATTAATGCTTTCCCAAGAACTGTTGTGTATGATATCGACACGGCAGTTGAAGTTAAAACTTGGGGCATTCCATACAGAGTTAAATAATTACTTAAACAATAACTGCATTCATAAAATAAAGGAGTACTATAATGCAAACTATAAATAAACTCACCGTCAAATTGTTCTTTGCTTTATTGATTACAACTTCATTCGTTTTCACGGCTTGCTCGGATGATGATAATCCGATTGATTCCGGCAGCGGAAATACAGCAAAAGTTGCCGGCAGAATTTCATCCGGTAACGGGATGGCTAAAGCTTTGAGCAAAACCGGAAGTACAGAGACTACATTCTCATCTATTCAAGGAGCGGCTGTTGTACTGGCCCAAGTACAAGCAGATGGTTCTCTAAAAACAGTCTCAACACAAACAATTCAAACAGATGCAAGCGGTAAATTTGTAGTTGAAACGAATCTAAACGGAGCGGAAAACCTAGTTGTAGTTGCAACTCAAGGAGAGGCCGAATTAAAAGCAATTGTTTCTTCAAAAGTTCAAACGGGAAGCACTGTTTACTCTCCGCCATTAACAGTTGAATCTACAACCGAAACAAATCTCTACATTAAGTTGGTAGCTCAGGGCAAAGCAAGCTATATAGATGCAACTGATCTTAAAATATTGTTAAATGCCCAAGCTGCTATACATATAAAGGGGAATGCAAATGCGGAGACAGAGTTTATTAAAGCATTGGAGGCACAATCGCAGACATATGTTAGTGCTTCGGGTAATTCATACTTTGGATTAACCAGCAGTCAGATACAAGCGATGATGCATGCACGGGCTGAAGCAAAAGCCAAATTGGATGCAGCACTTTACAACTCTTCCGATTCCGAAGCAGAAACTGAAAATGATATAAATGAATATGAATCTTATGTTTTTGCCAACAGTACTGTAAATTCAACAGTTTATGCAGAATTGATAAGAATAGGCGCAACTACTTTTGTTAATGCATCTGCAAACATGAACGCAAACGGAAGGTTAGCTGTTCTGCAATCATATTATAAGAGATACGCTTTTGTTTTGAGTGTCGCAATGAAGCAGCAGTTTCAAGCTGCCGGTGCTTCAGATGCACAAACAAACGCAGTAGTTTCAGCCGGAGCTACACTTTACAACTCAATTAAAACATCGGCCAGTTTCGAGCAAATGGCGGACGCGTTTGTTCAGTACCGTTCTTCTGTAAAGTCGCAGCTTAAACTTGCGCTCTCAACTTACTCTGCATCGATAGAAACAATTGATGCAAGTGTAAATGGAGCTGCATCTGCTAAAACAATTCTGAACGCGTCGATAGTTGGATCACTCTCGCTAGACTTAATAATCAACGCATATGTTACTTTCTTTAATTCCGTAAAGACTACAACTCAAACTGCATTAGTAGGTGCATCAAGCGCACAAGTAAATGCGGTTTCTCAGATCATGATTCTAGCTAATATGAATTAATTAGTATGAGGGAGCCGGGAAGTCCGGTTCCCCCTTTTTACAAAAAGAAATGTTAATCAAAAAAAATATTTAGGAGAACATTACAATGGCAAAATTATATTACTCTTTGAGAGGAAATATCGGAAGCGTAGCTGTTCTTCTGCTTCTTTCCTTGTTATTTCTAAATCCTCTCCAGTTGAAAGCTGATGGCGAAGTTAAAATCAGCGGCACAGTTCAGGTAAAAACCGATTCCAGCCTTACTGTTAATTCAATAGAAATATTGGTGAATTCTACAACCAAAATATCCGGCGGCATGAGCGGCACTATCTCATTTGATAGTGTGAAAGTAGGCAGCTTAGTAAAAATTGAAGCTAAGTCCACTTTGGTAGGTCGTTTTATCGCAACAGAAATTCATTTACTTACCTCCAAGATTAACATTGAGCTAAGCGGTAAGATCTCTGTTGTCACTTCAAATTCGCTAACTGTAAACGGAACAGAAATATTTGTTGACACTAACACAATAATTTTTACACAGTTGAATACGAAGCTGAGCTTTGAAAATCTAAATGTAGGAGATTTTGTAGTTGTAAAAGCCACTCAAACAATAGGGGGCCAGTTGACTGCGGTTGCAATAATTGTTAAACCGGAATATAGAAGGCAAGAAATTGAACTGGAAGGGAATATCCAAGCGGTTACAAGTACAACAATAAAAGTTATGGATACCGAGTTCTTTGTTGATTCTACTACAATCATTCTTTCCCATAGAAAAGGTCTACTTAAACTGAGCGATCTAAAGGTTGGTGATGAAGTAAACGTACGGGGTTATTTGCAACAGGATTCTACTTATCTGGCGGCGTATATAAAAGTTGAAAATGAAGATTATGAACAGAGGGAACTTGAAATTGAAGGAACAATTAGCGCGATTATGACTAACAGCTTCACTGTTAACGCTATAATCTTTAGTGTAGATTCCGCAACAGTAATATTCAGTCACGAAGGCACTTTGCTTAATTATACTGATTTGAAAGTAGGCGACGCTGTTAAAGTAAAAGCTCTTTTGCAAAGCGACGGCAGTTATAGAGCAACTAGAATAGTTCTTGCGCGCGATGAATCTGAAAAGCGAATCGAAGTGACCGGTTTAATTGATGCTGTGAATTCTGATAATATCACTTTGGGGGGATACATAATTTATGTTAATAGTCAAACTAAGATTTACAACAAGATGAAGCAGAGTCTTTCTTTCGCAGATTTAAAAACCGGAATGTTCGTTGTTGTTGAAGCTTACTTGCAAGGGACTACTTATTTGGCGTCTCTAATCAAAGTTAGAGAAACGGATAGAGAAATGAATTTTACCGGAAATATTGAGGCGGTTACTGAAGCTTCAATTACTGTCCGAGGATTGGTTTTTGCAGTTGATCAAAACACCGAATTTTTTGATGACGACAGAAATGCCATTACGCTAACTGATTTGAAAGTTGGACAAATTGTAAAGATCAAAGCTGTTAAACAAATTAGTGGTCAATATTTAGCACTTCGGGTCGTAGCTAAAAAATTCTGGCGCCCAACTGTTAAAGTTGAAGGTGCAATAGAAAGCTTAACTTTAACCTCTCTTACCGTAATGGGAAAAACATTTACTGTTGATTCATCAACTTTAGTGGTAGGACATGGAACCGGTGTAATAACTTTTGCAAGCTTAACATTAGGGCTAAATGTTGAAGTTAAAGGGTCATTAAATACTAGCGGAGTATTAACTGCTAAACTGATCAAAGTTCACCCGGCGCACGAATTTGAAGTTTATGGTAAGATTGAATCTATAACGGGGACTAATTTGGTAGTTGCCGGATTAACGATAACTATAGATCAAAACACTGTTTTCTTTGATGAGTTTGATAAAACAACCGTATTTGATAGTCTGGAAATAAACCAATTTGTTGAAGTGAAATACGTTAAGACCAGCTTGAACGAAAATCTTGCTGTGAAAATTGAGATTGAAAAAGATCCTAAGCATGTTCAGTTCAGCGGAGTTGTTACAGCTTCAAGTAGCGTAAA
>Ga0172380_10005196_pt1 | contig 16012 bp, 11 predicted proteins | sample Leawe162metaG_FD_119747 | JGI IMG/M metagenome (GOLD analysis project Ga0172380, IMG submission 119747) | Leachate microbial communities from a municipal landfill in Southern Ontario, Canada - Leachate well 162 metaG | ecosystem: Engineered > Solid waste > Landfill > Unclassified | place...
CTCCGCTGCGGTCTGCGAGAAGGTGCCCTCCGGGCCGAGATAGGCGATGGTCAGCGGCTGCTCGAGGGCCAGACAGGCCGACATGATCTCGCGGAAGATATGGCGGGCAGCAGCCGGCGGCAGGGGTCCCGGGTTGGCCGCGACGATTTTGCGCAGCACCTGCGCCTCGCGTTCCGGCCGATAGAGGTTACCCCGCTTGATCTCACCGACCCGACTGGCCAAGCGCGCGCGTTGGTTGATCAGGTCGAGCAGCTGCGCGTCGAGCGCATCGATGCCGGCGCGCAGACTAGCCAGTTCGTCCTGTCCCTCCGCCGCTCCCGCCATCGCTCAAGCCTCCAGCGGCAGGTAGCGAACTGCCAATACCCCTTCGATGGCAGCAATCGTGGCAATGGTCTGAGCCGGAACGCGGCTGTCGACGTCGACCAGGGTGTAGGCCATGTCGCCCTTCGACTTGTTGCTCATGTTGTGGATGTTCAGTCCCGCCTTGGCCATCGCCGTGGAGATCTGGCCGAGCATGTTCGGCACATTGCTGTTGGCGATGGCGACGCGATACTTCGACTCCCGGTCCATACTCAGGTTGGGAAAGTTCACCGCATTCTGGATGTTGCCGTGCTCAAGATAGTCGCGCAGTTCCTCGGCGACCATGATGGCGCAATTCTCCTCGGCCTCGGCGGTCGACGCCCCCAGGTGCGGCAGGGAGATGACCTTGGCGTGGCGGCTGCTCTTCGCACTGGGGAAATCGGATACGTAGCAGGCGAGCTTGTCGGCATCGAGCGCGGCGAGCACCGCGTCCTCGTTCACCACCCCTTCGCGCGAGAAATTGAGCAAGACCGCGGCCGGCTTCATCTGCCCGATGTTGTCGACATTGATCAGGTTGCGCGTGGCGTCCACCAGGGGCACGTGCAGGCTGACGAAGTCGGCGTTGCGCAGCACCTCGCCAACGCTGCCGGCGCGCTTGACCTGGGCCGGCAGGCTCCAGGCCGCATCGACGGTGATCTCCGGATCGTAGCCGAGCACCTGCATGCCCAGCTTGATGGCGGCCTCGGCGACCAGGCAGCCGATCTTGCCCAGGCCAATGATGCCCAGGGTATGTCCGGAGAGCTCCATGCCGGCGTAGGCCTTCTTGCCGTCCTCGACCTTCTTCTCCATCTCCGCGTCGGCCGGATCCAGCGCCGCGACGAAGGCCAGGGCATCGCGCAGGTTCCTCGCCGCGATGATCATGCCGGCCACCACCAATTCCTTGACCGCGTTGGCGTTGGCGCCAGGGGCATTGAACACCGGCACGCCGCGGGCCGACATGGCCTTCACCGGAATATTGTTGGTGCCAGCCCCGGCGCGGGCGATGGCGCGCACGCTGGATGCGATGTCGAGCTTGTGCATGTCGGCCGAACGCACCATCACCGCGTCCGGCTGGGGAATATCCTTGCCGACGTTGTAGCGCTCGGCGGGCAGGCGCGCCAAGCCGAGCGGAGATATCTGGTTGAGGACCAGGACCTTGAATTTGTCAGCCATGATTTTTTTCGAACTCCGCCATGTAATCGACCAGCGTCTGCACCCCGGCGATCGAGGTCGCGTTGTAGATCGAGGCGCGCATGCCGCCAACCGAGCGATGGCCCTTCAATTGCACCATGCCGCGGGCCTTGGCGCCCTTGAGGAAATCCTCGTCCTGGGCCGCATCGCGGAGGGTGAAGGGCACGTTCATGCGCGAACGGTCCGCTTTCGCCACCGGGTTCTTGTAGTAGCTGCTGGCATCGAGGAAATCATAGAGCAGCTTGGCCTTGGCGATGTTCTTCTGCTCGATGGCGGCGAGGCCGCCCTGCCGCTTGAGCCACTGGAAGACCAGACCGGCGATGTAGATCGAGTAGGTCGGCGGCGTGTTGAACATCGAATCGTTTTCGGCGTGAATCTTGTAGTCGAGCATCGCTGGCGGCGTCGGTACCGCCTTGCCGATCAGGTCGTCGCGCACGATGACGATGCAAAGCCCGGCCGGGCCGATATTCTTCTGCGCACCGGCGTAGATCAGGCCGTACTTGCTGACATCGACCGGGCGCGAAAGGATGTTCGAGGACATGTCGCAGACCAGCGGCACGCTGCCGCTGTCGGGGACCCACTGGAACTCCACGCCACCGATGGTCTCGTTGGCGGTGTAGTGCAGGTAGGCGGCATCCTTGGACGACTTCCAGCTCGACTGCGCCGGGGCATAGGTAAAGGCCTTGTCTTCGCTCGAAGCGACGACGTTCACCTGGCAGAATGCCTTGGCTTCCTTGATGGCCTTCTTCGCCCATTCGCCGGTATATACATAATCCGCCGTGCCCTTGCCGGCGAGCAGGTTGATCGGCACCATCTCGAACTGCAGGGTGGCGCCACCCTGGAGGAACAGCACCTTGTAGTTGGCGGGGATGGCCATCAACTCTCGCAGATCTGCCTCGGCCGCCTCGGCGATGCCGATGAACTCCTTGCCGCGATGGCTCATCTCCATCACCGACTGGCCGCTACCGTGCCAGTCGAGCATTTCGTCGGCAGCCTGCCGCAGGACTTCTTCCGGCAGCGCCGCGGGTCCGGCGCTGAAATTGATTACGCGCGTCATCTTCATTCTCCTTGGTCTTCGTCTTCGGTTTCAATGACTTTTTCTATGCCGGCGAGGACCGTGCCGTCATCGAGATTGATCAGCGTCACGCCCTGGGTCGAGCGGCCCATGACGCGGATCTGCTTAACCCTGGTGCGAATCAGCACCGCTCCGGTGGAAATCAGCATGACCTCGTCTTCGGGCTCGACCAGCACCGCGCCCACCACCTTGCCGTTGCGACCGCCGGTCTGTATGGCGATCATGCCCTTGGTGCCACGGCCGTGGCGCGTATATTCGGAAATGCGGGTGCGCTTGCCAAAGCCGTTCTCGGTGGCAGTGAGCACCGTATATTCCTCGGTCGCAGCGACCAGCATGGAGATCACCCGCTGATCCGTCTCCAGCATCATGCCGCGCACGCCGCGTGCCCCGCGGCCCATGGCGCGCACGTCGCCTTCGGCGAAACGCACGGCCTTGCCCGCGTCGGAGAACAGCATCACGTCGTAGCTACCGTCGGTAATGGCGACACCGATGAGAAAGTCGCCGACGTCGAGTCCGACGGCTATGATGCCCGCTTTGCGCGGGTTGGAAAAGTCGGAGAGCGGCGTCTTCTTCACCGTGCCCAGAGCCGTCGCCATGAAGACGAAATGCGCCTCGTCAAATTCCTTGACCGGCAGCACCGCGGTGATCTTTTCGCCATCCTCGAGCGGGAAGAGGTTGACGATGGGCTTGCCGCGGCTGGTCCGCCCGCCCTGCGGCACCTCATACACCTTCAGCCAGTAGACGCGGCCGCAGTTGGAGAAGCAGAGGATGTGGTCATGGGTGTTGGCGATGAACAGGTGGTCGACGAAGTCGTCTTCCTTCACCGCGGCCGCCGCCCGCCCGCGGCCGCCGCGCCGCTGGGCGCGGTAGTCGGCCAACGGCTGAGCCTTGACGTAACCGCCGTGCGACAGGGTCACCACCATGTCCTGCGGCGTGATCAGATCCTCGATGCCAAGGTCCTGGGTGTTCAGAACGATTTCCGAGCGGCGCTTGTCGCTGAACTGCGCCTTGATCGCCTTGAGCTCATCGACGATGATCAGGTTGATGCGTTCCGGACGTGCGAGGATGTCCAGCAGGTCGGCGATGGTCTCCATCACTTCCCGGTACTCGCCGATGATCTTGTCCTGCTCCAGTCCGGTCAGGCGCTGCAGGCGCAGCTCGAGGATGGCCTGAGCCTGGGCGTCCGAGAGCAGATAACCGCGGCTGGACAGGCCGAACTCCGGACCGAGGCCTTCCGGCCGCGAGGCTTCGGCGGCGGCACGGGAAAGCATGTCCTCGACCATCGCCGAGCGCCAGGTGCGCCCCATCAGGCCGCGCTTGGCATCAGCCGGCGTCGGCGCCGCCTTGATCAAGGCGATGATCTCGTCGACGTTGGACAGGGCGACGGCGAGGCCTTCGAGGATATGGCCACGGTCGCGCGCACGGCGCAGCTCGAAGACGCAGCGCCGCGTCACCACTTCGCGCCGGTGCGCGAGGAAGGCCGCCAGCATCTCCTTGAGGTTGAGCAAGCGCGGCCGACCGTCGACCAGCGCCACCATGTTCATGCCGAAGCTGTCCTGCAGCTGCGTCTGCTTGTAGAGGTTGTTCAGCACCACCTCCGGCACTTCACCGCGCTTCAGTTCGATCACCACGCGCATGCCCGACTTGTCCGACTCGTCCTGCAGGTGGGCGATGCCGTCGATCTTCTTTTCATTGACCAGTTCGGCGATCTTTTCGAGCAGGGTCTTCTTGTTGACCTGGTAGGGCAACTCGTCGACGATGATCGCCTGCTTGCCGCCCTTCTCCAGATCCTCGAAGTGGGTGCGCGCCCGCATGACGACCCGACCGCGGCCGGTCAGGTAGCCTTCGCGCACGCCGGAGACGCCGTAGATCAGGGCAGCGGTGGGAAAATCCGGGGCGGGAACGATTTCGATCAGCTTCTCCACCGGCATGTCGGCGTCACCCAGCAAGGCCAGGCAGGCGTCGACCACTTCGCCGAGATTGTGCGGCGGGATGTTGGTCGCCATGCCGACGGCGATGCCCGAAGAACCGTTGATCAGCAGATTGGGAATCTTCGCCGGCATGACCAGCGGTTCCTTTTCCGAGCCGTCGTAGTTCGGGCCGAAGTCCACCGTCTCCTTGTCGATGTCCGCGAGCAACTCATGGCCTATCCTGGCCATGCGGATTTCGGTGTAGCGCATGGCGGCGGCATTGTCGCCATCGACCGAGCCGAAGTTGCCCTGGCCATCGACCAGCATGTAGCGCAGCGAAAAGTCCTGGGCCATGCGCACGATGGTGTCGTAGACCGCGGTGTCGCCGTGCGGATGGTACTTGCCGATGACGTCGCCGACGATGCGCGCCGACTTCTTGTAGGCCTTGTTCCAGTCGTTGGAGAGTTCGTGCATGGCGAACAGAACCCGCCGGTGCACCGGCTTCAGACCATCGCGCACGTCCGGCAGCGCGCGGCCGACGATCACGCTCATGGCGTAATCGAGATAGGAGTGGCGCATCTCCTCTTCGAGGCTGATGGTCAGCGTTTCTTTGGCAAAACTGGTGGTCATCTATCCTACTTCGGCTGAGTTTCCGGCGGCGCAAAATGGCGCAGGTGAAAACGGCGGATTTTAGCATGCCCGACAGCCTTCCCCATGGCTCCCGATGGAGCCCCGCGCGGTTTGTATCCGCCTGGGTTTTGTGCTTAAATCGCCCGGCGAAGCAGGCGGAGACAAGCAAGAGCAAGGATTTCAAGGATCGTGCGCCCAGCGCGGGAGCCGGTCGCCGCGATAGATCCCAGCGGCATATTGGAGGATTTCATTTTGAACATGCGAATTGCCCATGTGGCCCTGGTCGCGACCTTCTGCATCGCCGTCGTCGCGCAAGCGCAAACCACCGGTGACGCCAACAAGCCGGCTGCACCCGCCCCCGTCGTTGCAACGCCGCCACCCGCTCCGCCGGCAGCGCCGAAGCCGGTCACCGTCGTCCTCAAAGGCGTCTTCCAGGGCAACAGCGCCCGCCTCGTGGGCGCCGGCAAGCTACAGATCGACCAGGACGTGGTCGCCAAAATCAACGATTTCGGCCACCTCAAGCAGGTGATCATCGGCGGCCATACCGACCGGCTCGGCAAGGCCGCCGCCAACCAGAGGCTGTCCGAAAAGCGCGCCGACGCCGTGAAGGACTATCTGGTCAGCAAGGGCGTAGACGGCAAGCTGATCGAGACCTTCGGCTTCGGCGCCACGCAACCGCTGCAGGGCCTGCCCCGCTGCGAAGACAATCTGCCGAAGAAGAAGTTGATCGAGTGCCTGGCGCCGCATAATCGCGTCGAAGTGGGAATCCAGCCGGCCGCAAAGTAATCCGTTTCGAAACTAGCCGCGAACCCCGCCTGGCGCGGGGTTTTTTCGCATGCCACCACCCGACCCCATAGACCTGCTGATCGAGGCGCGCTGGATCATTCCGGTCGAACCGCCCGATACGACGCTGGAACAGCACGCGCTGGCCGTCGATGGCGGTCGCATCGTCGCGTTGCTGCCCGTCGCCGAAGCGAACCTGCGTTATCAGCCACGCCGGCGGGTCTGCCTCGACCAGCACCTGCTGATCCCGGGCCTGGTCAATCTGCATACCCACGCCGGCATGACGCTGCTGCGCGGCTATGCGGATGACATTAACCTGATGAATTGGCTAAAGCAGCGCATCTGGCCGGCGGAGCGCCAGCACGTCTCAGCCGACTTCGTGCGTGACGGCAGCCTCCTCGCCGGCGCCGAAATGCTGCGCGGTGGCATCACCTGCTTCAACGACATGTACTTTCACCCCGAGGCGGCGGCCGAAGCCGCAATCAAGCTGGGCATGCGCGCCGCCCTCGGCATGGTGGTGGTCGAGTATCCCAGCGCTTACGCCGCCGATGCCGACGACTACCTGGCCAAGGGACTGGCGGCCCGCGACGCACTGCGCGACGAGCCGCTGATCAGCTTCTGCATGGCGCCGCACGCCCCCTACACGGTGAGCGACCGCACCCTGGAACGCATCACGACGCTGGCCAACCAACTCGACCTGCCCATCCACATGCACCTGCACGAGACGCGTGCCGAGATCGCCGACAGCCTCAAGGAATTCGGCCTGCGCCCTCTGGCCCGACTGCACCGTCTGGGTTTCCTCGGCCCGAACCTGATCGCCGTACACGCGGTGCATCTCGAGGCCGATGAACTGGCCCTGCTCGCCGAGCAAGGCTGTGCCGTGGCCCATTGCCCGACCTCGAACATGAAGCTGGCCAGCGGTATCGCCCCCATCGCCGCCCTGCAGCAGCGCGGCGTCCGCATCGGCCTCGGCAGTGACGGCGCGGCGAGCAACAACCGTCTCGACCTGCTGCGCGAAATGCATCAGGCGGCGCTGCTGGCCAAGGTGGCAACGGGAGATGCCACCGTGCTAGCCGCCCACCAGATATTGCGCATGGCAACCCTCGAAGGCGCCGCCGCACTCGGCCTGGACGGCCGCATAGGCTCGCTCAGCGCCGGCAAGGAGGCCGATCTGTGCGCCGTCCGCCTCAATGACATCATGCTGCAACCCTGCTACAACCCAGCCTCGCACCTGGTCTACGCGGCCGGCCGCGAACAGGTGAGCCACGTCTGGGTAGGCGGCGTGGAACGGGTCAGCGAAGGGATGCTCCTTGGCTGCGCCACATCGCAATTGCTTGACGTGGCCCAATCATGGCATAATAGAATAACTGAGTGAGTTGCAATAGACAGGAAATCCACGGCATCGTCCGCCTGCGTCACTCCAGGCAATAGCGAGCCAAACAGCGCAAAACGAAAGAGGGGATCATGAAAATACAAACCGCAAAACTCTCCCTGCTGCTGAGCGCGATGGCGCTCAGCGTAACTGCATTCGCTCAGACGCCCCCGAACGGCTATGCCGTCAATTCCAGCGGAAGCGTCGTCAAGAGCGGCTTCGGCCTCTGCTGGCACACCGGCGCGTGGACGCCGGCGATGGCCATTGCCGAATGCGATCCCGATCTGGTGAAGAAGGATGCCGCGGCAAAAGCGCCTGCGGCCATGCCGGCACCGCTAGCGCCGCCGGCGCGGCCACCGGCCGCCGCCCCGGCGCCCAAGCCCGCCGCAGCGAAAGTGACGCTCGCCGCCGATGCGCTGTTCGACTTCGACAAGGCGGTGCTGCTTCCCGCAGGCAAGTCCAAGCTGGACGAGCTCACTGCCAAGATCAAGGATCTCAAGCTTGAAGTCATCATCGCCGTCGGTCACGCCGACCGCTTCGGTACCGACAAGTACAATCAGAAGCTCTCCGAGCGGCGCGCTGAGGCCGTCAAGGCCTATTTGGTCGGCAAGGGCATAGAAGCAAACCGCGTCTACACCGAGGGCAAGGGCAAGAAGCAGCCGATAACCAAGCCAAACCAGTGCAAGGGCGCGAAGAGCAAGAAGGTCATCGCGTGCCTGCAACCGGATCGCCGCGTCGAAATCGAAGTGATCGGTACGCGGACGCCGAAATAAGTACGAGTCTGACCAAAAAGCCCTGCGCTGCAGGGCTTTTTTTTTCCTGGAGCACCGGCCATGGCTGAGGCAAGCAACGTCGATCCGGGGGAACTGGAAAAGTTCGGCGAACTCGCGCATCGCTGGTGGGATCCGAACTCGGAGTTCAAACCCCTGCACGACATCAACCCGCTGCGCCTGGACTGGATAGACGCGGCGGTCAAGCTGCGCGGCAAGGCCGTGCTCGATGTCGGCTGCGGCGGTGGCATACTCTCCGAGAGCATGGCCGACAGGGGCGCCAAGGTCATGGGCATAGACCTCTCCGAACGCCCCCTCGGCGTCGCCCGCCTGCACCTGCTGGAGAGCGGCCGCCAGGTCGACTACCGGCAGGTGTCGACCGAAGATCTGGCGCTGCAGATGCCGGGGGCCTTTGATGCCGTATGCTGCCTGGAACTGCTCGAACACGTCCCCGATCCGGCAAGCACGGTGCGCGCCTGCGCCGCCCTGCTCAAGCCCGGCGGCCTGGCCTTCTTCTCCACCATCAATCGCAACCCCAAGGCCTATCTGTACGCGGTGATCGGCGCTGAATACCTGCTCAAGCTGCTGCCGCGCGGCACCCACGACTACGCCCGCTTCCTGCGCCCCGCCGAACTGGCGCGCGCTTGCCGCGAAGCCGGACTGCAAGTCGAGGAAATCGTTGGCATGAGCCACAACCCCTTGCGCAAGACCTACAAGCTCGGCACCGATACCAGCGTGAATTATCTGTTGCGCGCCCGTAAAGATGCATAGCGCTGCAGTCCTCTTCGATCTCGACGGTACCCTGGCCGATACCGCGCCCGACCTGGGCGCGGCCTTGAATCGTCTGCTGGAGGAGGAAGGGCGCAGCGCGCTGCCGATGGAGATCCTGCGTCCGCACGTCTCCGGTGGTGCCCGCAGTCTGATCCAGGCGGGATTCGCCCGCGTCCCCGGGGACGATGATTTCCCCAGGCTGACGACCCGCTTCCTCGAGCACTACGCCGCAAGTCTGTGCGTCGCTACCGAACTGTTCCCCGGCGTCCTGGCCATGCTCGAGGTGCTGGAGCAGCGCGGCCTCAAATGGGGCATAGTCACCAACAAGGCGCAGCGCTTTGCCCTGCCGCTGGTCGAACAACTGGGCCTGCGCCGGCGCGCCGCCTGCATCGTCAGCGGCGACACGGCGCTGCGCCCCAAACCGCACCCGGCGCCGCTGTTGCTGGCCTGCGCCGCGTTGCAGGAAAGTCCGGTGAGCGTGTCCTACGTCGGCGACGACCGGCGCGATATCGTCGCGGGTCGCGCCGCGGGACTGTCAACGGTAACCGCTGCCTACGGCTATCTCGGCGGAGAAGATCACTACGCCACCTGGCAAGCCGACGCCGTCATCGATCAGCCCGGCGATCTGCTGGCCCTGTTAGGGAAGCCAGAGTACTACGGGTAAGCCTTGTACTTTGGCCCGGTCGCCCCCATAATTGCGACATGGTCGTAATTCCGGCAAACCGGAAGCATTCTGGACGCGGGTTCGATTCCCGCCACCTCCACCATGGGGGGGTGTACTGGCTTCGACAGGGTGATCGATGGTGAGCAGGCGGCCCGAGAGGCGACGGACGTAATCCGCGCAAAACCACAAACGCCAACGATGAGCGTTTCGCACTGGCCGCCTAATATCGGCCTGCTGAGGATGTAGCCGTCCAAGAAACAGAATGGCTATCGGCGGGGGCTTCGGCCCCCGTCGTCATTGGTAAGGCCTGCCGTCATACGGCAGACCTTACCAATGACGCTGATCATTACCGCCTTTCCCCCAGCCCCTTTCCCATGGCAAGGGGTGACGCTGGTTCGCCGCTACGCGGCTCCATATCTAATACAAATGGCAGTGGACGCTATGGGTGGGCGAGATGGCGGTCTCGCCCGGATAGACGCTGCTGCACTGGGGCAGGGCGTGCGGGCAACGGCCGTGAAAGTGGCAGCCGCTGGGCGGATTGGCGGGCGAGGGAAGATCCCCGGCGAGGAGCAGGCGCTCACGCCGCGCCTGCGGGTCCGGCACCGGGACCGCCGAGAGCAGGGCCTGGGTGTAAGGATGCTGGGGGCTGCGCAGGATTTCTTCGACCGTTCCGCGCTCGACGATGCGGCCCAGGTACATCACCGCCACTTCGTGCGCCAGATACTCGACCACGGCGAAATTGTGGGTGATGAACAGGTAGGACAGCGCCAGGCGCTGCTGCAATTCGCGCAGCAGATTGAGTATCTGCGCCTGCACCGAAACGTCGAGGGCCGAGGTCGGCTCGTCGCAGACGATCAGTTCCGGCCCGACTGCCAGGGTGCGCGCGATGGCAATACGCTGGCGCTGGCCGCCGGAGAACTCGTGCGGATAACGCAGCGCCGCCTCGGCCGGCAGACCGACCTGATCGAGCAGCTTGGCCACCGCCTCGGTCCTCGCTCGCGGACTGCCCACCAGATTCAATGCCACCATGCCCTCGGCGACGGTCTCATTGATGCGCAGGCGCGGGTTGAGCGAGGCGTAGGGATCCTGGAAGATCATCTGCATCTGTCGCCGCAGCGGACGCAATCGATGCCGCGCAAGCCCCGTCAGTTCCTGCCCATGCAGGCGCACCGAGCCGACCACCGGCACGTCGAGGCGGAGCAGCGCCTTGCCCACGGTGGTCTTGCCGCAACCCGACTCGCCCACCAGCGCCAGGGTGCGTCCGCGGCGCAGCGTAAAGGAAACGCCGTCGACCGCCTTGACGTAGCCGACAGCCCGCCTGAGGAAGCCCGCGCGTATGGGGAAATGCACGGCCACCGACTCGGCTTCGAGCACGATGGCGTCAGCCTCGGGGCTTACTGCGCAGACGGCGGTGCTCGCCTCGGGCGGTAATACCACCGCACCCTGCCCGGGCCGGTAGAGGTGGCAACGCACCCAGTGCTGTGGCGCGATCGCCACCGCATCCGGCGCCCGTTCCCGGCAAGCGGGGAAGACGGCCGGGCAGCGGTCCGCGAAGTGGCAACCCACCGGCCAGGCTCCGACCGCCGGCACCTGGCCGTGGATGGTGGCCAGAGCAGCGCCCCGCCTTTGCATATCGGGCAATGCCGCGAATAGTTTCTGCGCGTAGGGGTGGCGCGGTGCCGCGAAGAAATCCGCCACCGGCGCCGACTCGACGATTTCCCCGGCATACATGACACCGACGCGCTGCGCCATCGCCGCGATGACGCCCAGGTCGTGACTGATCAAGAGCATGCCCATGTGCCGCTCGGCCTGCAGGCGGCGCAGCAGATCGAGTATTTCCGCCTGTATGGTGACATCGAGCGCGGTGGTCGGCTCGTCGGCGATCAGCAATTGCGGATCGCCGGCCAGGGCCATGGCGATCATCACCCGCTGTTTCATGCCGCCGGACAGCTGGAAGGGGTACTCTTCCAGGCGCCGCGGCGCATCGGCGATGCCGACCGCCGCCAGCAGTTCCAGTGTCTTCTGGCGCCGATCGGCGGCAGCCAAGTCGCGGCGCTGCGCCAGCGCTTCATCGATCTGGCGGCCGACCGTGAGCACCGGGTTCAAGCTCGATGACGCCTCCTGAAATATCATCGCCAGCCCTCGTCCGCGCACCTCGCGCATTTCCGCCTCGGTGAGCCGCATCAGCTCCCTGCCGCGCAAATGCACTTCGGCCGCGCGCAGGCGCGCCGCATCGGGCAGCAGGCGGGTCAGCGCCAGCGCCGTCAGCGACTTGCCGCAACCGGATTCGCCGACCAGGGCGTAGGTCTCGCCCGCGGCGATATCGAAGGAAACGTCGGAGATCACCGGCGCCGATCGCAGACCGCGGACGATGTCCACGCGCAGGCCGCGCAGCGACAGCAGAGGAACCATGGCTTGCCCCGCGTCCATTCAGGCAGACCCGGCGACCCGCGGGTCGAAGGCATCGCGCACCGCATCGGCGAGCAGATTGGCGGCCAGGACCAGCGCAAACATGAAGGCGAAGGCGGCCGTCAGCGACCACCAGACGGTCGGCTCGCGCGCCAGCTCCATGCGCGCATTGTTGATCATGGTGCCGAAGCTGATGGTCGTCGGATCGACGCCTATGCCCACGTAGGAGAGCACGGCCTCGGCCAGCACCAGTTGCGAGAAATCCATCACCAGGGTGATCAGCACGATGTGCATCAGGTTGGGCAGGATGTGGCGGAGCAGGACCCGCAGATGCGACAGGCCAACGGCGTGCGCCGCTTGCACGAACTCCAGTAGCGACACCTTGAGCGTTTCGCCACGCAGCAAGCGGCACAGTCCGGTCCAACTGGTCATGCCGAGGATCAGGCACAGCGAGAGCAGGCGCACGTCGGCGCGTTCCACCGAGGTGGTGAACCATTGCGGATGACCGTCGATCACCACCTGCATCATCAGCACTGCCGCAGCGATCAGCAGCACCCCCGGCACGGAAGAGATGGTGGTGTAGAGGTACTGGATGAGGTCGTCGACCCAGCCGCGGAAATAGCCGGCCAGAATGCCCAGTGTCACCGCCAGCGGCAGCAGCACCAGGGTCGTCAGCAGGCCGATCAGCAGGGCCGTGCGTACGCTCTTCAGTGCCAGGTAGAGCACGTCCTGGCCGACCTTGTCGGTGCCGAAGACGTGGTAGGCGCCGGACAGCGCCGCCAGCGCCGCCGCTATGAGCAATATGGCTGCCGACGCCGCCAGCACGGCGCGCCAGGCGAACGCGGTTTCATCGCGCCGGAGCCTGCGCCAGGCCTCGCCGACGGTGGAGCGGCCCTGTCGCGCCAGGCCCGTGGTCACCAGTGCCGCGAGCGCCAGCCAAGCCAGGGTGGCGCCGAGGAGAGCCGCTAGCAGCCTGTTGGCGATGTCGGCAAGGCGTTCGCCCTCGCGTTCGCCGAGATGGCTGCCGCCATAGCGCAGGCGCGGGTAGTCGCGTACCGATCGCCCATCGGGCAACTCCATAGCCTCCTTGCTGTAGAGCCGGGTCGCCAGCGGCTCCGAATAGGTTTTCTCCACCCGGGTGCGCAAGTCGACGAGTGCCAGGTCGAGCACCGAGCGCAGATCCACCGAGTAATTGGCCCGCGCCTCGCCAGCCTGCTCGGGCAGGCGAAGTCGAAAGTGCAGGGAATCGAGCAAACCGATGGCGACGAAGACGGCGAGCAGGGTCGCTGCCGCCATGGCGGTCGAATTGCGGCCGACATGGCGCCAGCTGCGCCGCAGCGGTTCGCTGCGGCGCGCCGCCACGGCGCCGGCCAGCATCAGGACGAACAGAGTCCAGATCAGGATATCGCTCCACAGCGCTACGGGCATGATGGCCATCGCGTCAACCGAGGCGGATACGCGGATCGACGATCGCGTAGGACAGATCGGTGAGCATCAGGCCGACGATGTAGAGCAGGGAGCCGATGAACACCATGGCCCGCACCACCGAGAAATCCTGAGCGGCGATGGCGTCTATCGTGTAGCTGCCGAGCCCGGGAATGCCGAAGAAAGATTCGGTGAGCAGGCTGCCCATGAAGAGCATGGGAATCACCACGACGACCCCGGTGAGGATGGGGATCATGGCGTTCTTCAGCACATGGCCGAAGAGCACCGATACCTCGGACAGGCCTTTGGCGCGCGCCGTGCGCACGTAATCGCGGTTGACCTCCTCGAGGAAGATGGTGCGGTACCAGCGGGTGTTGGCACCGATGCCGGCGATGACGCTGATGGCCACCGGCAGGACGAGAAAGCGCAGCGCGTCGAACCCCTGCTGGAAGCCCGAAATCGGCACCAGCCGCCACATCTTGCTCACCAGGTATTGGCCGCCGATGATGTAGAACATGCTCGATATCGACATCGCGGCGACGCAGAGCACCACGCCCCAGAAGTCGATGGCGCTGGCGCGGAACATCACCAGCAGCAGGGCCAGGGCAATGGTGACGTATAGCTCGAGCACGAATACCGGCACGGCGATGGCCAGCGACGGCCCCATGCGCGCCCTGATCTCGGCGCCGATGTCGCGACCATCCTCGGCCCGCCCGAAGTCGAAGACGAACATGCGCACCGACTTCTGGAAGAAGATGGTGGCGGAGATCTTTTCGCTGCCTGTGGCTTGCGCGTTCCAGAACAGCGGTTGGTCGTAGCCTCGCTCCGCCTTCCAGCGGGTGATGGCCTCCGGCGTCACCCTTTTCACGCCGAGCTGCATGCGCGCCATGTCGTCGGGCGTATTGACGACGAAGAACAGGGCGAAGGTCAGCAGGTTCACTCCGATCAGTATGGGCAGGGCGTAGAGCAGGCGGCGCAGCAGGTAGGCAAGCATCAGCGCGTCCCTGTCTGGCGCTCGCGCCGTCGGTAATCGCGCCAGGCCGGCACGGCGATCAGGACCGCCAGCGCCAGCAGGGCCAGCAGCGGCCAGACGCGCGGCGGATTCCACTGGCGCCTGAGCTTTTCGCGCAGCGCCACGTCTATGCCCAGGTACTTGAAGCGGCTGCGGATGATCTTTCCCGGTTTCTGGTTCCTCACCCAGGAATGGAAGAGCGCGTATTCCTTGTCGAAGTAGCCGAACATCCACGGGGCGTCGTGGCGCAGTAGTTCGACCATTTGGTCGATCACCGCCTGACGCTGGGGACCGTCGGCCATGCCCTTCATCTGTTCGTAGAGGGCATCGTACTGCGGGTTGTCGTAGTTGGCTGCATTCTCGCCCATGGTCTTGGCCTTGGCCTGCCCGCTCTGGAAGAGGAAGAGGAAATTCTCCGGGTCGGGGTAATCGGCATTCCAGCCCCAGTAGAACAGCTGCGCCGTGCCCAGACGCATCTTGTCCTGGAAACGATTGTAGTCGGTCGAGCGCACCACCAGCTGCACCTCTATCTTCGCCAGCTGTTTGTGCAGCCAGTCGATCTGCGCCTTGTCGCCGACGCCACCGACGGTGGTATCGAGGTGGATCAGCAGCGGCTCGCCGCTCACCGCGTCGCGACCGCGCGGATATCCGGCCTCCGCGAGTAGTTGCCTGGCCACCTCGACGCTCTTTCTCCGTGCCTGGCCGTCAACCCAGTCGTAGACGTAGGGGTTGATTCCGGCCGCGCCCTGACGATAGCCGAACAGCCCCGGCGGAATGGGACCCATGGCCGGCACGCCGCGGCCGTTGAGGAAGATGGAGATGTGCTCTTCCTCGTCGATGGCGATGGAGATCGCCAGGCGCAGCTTGCGCGCCCGCTCGGAGTTGCCGCCGACCACGGGATCGAGCATGTTGAAGCCGGCGTAGCGGCTGGTCGGCGTCACCGCCGTCTGCAGCCTGATGCCACGGGCCCGCATCGCGTCGGAAACGGTGACGTCGGCCTGACTCGCGATTTGCACCGCCTGGTCGAAATTGTCGGACGCGACGCCGGACGCATCGTAATACCCCTGGAGGAACTTGTTCCAGTAGGGAATCGCCTCGCGCTCGCGCACGAAGACGACCTTGTCGATGAAAGGCAGGCGCTTGCCGCAGTCGGCCAGCAGGCCCGCCGCCGCGTCTTCCGCCTCGCCTGCGCAGGGATAGGTCTCGCCGCGCCAATTGGGGTTGCGTGCGAGCACCATGCGCGCATTTGGATTGTTCTCGATGAGCATGTAGGGACCGGTGCCGACCGGATACCAGTCCAGCGTCAGGTTCTTCGCCGCCATGCCCGGCTGGGCGAAGAAGCGATCGACCTCGGGCGGTACTGGCACGAAGAAGGTCATCGCCAGCCACTGCGTGAATTGCGGGTACTTTCCCTTGACGCGGATGCGGAAGCCGTAGCGATCCAGCAGTTCGACGCCGGCCAGTGGATGGGCGCCGACATCGAGCCAGGCCGACTTGTCGCGGTCCGCCAGGCGCAACTCGGCGCCCAGTTCGCGCAGGCCGATGATGTAATCGCTCATCAACTCCAGTATCGGCGAATGCAGACGCGGATGCGCGAGGCGCTTGATCTGGTACACGTAATCGGCGGCCACCAGTTCGCGCGTCCCGGTCTGGGCAAAATC
>Ga0172380_10005197_pt1 | contig 16012 bp, 12 predicted proteins | sample Leawe162metaG_FD_119747 | JGI IMG/M metagenome (GOLD analysis project Ga0172380, IMG submission 119747) | Leachate microbial communities from a municipal landfill in Southern Ontario, Canada - Leachate well 162 metaG | ecosystem: Engineered > Solid waste > Landfill > Unclassified | place...
GATTGGCCGATGAATACGCCCATTGAAATGACCGCACCTTCTTCCACGATCACGCCCTCGACGATTTCGGAGCGCGCGCCGATGAAGCAGTTGTCTTCGATGATGGTGGGGTTGGCCTGCACCGGCTCCAGCACGCCACCGATACCGACACCGCCGCTCAAGTGCACGTTCTTGCCGATCTGTGCGCAGGAGCCGACGGTGGCCCAGGTGTCCACCATGGTGCCTTCATCCACATAGGCGCCGATATTGCAGTAGGAAGGCATCAACACCACGTTTTTTGCGATGTAGGCGCCGCGCCGCGCGGCAGCAGGAGGTACCACGCGGAAGCCGCCTTCGCGGAATTCCTTGGAGTTGTAGTCTGCAAACTTGGACGGCACCTTGTCAAAGTAATTGGTGAAGCCACCTTTGATGAAGGCGTTGTCCTCGATGCGGAAAGACAGCAGCACGGCTTTCTTCAGCCACTGGTGGGTTACCCATGCGCCGTCGATTTTCTCGGCCACACGGAGCTTGCCCTGATCCAGATATTCGACCACGGTGTTGATGGTCTCTTTCAGCTGCGCATCGACGTTGCGCGGCGTGATCTCGGCGCGGCGTTCAAAGGCTTCTTCGATGATGGATTGTAATTGGGGCATAGCGGGTTCCTGTTTTATGAATAAATTGTTAATCTTTAACCGGTATCGGGTTCCAACCCGACATACCGGGCTGAAAACCGGCCTATAAAGACCGGGTGAATTCTGCGATACGTCGTGCGGCTTCCAGTGTTTCTTCCAGAGTGGCAACCAGTGCCAGGCGGATGAAATTCGCACCGGGGTTGATCCCGTGCGCCTCGCGAGCAAGGAAACTGCCCGGCAACACGGATACATTATAGTCGCGGTACAGGCGTTGCGCGAAGGTGGTATCCGCGATCGGAGTACGCACCCAAAGGTAGAAGCCGGCATCGGGTTTAAAAACAGGTAATACAGGCGCGAGCAGGGCGATAACTTGTTCGAACTTCTCCGCATACAAACGGCGGTTTTCGGCGACATGCACCTCGTCCTTCCATGCGGCAACGGTTGCGGCTTGCACCGCCGGATTCATCGCGCATCCATGATAGGTGCGGTACAGCGCAAACTTTTCCAGCACATCGGCATCGCCGACGACAAAGCCGGAACGCATGCCGGGCACGTTGGAGCGTTTGGACAGGCTGGAGAACGCCACCAGATTCCGGTAATCCACGCGGCCAAGTTGCTGTGCGGCCTGCAACGCACCCAGCGGTTTCTCTTCGCCAAAATATATTTCCGAATAACACTCATCCGCCGCAATGACGAAACCGTAGCGGTCACTCATCTCGAATAGCATTTGCCACTCGGTTAGCGGCATCACATGTCCGTTGGGATTGCCCGGTGAACAAACATAGACGAGTTGTGTGCGCTGCCAGATTTCTTCTGCCAGTTGCGCGAAATTCAAGGCATAGTCGTCTGCGGGCTGCGTGTTGAGGAAATGTGGTGTCGCCCCGGCCAGGAGTGCTGCACCCTCGTAGATCTGGTAGAACGGATTGGGGCAAATCACCACCGGATCAGGCCGGCTACGATCAAGCACCGCTTGTGCAAATGCGAACAGGGCTTCACGGCTGCCGTTTACCGGTAATACCTGAGTTTTTGCATCTGGTACGGGAATACCGTAGCGGTGGGACAGCCAGCCGACGATGGTGGTACGCAAGGTTTCGCTGCCGACCGTTGTGGGATAATGCGCCAGCCCGTCCAGTCCTGCACTCAACGCCTCCCGGATAAAGGCAGGTGTTGCATGTTTGGGTTCGCCGATGTACAGACTGATTGGCCTGAGCGCGGCATTGGCGCTGACTTCACCAAACAATTTGGCGAGCTTCTGAAACGGGTAGGGCTGTAGCTTTTTCAGGTCTGGATTCATCTGTAAACTCGCGGCGCGAAGGAATGCGCATTATAAGGGTCGGTCAATTGCCAACAAAAAGAAATGTATTGCCGGTTGCCGGCGTCTTGAGCGGGGCGCTGGTGTGGGGCTTGATCTGGTATCCCTACCGCATACTTCAGGATGCCGGTGTCTCCGGTGTGATGGCGACCTTTCTTACCTACTTTCTGGCGCTGCTGTGGGGCGCTTTTGTGTTGCCGCGCGTGTGGCGCGAACGCTCGACCATTGGTGGCTGGGCGTTGCTGTTGGCATTAAGCACGGGCTGGGCCAATCTGGGCTATGTACTGGGGATGTTGCAGGGCGAGGTGATGCGTGTGCTGCTGTTGTTCTATCTTGCGCCGGTCTGGACCATCTTGTTCTCGTACTGGTTGCTGAGTGAACGACTCAATCGTTATGGCTATGCCATCGTTGTGCTATCCCTGGGCGGCGCATTCAACATACTGTGGCGACCGGGACTTGGTTTCCCGTTGCCGCAAAACCCGGCTGAATGGCTGGGACTGTCGGCGGGTATGGGTTTTGCACTGTCGAATGTCGTTTCGCGCCGCGCCGGGCACATTTCTGTCGAAGTGAAATCATTTAGTCTGTGGATTGGGACAGCCATACTGGCCTTGCCGTTTTTGTTGTGGCAAGGCGGGATGGCAGTGCAGGTTGCGTCGATCACCACCCTGTCATGGCTATTGCTGGCACTGATGGGAGTAGTGTTGTGTGCGACCAGTTTTGCCGTGCAATACGGGGTGACGCACTTGCCTGCCAATCGTGCCATTGTGCTGTTTCTGTCTGAACTGGTATTCGCTGCTGTATCTTCCTGGCTTCTTGCGCAGGAAAGTATGGGTTGGCGCGAGTGGATCGGTGCGACGCTTATCATTTCCGCCAGCCTGATGTCAGGCAGGTTGGTTCCGCTGACGCGCAGCACGACGGTGCAAGTCTGAAATCAAGCCAGGGATCTCGCGCTATCGGAGCAATTGTCAGTCTGGAGGGGCGTGGGTTAGACTGGCGGCACCTGCTGTTAAACCAATCAGGAATAAAAAATATAATGTCCCGGTACGACCTGAATGCACCACTTGCCACCATCGAGATATCCAAGTGTTTTGACAACACTGATCCGAATCTGGTGTGGGTGAAGGCGATCGATACCATCCGCCTGATTTATCCGCACTACGATTTCACTCTGGTCGAAAAAGTGTACAAAGACGTGCAGCGTATATTCTACGGTGAGTTTCCGGGCTATGCCCCGATCAAGACCCTGTACCACGACCTGTCGCACACTCTCGAAGTATTCATGTGCGGTGTACGCCTGATGCACGGTATGCATCGTTCCGGCATCCTGCTGACGGAGGAAGAGATCACCCTGATGCTGTTGGCTATCCTCATGCATGACATCGGTTATGCGCAGCGGTGCGGGGAGGAGGTTGGTACCGGCGCGCAACTTACGCGTACTCACGTAAAGCGCGGCGTGAATTTCATGGAACACTACTTCGGCGAGCGCAGGTTGCCCTCGGAGATATTGGTGGACGTGAAAGCCATGATCCTGGGGACAGAGCACTTCCATCCCTTTGCACAAATCGACTTTGCCAACGAGCGCTCCCGCCTGCTGGCGCAGATCGTGGCCACTGCGGATATTGTGGGACAGATGGCGGATCGCAAGTATGTTGAGAAGCTGGCATTCCTGTTCCTCGAGTTCCAGGAGGCTGAATTCGGCAACTACCGCAGCATGTACGATCTGATGTGCCAGACCCCGCATTTTTACCAGCTCACGCGTGAAAAGCTGGATGGAGTGCTGGGCGGTATTTATTGCCATATGGATCGTCATTTCGAGGCGGTGTTCGGTATGCGATGCAACTATTACGTCGAGGCCATCGAGAACAACATGGCCTACCTCAGGAGCGTGGTTGTTCGGGGCGAAGCAGATCTGCTGAAATCGCTCAAGCGCTACGGCATTGCGCGCAGTTACAGTCTGTTGCAGGCTGCTGCTTGAACTGTTACCTGCCTGAATCCACCATGCACCCTGTTCAATTCGGAACACCACTGTCTGTTTCTGCTACCCGAGTCATGCTGCTCGGCAGCGGCGAACTCGGCAAGGAAGTCATCATCGCGTTGCAACGCTTTGGCGTGGAAGTCATCGCGGTGGACCGTTATGCGAATGCACCCGGACAGCAAGTGGCGCACCGGGCGCATGTCATCAACATGGCAGATGGTGCTGCTCTGCGGGCGCTGATCGAACAGGAAAGACCGGATGTCATCGTGCCTGAGATCGAGGCCATCGCCACCGCCATGTTGGTCGAGATCGAACAGGAAGGACTGGCGCGCGTCATCCCTACTGCGCGTGCGGCGCAACTCACCATGCACCGCGAAGGCATTCGCCGTCTCGCCGCCGAGACACTGGGGTTGCCGACTTCGCCTTACCGCTTTGCCGACAGTCTGCAAGAGATGCGGGCTGCGACAGATGCTATCGGCTACCCGTGTATCGTTAAGCCAGTGATGTCGTCTTCGGGCAAGGGGCAGTCAAAACTCGACAGTGCGGATGACGTGGAGGCGGCGTGGAATTATGCCGCCAGCGGTTCTCGCGTGAATCAGGGGCGAGTCATCATCGAGGGTTTTATTGATTTTGATTACGAGATAACCCAGCTCACCGTGCGCGCAATCGGTGCGAACGGTGAAACCGAAACCCACTTCTGCGCGCCCATCGGCCACGTGCAGGTGCATGGTGATTACGTCGAGAGCTGGCAGCCGATGGCGATGTCACCGCTGGCTTTGCAGCGCTCGCGTGACGTTGCAAAAAAGATCACCGACGATCTGGGTGGATTGGGCATCTTCGGTGTTGAACTATTCGTCAAGGACGATGAGGTGTGGTTCAGCGAGGTCAGCCCGCGCCCGCACGACACCGGCATGGTTACGATGTGCAGCCAGCGCCACAGTGAATTCGAACTCCACGCCCGCGCCATCCTTGGTCTGCCGGTGGATACCACCCTGCGCGCACCGGGCGCTTCGGCGGTAATCTATGGTCAGCTCGATGAAGCAGGCATTGCCTTTAGCGGTGTGGACGAGGCTTTGCGCGTACCGGAATCCGATCTGCGCTTGTTCGGCAAACCCGAATCATTCAAACGTCGCCGCATGGGTGTGGCGCTGGCGACGGGTCGTGATACCGACGAGGCGAGGGCTCGCGCCAAGCTTGTAGCCAGCAAGGTGACCCCGGTCAAGGCATGATCCTCGGCATCCATCACGCAACCTTCTTGTGTCGTGACCTCGTCCGTTCGCGTACCTTCTACGAAAGTGTGCTGGGGCTTCATTCCGATCCATCACGCCCTGACATGGGATTCGATGGCATGTGGTATTTCCTTGGCCCCCACCAGCAAATCCACCTGATGCAGTTGCCCGACCCGGAGGCCGGATTGCAGCGTCCGGCGCATGGCGGCCGCGACCGTCACGTCGCCTTCACGGTGTCGGATCTGGCTGTCCTGATGGAAAAACTGGATGAGGCGGGGGTTGCTTACAGCCTGAGCCGGTCCGGACGGCGTGCGCTGTTCTGCCGCGATCCGGATCAGAATGCGCTGGAGTTCATCGAGGTTTCGCCGTGAATGCCGGCAGCGATATCAGTCCGCGCGACTGGTATCGGGCGGCCTGCGAGCGCTCCGGCATTGCCTGTGATGCATGCCAACTGGCCGCCATAGAAGAACTGGAAGTGCTGTGGCAGCAGTTGGTCGAATTCAAGGCCAGACGCAACCAGTTTCTCGGTCGTAGCCTGTTGAGTCCGGAGGTGCCCAAGGGTTTGTACATCTGGGGCGGAGTGGGGCGCGGCAAGACTTTCCTCATGGACGGTTTCTATGCCTGTCTGCCGTATCGGCGCAAACGCCGCATCCATTTCCATCGCTTCATGCACGAGGTGCATCACGAAATGAAGCGCTTGGCACATGAATCCGATCCCCTGCTGGCGCTGGCGGATGGCATCGCCGCCTCCACGCGGCTGCTCTGTCTGGATGAGTTCCATGTGGACGACATCGCCGACGCGATGATTCTGGGGCGCCTCCTGGAAGCCCTGTTTGCGCGCGGGGTGGTGCTGCTCACCACTTCCAATTACGCGCCGGACGATTTGTATCCGAACGGCTTGCAGCGGCAGAATTTCTTATCCGCCATTGCCCTGCTCAAGCGCGAACTGAAAGTGCTGCATCTGGACGGAGATACCGACTACCGCATGTTGCAGATGGCGCGCGACCCCTTGTTCCTGCTGACCCGGCACGCCGACACCGATGCACACATGCAATCCCTGTTCCGGCGCCTGACAGCGGGAATGGTCAGCCCGGAAACCTCCGTGCAGGTAGGACACGTTACCCTGCACGCCAAACGGCTGGCGCGCGAGGTCGCGTGGTTTGATTTCGGGGAACTGTGTGGCGGCAACCATGACCAGTCAGACTACCTGGGACTCGCCGTGCGCTATCCGACCCTATTCTTGTCCAGCGTTCCGCGCTTCAACGCCGAATTGGGAGCGGAGGCGCGGCGCTTCACCTGGCTGGTCGATGTACTGTACGACCACCATGTAAAATTGGTTGCATCGTTCGAGGTACCGCCGGAATTACTGTACGGTACGGGCAGGCACGACAGCGAGTCACAACGCATCTTGAGCCGATTGTCCGAAATGCGCACGCGCCGCTATCTGGAATTACCCCATAGCAGCCGTGCCGTTACCCTGACAAAAGAGGAAGCCGCATGAATTGGCGCGATGCCGTCGCCCGGCATTGTTGGTGATTGTGCCGGGGTTGATGCGGGTCTGCACCAAGGCGGTGCTGGGCTGGTGGAAGGGTGAGTTCGCGCTGGCGGAGGACGGGAAGAAGAGCGAGGCGCTGACTGAATCACTCATTTTTCATTGCCGCCCTTTTTTGCGCCTCGGCGCGGGCCTGTGCCATTTCCTGGCGTGTCTGCTCGGCAATCATCTGTTCTTCTTTGTTCAGTTGGTCGAGGTAGAACCAGGCACCCGCTGCCAATACCACCAAGATTGCCAATGTCAGATTCTTTATCATTGCGAATCTCCTATATTTGGATGATTAACTGGAATTTCGCCGCCATCATAACGTATTCCTGTTCTGTGTTCAGGGGGCGGGATTGGGAAAGCGCAGATGCACTTCCTCGATCTGCGCCAGCACTTCGGATGAGAGCGTAAGCTCCGCGCTGTCGATATCTTCTTTCAACTGTGCCAGTGTCGTTGCACCAAGGATGACGCTGGCGGTGAAACGGCGTGTGCGAGCAAAAGCGAGCGCCAGAGTGGCGGGCGTGAGTCCGGCAGCGTGCGCGATACGTGCATATTCACCTGCGGCAGCGGGCACGTTGGGCTTGTTGTAGCGTTGGCCGAAGCCGGGAAACAGGTTGATGCGTCCCCGCGCTGCGGGATTGGCAAGATATTTTCCGCTCAACCAGCCGAAAGCCAGTGGACTGTAGGCGAGCAGCCCGATGCTGTGGTGGTGGCATGCTTCGGCGAGGCCGCTTTCGAATGTGCGGTTCATAAGATGATAGGCATTCTGAATGCTGGCGATGCGGGGCAGCCCGAGTTTGTCGGCTACGCACAGGAATTCCATCACTCCCCACGGTGTCTCATTGCTCAAGCCGATGTAACGCACCTTGCCTGATTTCACCAGTTCCGCCAGTGCCTGTAGCTGTTCGACGATGGGAACGGTTTCGTGTTCCTGGCTGGCATCGTAACCGGTTGCGCCGAACATCGGCACATAACGGTCCGGCCAGTGGATCTGGTACAGATCGATATGGTCGGTTTGCAGGCGACGCAGACTGGCATCGATTGCGGCGTTGATCTGCGCGCGGTCGATGCGCGGGCCGTTGCGGATCCAGGCAAAACCGCGCGCCGGGCCGGCGATTTTGGTGGCGACGATGAGTTGGTCACGTGGCTGTCGTTTGAGCCAGCTGCCGATATATTGCTCGGTGCGATGCACGGTCTCGGCACGCGGTGGCACCGGGTACATTTCAGCGGTGTCGATGAAGTTCACCCCGCGCGACACGGCGTAATCCAGTTGCGCATGCGCTTCTGCTTCGCTGTTCTGCTCACCAAAGGTCATCGTACCCAGACACAGTGCGGAGACTTTCAGATCGCTATTGCCAAGGGTGCGGTATTCCACGGCATCAGCCTCGCGTGTTGGACTGGCCGGGGAATGCGGTTAGTTCGATGTGCGGCGCGGGTTGCCAGCCGGGTTTGCGCTGTTCCGCCACGACGTTGGTAAAGATGCCGCCACGCACGTAGAACCTGGCGGTAAGGCGCATGAAACGCGGCTGGGTGGCGGCCACCAGGTCGTCGAGGATGCGATTGGTGACATCCTCGTGAAAATGCCCTTCTTCGCGGAACGACCACATATAGAGTTTCAGGCTTTTTAACTCGACGCACTGCTGATCTGCGATGTAATCAAGGGTCAGGGTGGCGAAATCCGGCTGCCCGGTCTTGGGGCAGAGGCAGGTGAATTCTGGAATCTCCATGTGGATGTGGTAGTCGCGTCCCGGCTGCGGGTTGGGGAAGGTTTCCAGCGTCTTGGCAGGTTGTGTGCTCATGTTTGGTGGCCTTAGGTCAGTTCGGTTAGAATGCCCCGCATTATAACGCCTGACCTTTTCCAAATTGCGTCTCAGCCAGATCAAACTCGCCGGATTCAAATCCTTCGTCGACCCTACCCACATCACCCTGCCGGGACAGCTGGTGGGTATCGTCGGGCCGAACGGTTGCGGCAAATCCAATGTGATCGACGCTTTGCGCTGGGTGCTGGGCGAGTCGCGTGCCTCCGCCCTGCGCGGCGAATCGATGCAGGACGTGATCTTCAACGGCTCCGGTAATCGCAAGCCGGTGTCCCGCGCCAGTGTCGAACTGGTGTTTGATAATTCACTGGGCAAGGTCGGCGGCCAATGGGCGAGTTATGCAGAGATCTCGATCAAGCGCGTGCTGCAGCGTGAAGGCGACTCCAACTACTACATCAACAACCAGAACGTGCGGCGCAAGGATGTTACCGACATCTTTCTTGGTACCGGGGTCGGTGCGCGCGCCTATGCCATCATCGAACAGGGCATGATCTCGCGCATCATCGATGCCAAGCCGGAAGAACTGCGCGTGTTCCTGGAAGAGGCGGCCGGTGTCTCCAAATACCGCGACCGGCGGCGCGAGACCGAACTGCGCCTGGCGGACACCCGCACCAATCTTTCGCGCGTGGCGGACATCCTGCACGAGCTGGACAATCAGTTGATGCATCTGACCGAACAGGCGGCTGTGGCGCAGACCTATCACGAACTGGAAACACGGCGCGAGACAACGCAACGCCTGTTGTGGCTGGTGAATAAACAAGAAGCCGAAACCAGGCGCGTGCGCTATGCACAACAACTGGAGAAGAACCGCAACGAGCTGGAGGCCGAAATCGCCAAGCTGCGCGAAACGGAAAGCCAGCTCGAAACTGCGCGCAGCGAACATTTTGCCTTGTCCGATGCCTTGCATGCCAAACAGGGCGAGCTGTATGCAACCAACGCCGAAGTGGCACGTCTGGAGCAGCAGATCACCTTCGTCACCGAGCAGCGCAACCGTCTGGCGCAGCAGATCCAGAACGGTGAGCGCCAGATCGCGCAACAGCAGACCCAGTTGAAGGGTTTGCATACCTTGCAGACTCACTGGCAGGCGCAACAGCAGGATGCCGGGACCCGGGTCGCGGTGTGCGAGCAGCGTGCCGCAGCGGAGGCGCAGGATCTGCCGCAGGCGGAAGATGCGGCGCGTCTGGCGCAGGAAGAACACAACGCGGTACAACGCGAACTATTGATGATGCAGCAACAGGTGCAGCTGGCGGAAACGCAGCGCACGCACATTCAGAGCAACGTGCAGCAGCTCGACAGCCGCCGATCTCGCCTGATGCTGGAGCGCGACAATCTGCCGCCGGCGGACATGGCGGCGCTGGAGCAGGCACAACAGCAACAAGCAACGGCGCAGCAGGAATACGCGCAACAACAGCAACTCCTCGTGGAATTGCAGGCGCAACTGCCGCTAACGGACAGCGCGCGGCACGATGCGCGCAACGCGGCACAGGAGCTGGAGCGGCAGTTGGCGCAGACCGAGGCGCGCCTGCACGCGCTGCAACAATTGCAGGCGCAGCTCGACAATGACCAGGATTTGAAAGAGTGGCTGACTGCGCACGGCCTGGAAGGTGCGCCGCGACTGTGGCAGACACTGCGCACCGAAGCCGGCTGGGAGGATGCGCTGGAGGCGGTGTTGCGTGAGCGTATCAACGCGCTGGCCCTGCCGCAGCTGGAACAGGCGCAAGCCTGGCATGCTGCCCCACCACCGGGCAAGCTGGCGGTGTATGCGGCGGACGGCACACAGGCCGCCGCAGTGCCGGCACCCAACGGCTGGGTGCCGCTGGCGAGCCATGTGCAGAGCCAGGATGAGCGCACGCAACAGGTATTGGCTGACTGGCTGGCACAGGTCTATGCGGTGGCTGATCTGGAGACCGCCATGCAACAGCGCGGCGAACTGGCAGCAGGTGCATGGCTGGTCACGCCGCAGGGGCATCTGGTCGGGGCACACAGTGTGCTGTTCCATGCGACTGACAGTCAGGTGCACGGTATTTTGGCGCGCCAGCGCGAGATTGAGGCTTTGCAGCAGGAAGCGGAACAGCGCCACACCGCGCTGGAGCAGGGCAAGATCAAATTAGAGCGGGAGGAAGCAGCATATCGCGACATTGATGGCCGTATCGGTTCGCTGCGTAGCGAGGGCTCTGCCGTGCAACAGCGCCAGCACCAGCTCCAGCTGCAAATCCTTAAATTGACCCAAGCCAACGAGCGCAGCCGCGAACGCACCGCACAGATCCAACAGGAACTGGATGAGTTGGCAGAACGGTTTGACGAGGCGCAACGCCAGCAAGCGGAGATTTCCGCCCGAATGGACGAATTGCGTATCCGTGCATCAGAACATCAGGTAGAAAGTGACCGGGTCAGGCTCCAGGCGAATGCACAGGAGGCTGCGTTGCGCGCAGTGCGCGAGCGGGCGCAGCACGCGCAGCGCGAATTGCAGGAAGCACGTTTTTTCGCCCAGACCTGTGCCGACAAACTTGCCGACCTGGCACAGAATATCCAGCAGCAGAGCGTCACCCTGCAGCAGCAGGAAGAAGCACTGGCCCACAGCCGGCAGGAGCTGGGCGGCATGCGCGAGGACGGTGTGCAGGAACAATTGCAGGGTGTGTTGCAGCAACGACAAACGCAGGAACAGTTGCTGGCAGAGGCACGCAACACGCTGGAGGCCGCGACAGTCAACCTCAATCGTCTCGAGCAAACTCGCTTGTCATGCGAGCAGCGGCTGGATCCGTTGCGTGGAAAGGCGAATGAGATAACGCTGAAGGAGCAAGAGGCGCGTTTGCAGTTCGAGCAATGGTCGGAACAGTTACAGGGAGTGGATGAGGCGCTGTTGTTGCCGCTGATCGAAGGGGCCAAGGCGGGTGGTCTGCAAAATGAATTGACGCGCATCGGCAACGAGATCAGCGTTCTGGGTGCGGTGAATCTGGCGGCACTGGAAGAACTGCAGTCGGCGCAGGAGCGCAAGACCTATCTGGATGCCCAGGCAAAAGACCTGAACGAGGCGATCGGTACGCTGGAGGAGGCGATCCGCCGTATCGACAAGGAATCGCGAGAGTTGTTGATGGCAACCTACGAGGCGGTGAACGGACATCTGGGCGAGATGTTTCCGGTGCTGTTCGGCGGCGGCGAGGCGCGATTGGTGCTGACGGGTGACGAAATTCTGGACAGCGGAGTGCAGGTGATGGCGCATCCGCCCGGCAAGAAGAACACTTCCATCCAGCTTTTGTCCGGCGGCGAGAAAGCGCTGACTGCCATTGCTCTGGTGTTCTCGTTGTTCCAGCTCAATCCGGCGCCGTTCTGTGTTCTGGATGAAGTGGATGCACCGCTGGATGACACCAACACCGAGCGTCTGTGCAAATTAATCCAGAAGATGGCGGAGAAAACCCAGTTCGTCTATATCAGCCACAACAAGATCACCATGGAGATGGCGCATCAACTGATTGGCGTCACCATGCAGGAACGCGGTGTATCAAAGATCGTGTCGGTGGATATCGAAGAAGCGATGCGCTTGAGCGACAAACATAGTCAGGCAGAGGCAGTCGCCTAATCGCAATGTGCCTGCACCGCCGCGCGCGCATCTTGCGCACGTTGTTCCCGCGCCGCATCATCCAGAAAGATTCTTTCACCGCTGGCATCGTAGGTGGTGATGCGCCCGCCGCTTTCCAGGGCGCGCAGGGTTTCGCGGGCGTTGCTGCAGTTGTGTTGGCGTTGTTCCTGTGCTGCTTTTTCACCGGCCAGCTTGTCACTTGCCGCCTGTTTTTCCTGGCGAGCTTTCTTTAATTCCACTTCGCGTTCGATGTAGCTCTTGGGTTTGCTGTCAGCGGAAGGGGGAGCAATATCTTTGCCTGTGACGTTAAGTACGGAATCAACCCTAGTACCCGCAGGCGGGGTATCCGAGTAATGCACCACACCATTTGCGTCCACCCATTTCTTGAGTTCAGCGTGGGCATGCAGGGAAAACATTGCCAGCAAGACGAATGTGAGCAGAGTTTTCATGTTCAAGTCCTGTTAAATTTTCGCCGAAGCTACCTATTCTTTTGTTGTTCGTCAATTTTTCATTGAGAGCCGATCTGCACGGTTTTCCCTGCGTGTAATGATTCTGTTCAAACGAAATTCCGGATGGGGGGAGGCTTTTGGTCAAACCGGTCGGGCTGAAAGCCCTTGAGCCGTGGCATGTATCCGACCGGACGTGGGGCCGGGGTGCGGGGACAATTTTGATATAATGCGCACTTTGCGGAAGGGACTCCCATGCGTATCACTCAAAAAGCACTTACTTTCGACGATGTCTTGTTGCTCCCGGCCCAATCCGATGTCCTGCCGCGCGATGTCAATCTGCGCACGCAACTATCCCGCAACATCCAATTGAACATCCCGCTGCTGTCCGCCGCGATGGATACCGTGACCGAGGCTCGTCTTGCTATTGCTTTGGCACAGGAGGGCGGTATCGGCATCGTGCACAAAAATATGACACCGAAGGATCAGGCGGCGCAGGTGGCACGGGTCAAGCGTTTTGAGAGCGGTGTGGTGAAAGATCCGATCTGCGTCCGTTCCGACATGACGGTGCGTGATGTGCTGAATCTCACCCGCCAGCACAAGATTTCTGGCCTGCCTGTATTGCAAGGCAGGCAGGTGGTAGGCATCGTGACCAACCGCGACCTGCGTTTTGAGAATAATCTCGACCAGTCGATCGGCAACATCATGACCCCGCGTGAGCGCCTGATCACGGTCAAGGAGAATGCCAGTATCGATGAAGCACGCGGGCTGATGCACAAGCACCGTATCGAACGCGTGCTGGTGATCAATGACGACTTTGAGTTGCGCGGTCTGATGACGGTAAAGGACATCCTCAAATCCACCGAGTACCCGAATGCCTGCAAGGATAGCCAGGGACGGCTGCGCGTTGGCGCGGCGGTTGGCGTGGGCGAGGGCACGGAAGAGCGTGTTGCGCTGCTGGCAGAAGCCGGGGTGGATGTGATCGTGGTGGACACCGCGCACGGTCACTCGCACGGTGTGTTGAGCCGGGTGCAATGGGTGAAGAAACAATATCCGCAAATCGAGGTCATCGGCGGCAACATCGCCACCGCTGCTGCGGCCAAAGCATTGGTCGCGCATGGCGCGGACGGGGTCAAGGTCGGTATCGGTCCCGGCTCCATCTGCACCACCCGTATCGTCGCCGGGGTTGGGGTGCCGCAGATCACCGCGATCGCCAATGTGGCGGAGGCTTTGGCGGGTACTGGTGTGCCGCTGATTGCCGATGGCGGTGTACGTTTTTCCGGCGATATTGCCAAATCTATCGCTGCCGGTGCGCATACGGTGATGCTGGGCGGTTTGTTTGCCGGTACCGAAGAAGCGCCGGGCGAGATCGAACTGTTCCAGGGGCGTGCTTATAAATCATATCGCGGTATGGGCAGTCTGGGTGCGATGCAGCAAGGTTCCAGCGATCGCTATTTTCAGGATAACGAAGCCAATCAGGACAAACTGGTGCCGGAAGGTGTGGAAGGTCGAGTCCCTTTCAAGGGCAGTGCGCTGGCCGTGATTCACCAGCTGATGGGTGGATTGCGCTCCAGCATGGGCTACCTCGGCTGTTCCGATATTCCCGCCATGCATACCAAAGCCGAATTCGTGCAGATCACGGCAGCCGGCATCCGCGAATCGCATGTGCATGATGTCCAGATTACCAAGGAAGCACCGAACTACCACATTGACTAGTCGTCAGTCTTGGGACGTAAGACGTAAGTTGAAAATCACAAAGCGACAACACCAACTTTCAACTTGCGTCTTTCTACAGGAAATTTATGGGTTAACCAGCCAGTTGCAGTCCCGGCAATCAAAAAGGCTGAAGAAATCGGCAAGATGCTTAATGGTCTGCAAAAGACTATTTCCACCAACTAACAACTTACGTCTTACGTCCAACAACTCCTATGTCACATAAAAAAATCCTGATCCTCGACTTCGGTTCCCAGTACACGCAACTGATCGCACGCCGTGTGCGCGAGGCGCATGTGTATTGCGAACTCCATCCGTGGGACATGAGCGAGGCCGACATCCGGGCTTTTGATCCGACTGGCATCATTCTATCCGGCGGCCCCAGCTCGGTATATGAAGAAGAGACTCCGCAAGCGCCACAGGTGGTATTCGATCTCGGCGTACCGGTCCTCGGCATCTGTTACGGCATGCAGACTATGGCGGCACAGCTCGGTGGCAAGGTGGAGGCTGGTCGGGTACGCGAGTTCGGTTATGCCGAGATTCGCGCGCAGGGTCACTCAAAACTATTCGAAGGTATCCAGGATAAAACCAATACACAGGGCCATGGCCTGCTTGATGTCTGGATGAGTCACGGCGACAAGGTGGCTGTACTGCCCCCCGGTTTTGTGGTGATTGCCTCAAACGATGCGACCCCGATCGCCGCGATGGCGGATGCGGTGCGCCGCTATTACGCGGTGCAATTCCATCCGGAAGTCACGCACACCCCCCAAGGCAAAGCCATCCTCGCTCGCTTCGTGCACGACATCTGCGGTTGCGGACAGGACTGGAACATGCCGGACTACATCGGCGAAGCGGTGGAAAAGATCCGCACTCAAGTGGGTGACGAAGAGGTTATTCTGGGGTTGTCCGGCGGCGTCGATTCATCTGTCGCGGCCGCCTTGATCCATCGTGCCATCGGTGATCGCCTGACTTGCGTGTTCGTGGACAACGGTCTGTTGCGCCTGAACGAAGGCGCGCAGGTAATGGAGACTTTCGGCAACAACCTGAAAATGAAAGTGATTCGTGTCGATGCCAGCGGCGAATTCATGAAGCATCTGACTGGCGTCACTGATCCGGAACAAAAACGCAAGATCATCGGGCGCGAGTTCGTCGAAGTGTTCCAGCGCGAATCGGCCAAACTCAAACAAGCAAAATGGCTGGCGCAGGGCACGATCTACCCGGACGTGATCGAGTCTGCCAGCGCCAAAACGAAGAAAGCGCACACCATCAAGTCGCATCACAACGTCGGCGGCCTGCCGGAATCCATGCACCTGAAACTGCTGGAACCGCTGCGCGAACTATTCAAGGATGAAGTGCGTGAACTCGGTGTGGCGCTGGGTTTGCCGCCCGCCATGGTGTATCGCCATCCGTTTCCCGGCCCCGGCCTCGGTGTGCGCATCCTCGGCGAAGTGAAGCGCGAATATGCCGAACTACTGCGTCGTGCCGATGCGATCTTTATTGAAGAACTGAACAATACCAAAGATGCCAACGGCAAGAGTTGGTACGAGCTGACCTCGCAGGCCTTCGCCGTATTCCTGCCGGTCAAGTCGGTCGGCGTGATGGGCGATGGTCGCACCTACGAATGGGTGGTCAGTTTACGTGCGGTGCAGACGCAGGATTTCATGACCGCGCACTGGGCACACTTGCCTTACGAGTTACTCGGCAAAGTTTCCAACCGTATCATCAACGAAGTGCGCGGCATCAACCGCGTGGTGTACGACATCTCCGGCAAGCCACCAGCGACTATTGAGTGGGA
>Ga0172380_10005198_pt1 | contig 16011 bp, 26 predicted proteins | sample Leawe162metaG_FD_119747 | JGI IMG/M metagenome (GOLD analysis project Ga0172380, IMG submission 119747) | Leachate microbial communities from a municipal landfill in Southern Ontario, Canada - Leachate well 162 metaG | ecosystem: Engineered > Solid waste > Landfill > Unclassified | place...
AATTTTAACCTAACCCTCATATAAACCTCAACTTATATTTAATTACTAACCTCTTCAATCTCCGATAACAATTCATTAGACTTAGTAATATTCCATTTTAATAAAATATCACTACCATTATCAACAACACTATTTAACATATCTAATACATCCTCTTCCGTATATTCCATATTTTCTTATTTCTTATTTTGTTTTTTAACACTTTGTTTTTTTTCACTTTGTAATTTCTTACTATACTAATTTATCTCTATACTAATCCAATGAAAACTTTTTCATAATTATATACCTATTTTATAAATTATTAAATTCTATGGGGATTCAACGGTGGTAAATGTTTCGGTAGATTATATAGATGAAAGCATATGTTCATTATGTCTAATCTAATTGGTTGAAAGCCTTGACCAATCAGCCTCTCCAGACACCATTTTACACCCAGTATCACACCGAAACAGCGGCCCAGTCGGCATTTCCGCTGATTGCACCATTCCGCAGTAGTTTCCTGAATTTAATATATTTGAATAATTGAGCCTATTTCATTCATCCGATTTTTGATTTTAAGATATAGTTAGCAAAATGAAGGTACGACAATTTTCTGACATAAGCAAAATTTTTTTGTTAAATTCTAATCAATTCCAGCCATTAAATCTTTTTTCATACTTCCAAATTTGTTACACCATTTTGTACGGATTGCAAGCCAAGGCATACCGCTCCGCGGATTCGCAGAGCGAATATGGTAAATTTCCATAAATTATGGTTTTTTATATACGGAAAATTTAACAAGGATTTAACAAATAAAAAAAGGGCAACCGACCTTTGATTTCTTCAGGTTGGTTCCCCGCCTGTCATGCTTTCGCTTTGACAATACAAAGATACAACAAAAATTCACGAAATGCAAATTTTTGTTGTTAAGCTTTTGTTAAAGAAATTATTTTGATTGTTCCCATACAAAGGAATTTTTCCCAGCTGGATTACCAATAATCTGTGTTTCGGTTTTAATATTTTTCCAAGTAATAGTCCATCTAACAGGATTACGCTTAATATGAATTACTTCCAATTCAACTAGAATATCACCTTCATTTAATTGATTAATGAGTAATTTTGGATGTGTTAGATGAGTGTAAGTCATTAGTTAAGTTTTTCGAAATGTTGTAGGAAAGGTTGAACTTTGGTGTTGGCTGGGTGTATTATAATAATGAATCTAAATTCATCGTGTTTGGTTGAGAAATCAACATTTTGACGGAATAGCCAATCGAATACTGAGGATATAGTATCGTGTGTTAGTAGTTCATTATAGAGGAATGATACACCTGTTGGTATATCAGAGCTATTAGAATTTTTGATAGCTTCTTCAAGTCTTGGAATGGCGTTAATGAGTATCATTGTTATCAGTTTTAGATTTGCGGTATTTTTTAAATTCTCTATATACAATATAAACCCATATAATAATAAATAATATAAAGGTTATGAAATAGTACCATTTATAATCGGGTGAATAGTAATGTTTATAAGCCAGGTATATATAGAAGGGTATATTAAGAATTAATTTAATATACGTTGGTATTTGCTTAACTTTTTCACCTAAGGTTTCTATTGGATTCATAGTACTATATGCTTTTTTAATTCTATATCTACTGAACTAATGAAGCCGTGTCCATTGCCACCATATTGGTTAGTATAGATTAAATTAATACCATTACGAGTTTTACGGGCAGATTTAAGACTTCCTTTATCTAGTCCGTACATAATTTCCAATTGACTGTAATTAAAGTCATCACCGTTGAAATTGACTATTCTATTGCTCATCCGTAAATGTTTAACGTTTTTCGTAGATACGTTTTAGCGTTTTTCTGGAAGGTTTTTTCATTTTAGCCAATAGTTTGTATATATCTATTGGCACTGCCTTTGATAGTCCTTGAGTAGTTTCTTGCATTAGAATTATTTTTAAAATATTGTTTGCCAATCATCAATTTCTTCGAAATCCAAATGTAGTTTATATGGAGTTTCTAGATTACCATTATCATAATATACCATAACGTCCATTGAATCAAATTCTTCATTGACATAAGTTACTTTCCCTCTTAATCCTTTTCCGTTAGTTACTATGGCATCTACGGAAAATATATCTCCTGAATGATTCTGAATTGCTTTCATTGTTAATTATTATATTCAAATTCCGGATAATTTTTACCTAAAAATTTCAATAGGCTTTTCTCTGTTCTGAACCTTTGGATATTTGACAATTTATCACTCCAAGCATTTTGATAGGTGTATTCTTTTACAATGGCAATATAATTACCTTTAAATACTTTTCCTTCTTCAGGTATTAACAATACATTATCTGTTAATACATTTTCCTTTAGAATAAATGTGTTCATATTTATGATTCTTGATACACAAAGATACGAAAATATATTGAGAATAGCTACAGTAGATTGTTAAAAAACTGTTAAAGTATAGCTGCTCGCACCAGCGAGTAAAGCGTTCCGAAAAGGGAGAATAAAAATTTAATATATAATTATGTTATTAGATGAGTCTATAAAGATTATTAACCCCGGTGTAAGGCTTAACATTGTTTAAGCATCCATTAGTGAAACCTCTTTGACAATAGTTCTACTTAACAAAAGCCTTTAGCATATAATTGAGGTGTACGCAATCAAATATGTACCTAACGCTCATTCAGGGATTTTAATAGAGCAAATAACGGCGCATAATTAAAAGCAATACAGAACATTTACAGCGAGTAATAAACAGCAATTTAAAGCTATTTAGAAGCGATTTAAGACACTATAAAGCTACTCAACAGAGTTGAGACTGAACATAGTTCAGTAATTGAGTATAAGTTATTGCAATCAGAAAATAAAAGATAGGATAAATATCTGGTCAGCCTTGGTAAAGGGCAGGATAAATGTCTGGACAATCTTGATTCTGATTGAAAAAAATGAACCCAGAAATGGGAATGATTTTCTTTTTGTTAAGATTTTACACCGCTATGGTGTTATTTGTGTTTAAGAAAATCTTGGGTCATATCCATATAATATTTACCTACCCAATTAAATGTGTCGCTATCAATTTTAATTCGTTGATTATAGGCACCGTATCTTACTTTGGTATGGTTAATAGATTTGAAGTATATAAAATCCTTTTTGAATTTTAATATTTGGATAGTGGTGCAGTATATATTACTATCTTTTTTTGTATAGATAGAATCTCCGGTTCGAGATAATACTGAGTGTATATTAATTTTATAATGGAAATAGGAAGAGGATTGGCTAATTTCCTGTAAATCAATTACAGCTATATTATCACTAATATTAATAACTGCCGTGTTGATTTGTTTGGTGGTGTCACCATTAACATAACCACAATATTGATAATATTTATTTGGTTTATTATGTACTGAACGGTTAATTGATATTATTATGCTTATAATAATTCCTAATATTGCTCCTAAAGCGATGGCAGTAAATATAATTTTCTTTTTCATATGTATGAATGTGTTTAAAATAGGATAGCTTCAATTGAATTAGCAATAAGTATACCTGATAACATTGCAAGAAAGCATATAGATATAGCTACAGCAAATATGATTGGAATAAAAATTATATTTTTCATATGTTAGAGATACCAAAATTGGTCTAAGATGAATGGTTTAGATATTTTAAATTCTTCGGTGTCGGTTTTCAAGATAACAGTATTAGACATTTTTGTTCCACGAGTACCGTTATCTTTTGATATTAAAGTAATGGTATTTTTAGATTGCTTTTCTAACCAGTCGATAAGGGCGGTATCTTGTTTATTTTCCGCTAAGATACGAATAAGGTATTCGTTATTTTCTGGTATTTTGAATAGGCTGAGAGTATGAATATACTTTCTATAATCGCTAAGTAGTTTTTTGTATACTTTTTGAAATTCATCTTTATCTCTGGCCCATTCTTTGATATCATTAATATCTTGTCCGTTAAATGCGCCAATATGATTTTTGAAGAAAGGTGTATCGAGGATGTGTATATCGAAGTAATTTAAAAATTCATTTGATAATTGGGCTTTGCCTTTTCCGTTCAATGCATCTGTAATTTTAGAAATAAATACTTCTTTAAAGTGTTTAATGCTAAGTGTGTGTCCGGTGAAGCGTAAATTTTTAGGTTGTTTTTCTGCTAGTATAGGTTCTGCATATATTTCATACCGTCTAAGATTGCCTCCGTTTTCGAATATAGAAAATTGTTTTTTATCTGACTGAAATAAGTCATTCACATCGACACCGTTTTTGGTATATTGGAATATTGGTCTCCAATAACCTGTGGCGGTTTTACCATTAATAGTCAATTCAAATTCAATACTACCGTCATGTGTTTCATAACTATCTTTAGTTATTGCTTTGTATTTAATTGCCATTGTTTATTTTTTTATGATATTCGCATAGCGAAATTGCCTTGCAATACACAAAGATACAATAAAAAAGCAAGAAAAGCTATAGTTGATTGTTAAAAAACTGTTAAATAAAAAAAGCAACCAACATCAAAGTTGATTGCTTTTAATTTTTACCCGATTGAATAAACGCCGTCTGCAGGAAGGCAATTTTTATCTTTCCGGTTCATAAACCCATATTATCCGCAGCGCCATAAAGGCAGGCGAAATGGGTTTGGTTTTTACCGCATGGCGCCAATAAGGCAGCGGTGGTTTAATTCACAACCAAGATTTCCGCTCGGCAGGTAATGGTTGCGAAATTTCGCGAAAATGGATAGATTAACTATCCGGTTTAGTTTCTTTGCCGTGTTGATTCGGGTGAGGAAACTGTTTCAACATTTTCTTCAAGACTATTGCTTCCTTGAAGATTTAGAGTTCATATTAACGAAGTAGTATTCACCACGCTGCCGCTTACGCCGCAATTCCGTCTTTTTTTAATCTAAATTTTTGCTTCTTAAATATATTTCCAATAATAACCACCACAAGATTTTCTAATACCTGTACAAACTTTGTGTATATGATGTAATTTAGTCTCTCGTTGTGCTTCCATAGCACTTAGGAAAATTTTAATTATTTCACCACTAACCATTTCAATTTGTGCTACCTTTTTACAAGTAGGTAATGTCTCTAAATTATGTTGCTTACCAAAGAAACCATTTTTTTCACCTTTACAAGAATCAGACATTGATTTCTGCCATTTTTCTTTGTATGTCGGTCCTTTTAATTTTTCTAAATGGTATTTAACCATTGTTTTAGCAGGTCCTTTTAATCCACCTGCTTTCTGGCATTTTAATTGATGTTCTTCATTACAAAAACCACCTCTACCACCAGTTTTAAGATTCATACATAATGATTCCTTTATTAAGGTTTCATTAACTATTTCTCTCTCCCTTTCAATTAGGCTATTTATATCAGGTAAGTATTCAAGTATCTCAAAATTATGATTTTCTATACCATATTTATTGACAGACCTTTTTAATATTGTACCCGAACCAAGATAACCATCTTGCAAGTTATTTGTTTTGTGCATACCAATATAAAATTTATTGGTAATAACACAAGTTGTTTTGTAGATAATAAAATATGTTTCCATATTCTATATATTTCAAAACATTCCTTCCCTATTGAAGGATTCAAGGTAGCAGCTACAGGTTTCCCGCCTGTATTTTTATCCCGAATAGGATAACGTTCTAATAACTGTTCCCAATTATTGCTTAATAAAGCTAAAATGTAAACTAAGCTGCCAGTAGCGATACCGGGATTCCAACCCGAACTTCCTCCCCGAACAGGGAAACGTCCTAACGACTGCTTTCGCAATCATTGCCATAAAGGCTGCAATAGACTATATCGCCAGTGGGATATTGGGTATTGAAACCCTGCATCAAAATCAAATTGCTTTGATATCATGCTATCCCGTTTAAAGAACCTAAGTTGTATTGCATACAGGCTTATACCATCTGTATTTTGCTTTGTACTAAAATTACGTAGGTGCGAAATAAATTGCATAAATACTTTTTAGAGGTGCGGTAACGAATAAACGTTGGGCAAAAAAAAGTAACGGCTGTTGCCTGTACAATTGTTTAAGCAGGTAATAATTCAAATTTACATCTGAACCCATTATATGCTGCGAAACGCTGCGAATGGTTAGTTAAAGAACTTCAGCATCCTTTCGGATTGCAAATAAACTTTGAGGTGAATAAAGGGGTCGAACCCTTGACCTTCAAATAGTATTTATTGCTAAATACCGTCTGACGCTCTACCAACTGAGCTAACTCACCATAATAGTCTGAGAATACGACTGTTTATTAAACATCTTTAGAAAGTATTATTTATTCACTTTCATTTCCACTTACTTTTGGTAAGTAATGCCTACTACCGATTAATTAGATTAATCACTCCTTGAGTTAATAACTACTCTCACAATACTCACCCTGATTGAACATGCCTGTCCTTATCAAGATTTTCCTATGAATCGTCGGAACATTTTCGATGCTTCAACGGCTATGGACGCCCATAACTATGTAGGTAGTTTTCGTTATCAACTAAGCAACACTTTTGATTGATATAATTGCATATTTCAATTTTTAAGTGCGAACAGATTTTAGAAGAAGTGGTTACTTTTTAGCTTCGAAACTTTTGGTTCCAAAATACTAAACTTCTCCTTGTCATACCTCTATGACGATTCTTTAAGATTACTTTACATAGTTTCCTTTGGTAGTCCGCTATGCATTTCAATCAGTACCACCCAATCAAAATTAGCTTACACTTTTAAGTAACCTTTAGAATTGGAACACGCAATGATATAAGTCGGTTAACAAATACTTCTTACAATATCCCTATGGATTTTCTTATTGATATTCCTATCTCACTTAGACTATCTGTTGTAGCCTACTCGATAATTGTATCGAGCCTCCATACTAATTTCTTGGTATGAAGCAGCACTTCTTCCGCATCTACTCTCCCGAAGGGCCCTCGATGGTAGGAATTGTGATATTCCACTTGCTTACTCGACATCTTTCGATGCACATCCCTAATTTGCATAAGGAACATTTTATCCTACTTTCGTAGTTTATTTGACGACTATAAGCAGCCGATTTATTTACTCACTATGCTGGGCGAACCATACTTAGCTTTCGATTAATATTTTCCAATCTTAACTTGCGTTATTGTCCAAAGACAATCTACTACGCAGTAAGTTTTCAAAGAGCGTTATTGTTTAACAAAGATACACAATTTAATTGAAACTACAAAATTTATTTTTAAATAATTTTTATAAGCTTCGTTGCTTACTTTTGTTTTACAAAGATAAGAATAATTTTTCAGAAAAACAAATATTTTTTAGAATTTTTTTCTTATCTTTTTAGTGGGGAGTTGCCGATTTGAACAGCACCTTATTGCTAAGTAATCCCTATTACTGCTTACGCCGTAACTGATTTACTCCCCTTGTTGTAGCACGTACCAGATTCCCACTGATGTCCATACCGGAAAGGTATGTGTTCTAATAACTGTTACCAACTATTGTCTATACAGACTTAAATGTAAACTAACGTGCCAAGTAGCGTTACCGGGATTCCAACCCAAACTTCTATCCCGAATAGGATAGCGTCCTAATAACTGATTACTCAATTATTGCCATAAAGGCTGCAATAGACTATAACGCCAAAAACTTAAAGAACTATGGTGGCGAAGAAAGGACTTTAACCTCTGACCTTCCTTACGGACGCTCTTTCACTGAGCTACTTCGCCTTGTGTGGGTAATTAGAGATTTGAACTCCATCATTGCTGATTAACTCCCTACTATTATCGAAGTGTATGGCTTTCACCAGTTATCCTTCATAGTGATAATAATATCAGTATATTACCCTTGTAGTGGGCAGTTAAGGACTTAAACCTCTTCATTGCTGAATAATCTACTTGCTGCCGAAGCTGCACCGATATTACTGCCCAAGTATTTTAAAGAACTAATTTCTTTTGTTTTACAAAGATAAACTAAAAATTTCAATTTACAAAATTTATTTTCAATTTATTTTGTGTTCATAAGATAAAACGTTTAGATATGTTTTCCTAACATTGTTATCTTACTGAACTTCCGTTCAGTCTCAACTTTGTTGAGTATTGTTTAGCAAAGATACGTTTTTTATTTCAAACTACAAAATTTATTTTCAAAAATTTTCAGTTAGTTTCTCTGCTAATGTCTTTATTATAGAGCAAAGATAAGATAAAGTTTTCACTCTGCAAAATTTATTTTCAATTATTTTGCACTTTTGATTTTATCCGTTAGTAAAGAAATTTGATAGTTATTCATATTTTCAATACTTACTCCACTCTCAACAATTACCCAATCGTTATTTTCATATGCAATATGAACTGTTGATAATTTACCAGATTTTAAAGGGAAGTTATCCACAATAACTCTATGTATCATCCATTCATTTGCTGACATAATATTAGCCAGCAACATTCTTAATTTGTTCCTAACAACTGTTTGAAATTCGATATTAACTGACATATAATATGTTTTATCCGTTTACAATTTCAATTCTATTCAATTCTAATTCGGAAATCATCCAATTGATTTGACTTTCATTCAAATCAGTTAATGGGTAATCCGATACTAAAGCGTCATCATTATCTAAATCTTGTTCGTCGAACCGAAGTTCATTTTCTTCCGAAAATATAGTAACGAAAATAGACCTTCCTGATAGTGAAGTCGTTGGGAAAGTATCTGCCAGAAAATTTAATATTTCTCGCTTACCACTCCAATCACTTTTTACTTTGGAAATTGCTTCGATTAATTTTAGATAACTCATATACTTTTGTTTGTACAAAGTTAATAAAAATAACCCAAATTGTAAAAGAACTACAGTTAAATAACTGTTAAATCAACAGGTCACTCCGATATTCCAGACCAGCTGCCTCGGTTAAGGGCTAACGGATTCGAACCGTATTCGCTTTTTGTTTCAGAAAAAAATAGTTAGATTTTTGCTGTTTGTGACCTTATTAAAAATAAAAGTAAGACAAGGTTTTCATTAAGGAAGTGTCCTTGTTTTGGGTATATCCAATTTAATTAAGCTTACTCATCTTAAAGAATCTATACTTTTATTTTAGTGCCCCCGATAGGATTTGAACCTACACGAACATTGCTGCCCACAGGATTTTAAGTCCTGCGTGTCTACCAGTTTCACCACAAGGGCATTTAAAATTCCAATTTATCAAAGAGCCTTTATTATAACTAAACCTTTGTTTAGTTGTTTATTGTATTGCAAAGATACAAAAAGATTTTCAATCTACAAAATTTATTTAAAATAAATTTCAAATTTTGTACCCAAGGACAGAGTTGAAAATAATATATAATGTATGAAACCGTTATATACTAATAAGCAATATAATTCTGCCCGCTCAACTGAACAATTACCTTGTGAATGTTATTATTGTAATAATCCATTTAATGTTGTTAAAAAATATATTACTTATGAATTAAAAAATCCTTCTAATAGAAGAAGATTTTGTTCCGTTCAATGTAAATTAGCTTCTCATCAAGGAGTTAGCCTATTACTAAATTGTACTGAATGTAATAACCCTTTTTATAAACAACCTAATCAAATTAAAAAAACTATAAATCATTTTTGTTCATTATCTTGTTCAGCAACTTTTCAAAATAAAAATAAAAAGACTGGTACAAGAAGGTCCAAATTTGAATTTTTTATAGAAGAAGAATTAAAAAAATTATATCCTGAGTTATTGATAGAATTTAATAAAACTACTGCTATTGGATTAGAACTTGATATTTATATTCCAAGCTTAAAATTAGCATTTGAGATAAATGGTATTTTTCATTTCAAGCCTATTTTTGGTGAAGAAAAATTATCAAAAACCAAAAATAATGATGATAAAAAACTAAAATTTTGTCTTAATGAAAGTATAAACCTTATTGTATTAGACATTGCTGATATATCACACTTCAAACCAGATTTAGGAATAAAATTTTTAAACCAAATAAAAACAATAATTAATAATTATTTTTAAAATGATTCATCAGCAACTCTATCATCACTAGGATATAATTCATCATTATTAACTAAAATTAAATCATTAAGTGCTACCTGAAATAATTCTGCTGAATATTCTCTTTCACCTACAGTTCTACCTTCATTCTGAATAAGTCTCTCTCTATTATCATTAGATACATAATCCATTTCAGTCACATCTGTTGGTGAAATAGCTGATATTAAATCCTCACGTAGAAATGTTCCTTTATTCTTTTTTACTTTAAAAGAAACAGAAATACTATCTATTTCTTCCCATCTTTCAACCCAACTTGAACTTATACCACATTCGAAATCATCGTCAAATTTTACATGAACATAATCACCATAAGCATTTCTTATCCAAGATGGTTTTTGACCTGCTCTAACACGTTTAATTAATTCTGGTGTCTTAGAATCTTGTAAATGGATTCTATCGTCATATAATTCGCCGTATGCTTTTTTAATTATACTACGTCTATGATTATAAGAGCGTTCAATATATTCAAGACTAATAACGGCACGGTAATTCTTTTGCATTAAATATTTAATTCTTTATTTATAATATATTCATACCACAAATAAAGAATTAAATATCTTTGTCCGAGGAAATGAATGAGTGTTACATAAAATAAGTTTTAAATAATTACTGTATCAGTATTTTAGAGAAATCAAAGATACAATTTTTATTCGAAACTACAAAATCTTTTTTACTTTTTTTCTTCTATCAGCGAAATAATATCATCTACCGTTTTAATTGTTTCTACTTCTTCATCAGTAATTGAAATGTTAAATTCTCTCTCCATATCCATAAGTATTTCAACAGCATCTAAACTATCCATACCTAAATCTGCACTTAAACTTGATTGTGGTAATATTTCTCTTTCGTCTAAACCCAATTTATCAATTAGTATATTACAAACTTTTTTGCCTATATCACTCGTTAATATATCTTTTTCTTCTATTTTAGGACATTGACATAACTTACCTTTAATAGGACCAATTTCTAATCCAAATTCTTTCAGATGGTCATTAATAACATCGAATGCTTCTTTCCAATTAGTTTTATTTAAATTTTTAATAACATTCATTATGCCTTTAGCAATAACATATTGACTATTTTCATTCCATCTCATTTAATTCCAATTTTCTATTTGAATAAGTAATTTTATCAAAGATACGAAATGTTAAATTCTTTAACAAATTTTTTTAAGACAAAAAAATTCCCAACATATGTTAGGAATTTTTTAAATATTAAATAGTTTGATAACTATCTCTCGATTTATAGCGTCTTACTTTACCAGAGGCTAAGGTAACATTAAGATGGTCACCTGCCCAAATTGCGTTGGTTACTTTTTCACCAACATTAAGTTGTGTGTAATTATCTCTTGAATGGTATAATTTAATATTATTGCCATCTATTTTGATAATACCGAATTGGTAAAGTTTTGGATCCCACATAATAATTGATTTACTATAAAGATACATCAATTAATTCAGATAGCAAAATTTTAAAGTTAAAACATCGTTAAATAAACATTTACCATATAACTCACTATAATAACTATAAATTTATTTAAGTGAGTTATGGAAAAGAAATTATTAATTGGTTTAATCAATGAAAATTTATCAACGAGAAAAATTGCCGATAAAGTTGGTAAAAGTCAAGGAACAATTAAATATTGGTTAGCTAAATATGATTTGAAAACTAATTATTTAGTTCATAATGTTAAAGAGCAACTTGATTATAAAGTTTGTTCGGTGTGTAATATAGAACTTAAAATTGACAAATTTTACAAAGGTAACAATAAAGTTAATAGACATTCGTATTGCAAATCTTGTTTAAATAGTCTAACTGTTGATAGACAACGTAATTTAAAGAAGCAATGTATAAAATACAAAGGCGGTAAATGTATTGTGTGTAATTATGATAAATATGATGGTGCATTAGAATTTCATCATTTAATACCAGAAGAAAAGGATTTTACTATTGGACAATATAAAAATCGTTCTTTTGAAAATCTTAAATCTGAATTAGATAAATGTGTATTACTATGCAGTAATTGTCATAGAGAAGTAGAAGGTGGTATTGTACTATTATAAGAATAGCTTCCAATAAGGAAGCTATTTCTTTTACAACCACAATGTTGCCACATTGATGTGTACCCGGAGGGACTTGAACCCCCGACCCTCTGATTATGAGTCAGACGCTACTAACCAACTGAGCTACAGGTACATTAATAAACAAATATTACTTGATATAATAATATTAATGATAAAATTAATAATATTCCACCCATTATTCTCATATTTTCATTATTTTGAGGACAGTGCAAGATTCGAACTTGCGTGGGATTACTCCAACAGATTTGCAGTCTGCCACCTTCAACCACTTGGCTAACTGTCCTTATTTATTTAAGATATACTCGCTGAAATAACAATTCCATTGTTAACACTAACATTAATACGATTAGCTCTCATATCCATTGTAACCATAAATGGTATTCCATCTTCAACAGTTTTGCGAATAGTAAAGTTGTTTTCATTTACATACTCCGAAGCTTTTTCGTAAGTCATGCCAATAATTTTATCACAAATTGTTGGCTCTTTAACCAATACTGTTTTTAAACTAACAGTACTTTTCTGTTTAATAGCTTCAATTGCATCTTCAAGATGAGAACCTAATTCAGTTTTTAATTGTTGGTCCTCTTGAAGCCAATCTTCATCTTCTTTAAAAGAAACTTTGAATCCTTCTTTATTTAGAAAATTGCCTATTAAAAGCATTAAACGGCTTTTACCCGAAGCAGCTACACCTGAAATATCAATTTTAATTTCGTTCATATTATTAATTTATTGAAAGGGTATATATTGCTATATACCCTTATGTTCGTAGTAATACTTTCTTACATTTAACACACACGAAACATTCGTGACTCCAGATGGATTCAAACCATCGACCCTCAGCTTAGAAGGCTGATGCTCTATTCACTAAGCTATGGAGCCGTTTAAAGAACTACTTTATTCAGTAATTTTCTTCTTTGCAAAGATACTAAATTATTCTGAAAAAACAAATTTTTAATCAGAAAAATCAAATATTTAATTAAGAATATTCAAAGCGAAATCACAAAATTTATTTATTTTCCCTTGTCCATTTATCTTCCTCATCAACCATTACGATTGCTTCAGTTGGAATACTAGCGGTGCCACTAAATATTAATTGTTCAGTAGCTTTCTTAGGGAAAAAGTTTAACATTAATAATGCGCCTGAAATAAAAGAATTGCATTGAAATACATCTTTATTATCAACCACAGTTTCCCTATTAGAATTTAAAATAGACAAACGAAAGCCACCATCATTATTATGATGTAAAGTATAATTTTCTTTAATACCTAATTTCTTTAAAGTATTATTAAGATTTAATAAGTTAGTTTCTAACCTCATAAGTATAGTATTTATATTATATCATGATGTTGCAGATCCTGCCTAAATTAGTTATTCAAGCACCTTATCAATGGCTTGCATACCTGTACGTGCAATTGAATCACTATCAATACATCTAACAGTTATTTCACCATCAATAAAATCTACAAATTCCAGATTTTTAGAGTTAAGAATTTTATGATTGTTACGGATATTTAATTTTCTATTAATACTTTGATAGCTATATTCACCACCTGAAGTATTAATTCTAACTTTATCACCTTTTTGCACTGGGAATGAACCAAATTGTTCATAATATTGAGATATAGCCCATTTACCAATCTGGTGTGCTTGTTTAAGCATTATTTGTTTAATTACAGATAATGCAGCACCAGGTTTTACTTCATGAATATTACTATCATGTAATGGTAATCCAAGTGGTTCCATTGTGTCGGTGAAATACGCTTGTCCTGTATTGTTATTATAAACAGTACCACCGAAGGCAACTAAAGTATAATATTCTTGCTTACCTTCAATATCTGGTCCCATTGCGGCGCCATCTCCACTTCTGTTAATATAAATCCCGATAGCGTCACCAACTTTTAAGTCTGATATTTTATGTTCCATAATTCGTCTTTTTGGTTTAATTTCTTTTATGGTAGTGTAAGTATCATTATACTTTTGATTCACAGCCATTGTATTAACTAATTTTGCCTCTGGCTTCATTTGTAAAAAAACATTTTGTCATTCCTTTGTAAAAGGAGGTTTTGTAACTCGTTTGTAAAAAAACATTTTGTAATTTTATTTTTATCACCTTTTTTAGAAATCATATTATAATCGGAATTATTAGACTTTAATAGTATTGTTACCGAACTCAGTGCCGACCATTTGATGTATCAGTTATTATATAATTTCAATATTCGGTTAATTTTATACATTTATTTGCCGCACTTACTTTAGGCTTCTTAACCCAAGACTTCAACAGCAATCTAGTGATGGTATCGTATATTAACCTTATTGTATACTTTACTTTTTAATTAATCATTTCACACCATTAAATATTATAATATCCATTAGAATAATTTAATGATGCAATTCGATTTTAAATTTCGTACAATATTCAAATGTAACAATGCAAAGATACAAAACTATTTGTTAAAGAAGAGTTAAACAATAAGACTATTTATTGTTACATAGATTTGTAACAAAATGTGTTGTATCCCACCTGTTACAAGATTCCGTAACAAGCGGATAGATTAGAGATTTTTCGAATGTGAAATATTTACATATATAGATTTAACATATATAAATATCTCATATATGTTGAAATGACATATATAAATTAGCCACATATGTTATCAAAACATATATAATATTATTACCATATTAGCACTGCTCCACATATTAAATTAATTTAATATATAAAACCGCTTTATATAATTTCCTTCGCTCAATTGATAAACTGCCATAACATTAATGGCTCTATTTATTAGAGTGCTGCCTTATTATGAGTATTGAATTTTACAGGATATACGAATAAATATCGAATAAAAATGGTAATGAATTGTTAAAATTTCATTGCTTATTCAAATATAGTACTTTATTTCTAAAAATTTTGTTAAAGCTAAATCAAAGTTATCCACATAGAAATCAAGTATTTACATATATAAATTTCCCACATATATAGATTTTTTGCATTTTTTAAAAAAAGGCAAGCGACCTCTGATTCCTCCAGATTTTCTCTCCGCCCGTCATCATTCCTTTTGACAATACAAAGATACAACATTTTTCAGCATTTTCCAAACATTTACTGTTAAAGTTTTTGTTAAAGTCTATATCAAATCGTCTTAATTTTTACCCAGCGTCACCGGGCTCAAGTTTTTAAAATAAAAAGAAATGTTAAAAAATTTTCAAATCGTCTTAAAAAATTTACGATCATGTGCACCTCAAGTGCACACTTAAGTGATATCACGTTAAGAAATTGTTAAAATGATTTCAAATTGGCTTAAATTGCTCTGGTCGATATTCTAATACTTAGGCAAAAGTTATCGTACAATATACCACAATGTAGGAAATTATTTTGTAATTTTTGCCTTTGTCATATTATGATTATTCATATATGTTTTTTTTCATATATAAAAAATTCATATATGTCCGAAGTATCAAGCGACATATATGAAAAAATCATATATGTATTTTTACTATATGTAATTCCAAATAAAAAAAAACCGCTAACAAATGTTAGCGGTTTTTTATTTTACGTTTAGCGATTAAGCATTAACGGTTTCTTCAGTTGCTGCTGGAGTTTCTGCTGGAGCAACATACAAAGGATTTTCAACTTCTACCAATACTTCAGACGGGCGTGTCGGAGTAAATTTCGGTAAAAGAGTTACCATTTCTTTTGTATCTTTGTTCCAAGGCATTGCATAGTAAGCATTCAAATTTTTGATTGCTTGTACTGCATTTTCAGCACTTGTAGCGGTAAGGAAGCAATGGTATTTTTGCTCAGGACGGTTTGTTTTTTGTCCATCTTCTAAGTGCTGATTTTGCACATAGCTTGCAATTTTACCTTCACCGGCTACAAAACCAAATTCAATTACT
>Ga0172380_10005199_pt1 | contig 16008 bp, 17 predicted proteins | sample Leawe162metaG_FD_119747 | JGI IMG/M metagenome (GOLD analysis project Ga0172380, IMG submission 119747) | Leachate microbial communities from a municipal landfill in Southern Ontario, Canada - Leachate well 162 metaG | ecosystem: Engineered > Solid waste > Landfill > Unclassified | place...
ATTGTTATACATCTGGCGTTTTTCACATACTGAAAATGAGCGGGAATAACTCAGTGGTAGAGTGCAACCTTGCCAAGGTTGAAGTCGCGAGTTCGAATCTCGTTTCCCGCTCCATTTTTGTTTGAGGCTCGAGTCCGTGGGCCTATTTGCATTGACCGACAGCCCGTCCTGCATTTTTTCATGGCAGAACGGGCCATTTTGACTTATATAGATGTATTCTTTTTTCGTTTTGCGAGGGCTTTGAAATGAAGACTTATTTGACCCCGGTCAAAGATATTGAGCGTAAATGGTTGATCGTTGACGCTCAGGACAAGGTGCTTGGCCGTCTGGCTTCCGAGATTGCCACGCGTCTGCGCGGCAAGCACAAGGCCAATTACTGCACCTTTCAGGACGTCGGCGATTTCGTTATCGTGGTCAATGCGGACAAGGTTCGTCTGACCGGCAGGAAGTGGGATGATAAGGTTTACCGTCATCACACCGGCTTCATGGGCGGCTTGAAGGAAAAGACCGCCAAGGTTCTTTTGGTGGAAAAGCCGGAAGAGCTGTTGCGCAAGGCTGTTCGTGGCATGTTGCCCAAAAACACCCTGGGCCGTGCTCAACTGAAGAAATTAAAGGTATATGCCGGAACGGAGCATCCCCATGCCGCCCAGCAGCCTGAGTCTCTGGAATTATAAAATCCTGTTAAAACAGGTATTGGAGCTTGAACATGGCAGATAATAGTTTTTACGCGACCGGAAAAAGAAAAACCGCTGTTGCCAGGGTATGGTTGAAGCCCGGTTCCGGTAACATCCAGGTCAACAAGATGAGTGTGCCGGATTATTTCGGTGGCGGATATGACTACCTGCAGAAGGTTGCAAAGCCTTTGGCCTTGACCGACACCGGGGCAAAGTTTGATGTAATGGCCACCTTGACCGGCGGCGGCAAGATCGCCCAGACCGAGGCCCTGCGCCATGGCATTGCCCGGGCTCTCCTGATTGTGGATCCCGAGCACCGGGGTGCCTTGAAGAAAGCGGGTTTTCTGACCCGTGACCAGCGCATGAAAGAGCGGAAAAAGTATGGCCAGAAGTCGGCCAGAGCGAGGTTCCAGTTCTCCAAGCGTTAATCGCTGTCTGGTATTGCCTTGTCAATATCACCGGCACTAATTGTGTATCTCATCAGGGGAAGGCGCTTATCGCTCTTCCCCTGATTTTTTTTGGCCTGCGCCAGGCAGGCCGATGCTTCCTAGCTGAGTGGAGAAGAAGATGGTACGAGTCGGCATTGTCGGTGCATCCGGATACACTGGGGCGGAGCTTGCCCGGATACTGTGCAATCACCCCGAGGTGGAGCTGACGGTGGCCACCTCCCGGCAATACGCCGGAAAGCCTCTTTCCCATGTCTTTCCAAGCCTGCAGGGCAGGGCGGATATTCTTTGCGAAGATCTTCAGGTCGAGGCGCTTGCCGACCGGGCTGATTTTTTCTTTACCGCCGTGCCCCATCAGACCGCGATGGACATCGTGCCGCAGCTGTTGGCAGCAGGCAAGAAGGTCGTCGACCTTTCCGCTGATTTTCGCATCCACGATGCGCAGGTCTATGAGCAGTGGTACCAGGCGCACAGCGCCAAGGATCTGCTGGCCACCGCAGTGTACGGCCTGCCTGAGTTGCATCGGGCCGCGATCCGCGATACCCGGCTGGTTGCCAACCCCGGCTGTTACCCGACCAGCGTTATTCTCGGATTGGCGCCGCTGCTCAAGTCCGGGCTTGTCGATCCGGAGACCATTGTCATCGACTCCAAGTCCGGGGTTTCCGGGGCAGGACGGGCGGCGCAGGTAGGGTCGCTCTTCTGCGAGGTGGCCGACGGCTTCAAGGCCTACAAGGTGGGCGAGCACCGGCATACCCCCGAGATTGAGCAGGAGCTGGGCGGGTTGTGCGGCAAACCGGTGACGGTATCGTTTACTCCGCATCTGGTGCCGATGTCGCGGGGGATTCTCAGCACGATCTATGCAAAAGCCGTCAAGCCGCTCTCCGGCTTAACCGAACTCTACCAGGATTTTTACCGGGATGAGGAGTTTGTCCGGATTTGCCAGGCCGGGCAGTATCCTGCGACCCAATATATCCGGGGCAGCAACTACTGTGATATCGGCAGCAAGTTTGATCCGCGCACCGGGCGGGTCATCATCCTCTCCGCCATAGACAACGTGGTCAAGGGCGCTTCCGGACAAGCGGTGCAGAACATGAATCTCATGTGCGGTTTTCCGGAGAACACCGGGCTGAGAATCGTTCCCCTTTTTCCGTAGAGCGCAGTGCGAAACATCAAGCTTGTTCTTGCCTATGACGGGACTGGGTATGCCGGTTGGCAGAGGCAGCTGGGGCAGCCCACCATCCAGCAGATCATGGAAGAGGCCATTGCCCGCCTTACCCAGTCTCCGATCATCCTCCACGGGGCGGGGCGAACCGACGCCGGGGTGCATGCCGAGGGAATGACGGCCAATTTTCAGACCGAGTCGGTTATCCCGGTTTCCGGTTTGGTGAAGGGGCTGAACAGCATGCTGCCCGAGGCTATCCGGGTGCTGGCCGCCGAAAAGGTTGCGCCTGATTTTCATGCGCGCTATAACGCCAGGGGCAAGGTGTATGAGTACACCTTCATGAGCACCGAGATCATGCCGCCCTGTCTGCGGCTGTACGCCGCCCAGGTCCGGGCCCCTTTCGCCTGCGGCGCGGTGCGGCTCTGCTTGCCGATGCTGGCCGGGACCCATGATTTCAGCAGCTTTGAGGCTACAGGATCCCGCGATTTGACGACCACCGGTGGCAGGGGCGCGGTGCGGACCATCTTTAGCGCCCGTCTTGCCCAAGAGGGAAAAGACGGCGAGGTCTATAGGCTGACCATTGCCGGGGATGGTTTCTTGCGGCATATGGTGCGCAACATTGTAGGCACCCTTTTTGCCGTGGGGCGTGGGCGGCTGACTCCCCTTGATTTCCAGGAGATTGTGGCTGCCCGGGATCGAACCCTGGCCGGGGCAACAGCGCCCGCCAAGGGCTTGACCTTGAAAACGGTTCTGTACTAGATTACGTTGGCTTCGTGGGATGACTGCCGGAGCTTTTTTGCAAACGCCATTACAAGGAAGAAAAATGGAAGCGGAAATTATTACTCTTGCGCAACGAGTCAAGCAGATCAAGCCTTCGCCCACCCTGGCGGTGAACGCCAAGGCCAAGGCCCTGAAGGCTGCGGGTGCTGACATCCTTAATTTCAGCGTGGGTGAGCCGGATTTCGATACCCCTCCCCATGTGCGCGAGGCAGGGAAAAAGGCGATCGACGAAGGGTTTACCCGCTATACCGCGGTGCCCGGCATCCCGGAGCTGCGGGAGGCAATAGCCAATCGGCTGGGCCAGGACAAGGGCTGGAGCTATGAACCCGATCAGATCCAGGTCTGCTGCGGCGGCAAGCATGGGCTCTACAACATGGCCCAGGCCTTGTTCGGCCCCGGCGACGAGGTGCTGATCCCGACCCCGTACTGGGTTTCCTATCCGCCCATCGTCCTGCTGGCAGGCGCCACTCCGGTGGAGGTGCCGCTCTCCGAGGAAAACGACTTCGACCTGAGCGAGGAGCTGCTCACCCGTTACGCCACGCCGAAAACCAAGGCCATTATCCTCAACAGCCCTTCAAATCCCACCGGCGCGGTGTTCTCCGCCAAGGCCCTTGAGGCGGTGGCAAAGTTGGCCCTGGCCAACAAATGGCTGATCATTTCCGACGATATCTACGACACCATTGTTTACGGCGACGGCAAGCTGCCGCACATCCTGGATGTGGACAAGCGGTTGGCATCCCAGACCTTGGTGCTCAACGGCGTGTCCAAGTCCTTTGCCATGACCGGCTGGCGCATCGGCTATACTGCCGGGCCAAAGCAGATCATCGCGGCCATGAACAAGATCCAGAGCCAGAGCACCTCCAATCCGTGCTCCATCTCCCAGAAGGCTGCCCTGGCAGCGGTGAGCGGGCCGCAGGATTTCCCGACCATGATGCGGGACGCCTTTGTGCCCCGGCTTGACTTCATCATGACCGCCCTGGGAAATATTCCCGGCGTGACCTGTGTGCGGCCCAAGGGCGCTTTCTACGTGTTCCCCAATGTTTCCGCCTACTATGGCAGAAACTTCAAGGGAAAGGTTATGGCGAATTCGGTTGATCTGGCGGATTATCTGCTGGACGAGGCCTTGCTGGCCACGGTGCCGGGGGCGGCGTTCGGGGCGGATGCCTTTATCCGCTTCTCCTTTGCCACGGCCATGGGGACCATCGAGGAAGGGATGAAGCGGTTGGCAACGGCGCTGGGGAAACTCTCGTAGGTGTTATGACCCAGGCCTCAGCCTGGGCCGAAATCCTGATTTTTGGCCTCGCTCAAGGCCCAGGTCCAACTGTCCAGGGGGCGCTCCTTTGAGAGCGCCTTCTGGCCATTCTGAGAGTAACACTGGTAGACCCAATCTCCTCCTTTGTTGACAACCCTGATAAGTCCTTGAGTGGGGTGTGTAAACCAGCCTTCAGTATATATGCCGTCCATGTGCCTGTCTGTCTCCTGAGTATTGCGTCTGTGTAACTACCCGTCTGTGTCCCATCTTTCTATTTTTCAAGACAGTGGGCAATACATTCCTTGCATTTCTTGTCGGTTTTTCCGGTCTGGCAGTATTTGCTGAAGCCAGCGATCAGATCGCTGCCGCCCCGTGGGCATTGCTCCATGAAGCTGACAAACTGGGTCAGCCGTTCGATGATTTCCTTGGGCGCGGCATGTTCAATCTTACAGGCCCCTTCTTCCGCAACCGTTTCCCCGACCGCGAGAACCTTGATGAAGAAATCCTTGAGCGCCCGGTGGCGGAGGATAACATCCTTGGCCATTTCCTGCCCGGCCGGAGTCAGGGTGATGACTTCATAGGGCGCGTAATTGATCAACCCCTTCTGGGCCAAGGAGCGAAAGGCCTCGGTCACGGACGAGCGGCTGACCTTGAGCGTGCTGGCAATCTCCTTGGCTCTGGCCACCTGTTTTTCGGCGATGATGTGGAAGATGGTTTCCAGATAATCTTCCAGGCTGGCGCTGAGTCGTTTGGCTGGGGGCATGGGTTTAAAAGGGCGTCCTTTGTGGGGGTGGGATCGGGAAAGAGGTGTTGTGGGTGTCAGGCAAACAGGATGCGCCTCTTTTCGTATTGTGAGAATATTCTTAGGACGGACTAACAGTATTAAGGACTGAGCCTCTTGTCAAGATTTATCGGCTTGCCACCGGAGGGAGTTTGAGAGAGTTCCTGAAAGATTCTGGTGTGATAACCGGCGCGTGTTTGGTCGGGCCTGAGCTGGAGATAGATCATGGCCAGCTCTTTATGGGGAAGAGCAAACCTGCTGTCTACCCCAATGGCCTGCTCAAATGAGGCGATCGCCTGAGGGACATGGCCCAGTTCACGTTCAACAAGGCCAAGGTTATAGAGATAGGACGATTTTTTCTTGGGGTCCAATCGAATGGCCTCATTAAATTCTCCGAGCGCTTTTTGGTATTCCTTGAGTTTCCAATGAGCTTTGCCCAACTGGCCGTGCGCTTCCCCTGCTATTGGTGCGATTTGTACGGCCTTGGCAAAGTATTGTTGTGCCTTCTGATAGTCGTGCAGGCCGTAATACGCAGTCCCGGTATTGAGCAGGGTAATATAGTGGTATGGGAATTTTTTCAGCATGGTCAACACATGCGGTAAGGCTTCGCCGTAATTGTCCTGGGCCAGATAGGCCGGGCCGATATAGGCATGCGGAGTCACATCGTCTGGTTGATAATGCAAGGCCTTGTTGCCGGAATCAATGACCCCTTGCCAGTCTTCCTCCACCGTGGCCACGCAGGTTTTGAGGTAGAAATGATCCGCGGCAATGGACTTAAGGTTGTCCACCAAGATAATCGGTGTAAACACGAGAAGGACGATTGCGGCATAGGCGGGAAAGCGTTTGGGGATATGGATCGGCTTGCCGGGGTTTCCCTCCTGGGCCAGGGAGGCGAGAAGCCCCAGCAGAACCATGATGGTAAAAAGCGGGATCATCCTTTCAAACGGAAAACAGAATAAGGCGTTGATGCCGATTCCCACCAGAGACAACCCCATGGCCTGAAGTTCGAGGTTTTTCGGCAGGTTCCCGGTGCACTCTTTGTGGGTTTTGAAAAGAAAGAGCCCCAGCGAGCCGATGAGACAGGCGAAAAGCGTCAGGCCGACAAGGCCAAGTTCGGCCCAGATTTGCAGATAATCGTTATGGGCGTCTTTCAGTTACTGGGTATAAATAAAAAGCGATTCCTTTTGCACGGAGGGGAAATGGACCTTCAGGTTTCCCAGTCCGACCCCTATCAGCGGATGCTGTTGGATCAGGGAGATGGTGTCAGTCCAGATGGCAAAACGGACATGATTCCCCTGGATGGAGGCGATGGACGCGGCCCTGAGGCCGACTGCTTCGTAGCCGGGGGTGAAGCCGGCAGGGCCGATGTTCATCATGGCGAGAACAACAACAAGGCCGGTGAGCAAAGCGTATTTTTTCTGGGTTGACCAGAGGGGGGCGAGGTTGAGTGATGTTATGCGGCGCAAGAGGGCGAACAACAGGCATTGGCAGGTAACGGCCAGCCATCCAGCCCGGGTTTGCGTGTAGATGAGATAGACCACGATCAGGCTGAGCATGAGGCTTGCAGTCCAGGCAGTGGGAGTTTTTTTCGTGGTCAGAAAAAGGAAGCCCCCGACGGGAAAGAGCAGGACAATGAAGTGCACTGCCATGTTTTTGTTGGCAAAGTTCGCGGCAGGCGGAACAAGTTGGGGAACAATTGATAGATTGAACAGGTGCTGGCTGATGCCCAGGATGGCGACAAGAATGGCGGCTGTGAACAGAGCGCTGAAAACCTGGCGTCTTTGGGCCGATGTGACTGCGAGCTGCTGGATCAGGAAAAAGAATAGGATTACAATCAGCCACTGGTGGCTGATTTTCCAGGCTTCATAGGGGCTGAGCGCAAAGGCTGCGGTGAATAGGGCCCAGCAGAAAAAGATAAGAAGCGGCCAAGTGAAAATGGGTAATTTGGGCAGGGACACAGCATTGCTGCTTGTTTGGGTGGCCAGCCAGGAAAGGGTAAGAAGAATTCCGGCGGTTTCCAAAAAGACGCGTTGGGGGAGATTGCTGAAATCGCTGAGACCTGGATACCAGATGAGCGGTGCTAAAAAAGCGGTGCACAGGAAAAAAACGACAGACGTCTTTTTGAGAATGGGCATGAATGTTGGTTGTTGTAAGATTTAACAAGGAAGGCGGCAATTGCCGCCTTCCTTGTTAAATAGAGCTGTAATTGAAAAAATCAGGGTGATTTTGTGACGCCTGCAGGGCTGGTTGCTGCTTCTGCAGGTGTGATGGTGTAGGTATAAGTTGTTCCGTTGATTACTGTAGTAAAAGTGTTACCTGAAGGAGTTAATGTGTAACCGCTACTGTCTATCTGTGCCACAAGCGCGGCTCCGTCAGTTATTGCTGGGGTGACGCTACCCTGGGCAAGTCTCCTGGCAAAACTCATGACCGCCGCGCCTCTTGCCGCACCCAGTAATCCCTCAGAAGAAGCCACTTCAGCTTCTTCCGTTAAATCCTGGTACCTTGGTATAGCCACCGCCGCCAGAATACCCAAAAGGACAATAACAACAATCAGCTCAATCAGGGTAAAACCTTTTTCATTTCCCGCCAGACTCTTTTTCATACCATTCTCCTTGTATATGGTTATTGAATTTTCCTTACTCTGTTTGCCAATCTCCAGTCAAATCTTTTATGCCGCATTGGCTGTTTTTTTAAGGGGTTGCGCCGTCTGTGTTCGTCTGGGTCAGTGTCCTCCCCGGACAACCTTGAGCATGTCCCACATGGGGGTGAAGATGGCCAGGGCAATGAGCCCCACCATTATGCCTAGAGCCAGCAGCAATATGGGTTCAATCAGGGTGGAGAGGTTTCTGATGGTGTAGTCGCTTTCCAGATCATAGTAATCCGCAACCTTCTCCATCATCTCATCCAACCGGCCGGACTGCTCGCCCACTGCAATCATCTGGGGGACCATGGGCGGGATGGCGTGGTGTTTGGCCATGGCCTCGTGCAGGCTGACGCCTTCTTCGACCTCGCTGGTGATTTCCTCGACCATCTGGAACAGGACCAGGTTTTCCAGGGCGTTTGCCGAGAGTTGCAGGGTCTTGATGATGTTGATCCCGCTGGAGGTGAGCACGGAAAAAACCCGGCAGAAGCGGGCCATGTAGATCTTGGTGGCCAGTGGGCCGAAAACCGGCACCCGAAGCAGCAGCCGGTCGCGGAAGAGCACGAATTCGCGGGAACTCAAGGCCAGCCGGTAGGCGATGAACAAGGCCAACGCCGCCCCGACAATCCCCAGGGTGTTGTCGGCGAAAAAGGTGCTGATCCCCATGAGAATCCGGGTGGCCAGGGGGAGCTCAACCTTGGCCGTGGCAAAGAGCTTGGCGAATTTCGGCACCACGAAGCTCATCAGGAAAAAAACCGCGCCGGTGATGGCGATGATGACGAACTTGGGGTAGCGGGTGGCGGATTTGATCCGCTCCTTGATGGCTTTTTCGTTTTCATAGAGGGAGGCCAGATAGGCAAAGGCCTTGTCCAGGGAGCCGGTTTCCTCCCCTACCTTGACGATGTTGTAAAACAGCACGTTGAAGGCCTTGGGCTGGCGGCTTACGGCGTCGCTCAGGCTTGCGCCGCTTTCCACCTCGGCGGTCATGGCGAGGATGATCTCCCTGAGGATGGGGTTGCTTACCTGGAGGGTCAGGATGGCGAAGGATTCGATGATGCTCACCCCCGCAGCCAACAGGGTTGCCAGTTGCCGGCAGAAAAGGATCTTGTCTTCCAGGGTGATCCCGAAGAGCCGCTCGCTGAGCGAGGGGCCGACCGCTGATTGGGTGGTCTCTTTTATCCCGGCGGACTGCTGCTCGGAGAGAACCTGGATGTTCACGGGGCTCAAGCCCCCTTTTTGCAGCCAGTTTTCCACCTCCTGCATGATCTCGGCGGGATGGGTGCCGGAAACAATACGGCCGGCGGAGTTGATGGCCTCGTAGCGGAAGATCGGCACCGGTTACTCCTTCAGCTCCATGGTGACGCGGAAGGCCTCATCCACCGAGGTTTGACCGCTGAGCACCTTGGCGATGCCGGACTGCCGCAACGAGGTGAGATCTTCTGCCTGCGCCTGCCTGAAGATCTCGTGGCTGGAGGACTTCTTGATGATCAGCTCCTCGATGGCTTGGGAAATGGGCATGGTTTCGTAGATGGCGATCCGCCCTTTGTAGCCCGATCCCTCGCATTTGTCGCAGCCCACCGGTTTGTAAAAACGTCGGGCCGGGTCATGGGCAAGGCCCAGTGCCTCCTGGAGTTCTTCCGGCGGAGCGAAGGAGCCCTTGCAGTATGGGCAGAGCAACCGCAGGAGCCGCTGGGCCACCACCAGCCCCACGGCCGAGGCAATGAGAAAGGGGGGGATGCCCATGTCGATGAGCCGGGTGATCGCGCCCGCCGCATCGTTGGTGTGCAGGGTGGAAAGCACCAGATGGCCGGTAAGGGCAGACTGGATGGCGATCTCCGCGGTTTCCGTGTCCCGGATTTCGCCGATCATGATGATGTCCGGATCCTGGCGGAGGATGGAACGCAGGGAGTTGGCAAAGGTGAGGTCGGCCCGGACATTGACCTGTACCTGGTTGATCCCGGTCAGTTCGTACTCCACCGGATCTTCCACGGTGACGATGTTCTTCTCCACCGAGTTGAGATAATTGAGGGCGCCGTAGAGGGTGGTGGTCTTGCCGCTGCCGGTGGGGCCGGTGACCAGGATGATCTCATGGGGCCGGGAAAGATGCTCCATGAACAGGGCGCGCTGGTAGGGCTCGAATCCCAATTCCTGCAAGTTGAAGCGCATCGTGCCCTTGTCCAGCAGCCGCATCACCACCTTTTCCCCGGCGCTCAGGGGTAGGATGGAAACCCGCACGTCGAACTCCTTGCCGGAGATGGGCAGTTCAAAGCGGCCATCCTGGGGCTTGCGGCGTTCGCCGATATCAAGGTGGGCCATGATCTTGATGCGAGAAACGAGGTTGGGGTGCATGTCCAGGGGGAAGGAGTTGGCTTCGCGGAGGATGCCGTCCACTCGGGTGCGGACCCGTACCCGCTCATGATCAGGCTCGATGTGGATGTCGCTGGCCCGCTGCCGAACGGCCTTGAGCAGGATATCATTGATGGCGCTGACCGTGGCGGATTCTTCGCCGGTCTCTTCAAACCGCTGCTCCACCTTGGCTACCGAGGCATACAACCGTTCGATGGTGGCGACGATCTCCGATTCGATCCCCACGCAGACCACGGTTTTATCGGTGATGTAGCGGCCAACCTCGTCAATGGCGAAGATGTTGAGCGGGTCGGCAAAGGCGACCAGTACCTCGCCGGGACGCCTGCCAAGGGCGAGAACCTTGTATTTTCTGGAGACGGCTTCCGGAATGATCTGGGCCACCTCGGGGTCCACCACGATTTTACTGAAATCGATGAAGGGGATTCGCAGCTGCCGGGCAATGGTGTTGGCAACGGCGGTATCGTTGACAAAGCCGAGTTCGCGCAGGGCCTCGCCCAGTTTTATGTCGCAGTCGGTGCTGTAGGACAACGCCTGTTGCAGCTGGGTGGCCGTGATCAGCCCGCCTTCCACAAGAATGTCGCCAAATTTTCTTCGTTTCGGTTGTATCGTCATCGGGAGCGTCACGCTTGGATGTTTGGCAAGGCGTTATTGCGCACGGCAGAGTCGCCGGATGTTTTCGGGATGTCCATGGTGGCTATCCATCCCAAGCCTCTCTTGCGGGGGAGGGAGGGTTGCCAGGCCCTCACCCTGGCCCTCTCCCCGAGGGAGAGGGGAGGGCGGGATTCACGGTTTCTCCCGCTGGTGTTATGGCCGGGGCTGTCTTGTTTTCCTCTCCCTCTGGGAGATGGTTGGGGGGAGGGAGCGGTGGTTGCGACGGCATCGCCTGTTGCATCGGCACCGGCGGCCGGCTGGGTGCTTGTCTGTCATCTCCCATCAGACCCGTGAGCCAAGCTGTTCCCTGCCCGGACCACGAGGGCAGGGCCACGGTGTACCCGGACCAGCGCGGGGAAAGGGCAACCCCCAAGAACAGGAGCAGAACGAGGGAAACGCCCGCGCCCCACCGGAGGGCAAGGCTGGCAAACAGCCCTCCCTGTTTGGGGGTGTTGAAGGAAACGATCGCCTCCCGGACGATTTTTCGGGAGATCCGGGTTTCTTTTTCGGCGAAGGCCACCAGGAGCGCCCTGCTCATGAGTTTGTTGATGAGACGGGGATAGCCCTTGGTGAAACGCCAGAGAAGATCGGTCGCGGCAAAGGAGCGCGGCAATTCGAAAACTCCGCTTTTCTTGAAGCGGTGGAGAATATAGCTGACCATTTCCTGCTTTGAGAGCGGGGAGAGGGTCTCCATGATGGTAACCCTCTGGACAAGCTGGCGCATGTTGGTTTGGGCCAGCTTGTCGCGCAGCTCGGGCTGGCCGAACAGCGCAATTTGCAGCAGTTTTTGGGTGTCTGTTTCGAAATTGGAGAGCAACCGGAGCTGCTCCAGGCTCTCGTCGGGAAGATTCTGCGCTTCGTCGATGACAATGAGTAGTTTTTTGCCCTGCTGGGCCAGAGCGTACAGATGGTCGTTCAGTATCCGCAGCAGCGAATCGAGGCTGGCAGGGTGGTCCGGTGGGACGGAAAGACCGATATCCTGAAAAATGGCTAGGAGCAGTTCAAGGCGGGAGAGATGGGGCGAGAGGATCAGGGCGGTTTCAAACCTGTCGGGCAGATCGTCCATCATCAGGCGGAGCATGAGACTTTTGCCGGTGCCGATCTCGCCGGTGACGATGATGAACCCCTCATCTCCTTGAAGGCCATAGCGGATAACCTCCCGCAGGGCGGCATGCCCTTTGGTTGGGAAATAATAATTCCTGTCCGGCGTCATGCGGAAAGGGTCATCCTGTAGGCCGAAAAACTCAAGGTGATTCATTGCGGCGGTGTCGTGTTCCCCATGGTCGTTTTTGCCGGTTCGTCGGCGGCAAGCGGTTCTTCCTTGTGGTTTCCGGGCGGAGACCCGGAAGGCGCCGGTTCCTTGGCCGCTGTCCCGTTGTTTTGTTTTTGCTCCATGTTGACAACGCGGGGGGTGATAAAGACCATGAGCTCGGTCTGGTCGTTGAATTTGTCGGAATTCTTGAACAGGTTGCCGAGCAGCGGGATATCGCCAAGGCCAGGAACCTTGCTGTTGGTCCGGCTTTTGTTCTGCTGGAGAATGCCGCCGATAACCACGGTGACCTTGTCTTCCAGGAAGAGATTGGTGGTGATCGATTGCTTGTTGATGAGCAGACCGCTGGTGCTGGTGGTTGATTGGTCAACGCTGTCGTTGGTAACCCCGACATCCAGGATAACGTAGCCGTCCTGCAAGACGGTGGGCTTGACCTTGAGGCCGAGGTTCGCTTCGCGGAAGGAGGTGTTCACGGTTGTGCTGGTTCCGGTCACATACGGGATCTCCTTGCCCTGCTTGATTTCGGCCTCCTTGCCGTCGAGCACAAGGATGCTGGGCGAGGAGAGGATTTCCAGCAGGCTGTCCGATTGCATGGCCTGGAGTTCCACGTTGAGATTGACGTTCTGGCGGATAAAGCCGAAGGCCAGGCTGGTGGTGGGCTCGCTGACGCTCAAATCCGCGCTGGTGGTGATGGGGTTGATCTTGCCGGCAAGGGCCGCGGCATCGCGGTAGTTGTTGTAGCCCCAGATGATGCCCAGCTGTTTCTTGGCCTCGTTGGAGATGGAGACGATGCGGGCCTCGATGTGCACCTGGGGGATGGGCTGATCAAGCTCGGCGAGCATTTCGCGCAGACGGGGGAAGTTGTCGCTCCGGTCCTGGATGACCAGGCAATTGCCCCGGTTGGTGACGATGATCGAGCCGCTCTGGCCCAGGAGGGGCTTCAGTTGATCCACGTAGGCGGTGGCATTGCCGAACTTGGTGCAGAGCCGCTCGCTGACGAGGTCGCGCTTTTCTCCCTGGAAGTCCGCCTTTTTCTCCACGAAGATGACGTTGTTCTTCTGATAGTAGTGCAGCTGCTTGGCATCCATGATCACCAGGAACGCCTCGTACAGGTTCAGTTTTTCCACGTCGAGGTTGATGGTGTCGGTGATGTTGTCCGCCACCAGGATATTGATCCCGGCCTGGCGGCCCATGCCGCGCAAGAGCAAAGAGACCTGCAAATTTTCCGTTCGGAGGGAGGCTGGAAAACTTTTCAGGGCTTCCAGCAGCGGAGCCTCGTTTTTCGGTTCCGTCGGAGGAGCTGCCAGGCCTGATGCCGGGAGCAGCCCCTGCGCCAGGACAAGCACGGCAGAGAAGAGTATTGCTTGCAGGGAAGGGATTCGCATTACTATTTTTTATCCTTCATGGGCAGAGGCCTGGGCGAGGCCTCGAGCCATAGTGTATGGGCCACGCCATTTTGCTCGAAGATAACCAGATCCTTGAGGATTTGCCGGATGGTCGAGTCGCCCACCGTCTCCCCCTTGGTGACCAGGCGGTCGTTGATCACGGCTTGGGGATTGTTCTTGTCCCAGATTATACCAGAGAGGGTCAAGCCGCCAATGGAATTGCTTTTTTCCCGTGGTTCCTGGCCCTTGAAAAAGCTGATTTGCTCGCGGCTCCAGTTAAAGGGGTCTCTTGCCAGTGGCGGACTGGCGGCTTTCCGGCCCTGAACCGCCTCGATTTTTTCAGGCCGCACCGTGAGAACCTGGGGTTCCCCTGCCTGCACCGGGAGGGCGTGGCCAAGGAGCAGGGCTGCCAGTAGCAGGGCGCCGCCCGCCAGGGGAGGCGGCAGAATGGCGGCAAAGGTTGCGAGGCATTGTTTTCCGGTCATGGCTTGTCCAGGGTTGTTCTGCCGACAACCATGCTGAATTTGACCTTGGCCTGCTGATCGTAGCCCGCGCTTTTCAGCCGTTCCACGGCAAGATCCTCGATGATGCCGATCTCGGGCCTCCCTTCGATATATTGCAGATACCGGTAGAGCTCGGGAAAGGGAACCTCTCCGGCCAGGCTCACGGTATTGAGGGTGAAGCCGTTCACGGAGCGGTCTTCAAGCTGGCTCATTTGCCGCAGGTGGTTTTCCATGTTGATCGGGGCGTTGGTCTGCAGGGTGAACAGGGTTTTGGAAAACTGCTCGCGGTCTGTCAGCGAATGCCATTGTTCCTCGATAAGCCGGATCTGCAAGGCCAGGGTCTCCGTCTGTGTCTGGAGGGATTTTTGTTCGATCTCCAGCTGGGAAACCTGCGCGGCAAGCGCGCTGGCCATCTGGACGGGAGCGGTGCTCTCGATTTCGGTTTTCTGGGTGAGTTTTTGGCGCAGCTCCTTTTTCTGCGGAGCCAGGAACAGGGTGGAGCCGCCATAAAGAATCGCAAGGCAGACCAGAATCCCGAGGAATAATTTTCTTAGCTCGGCAAAAGCCTCCGGATCGCTTTTCAGCAGGAAAAACCATTCCTTCAGTTTGTTTCCGATGGTGATGAGTTGCTGGGCGTTCACGATGGATCACCCTCTCGCTTCAGTTGAAAGGCGATGGTGAAGGTGAAATCGGTTTTTTGCGCATCCGGGCTGCGGTCAAGGTCGCGGAGTAGCACATTGGCAAAGAGGGGGCTGTTGCCCAGTTCCTTGACAAAGGCGGGCAGCTCCCGATACTGGAGGGCACTGCCGCTGATCTGGCCCCCGTCTTTGGTGAAGACGATTTTTTCGCAGCGTACCGAAGCGGGCATTGTCGTGGTAATGGTTGCCAGCAGCCTGGAAAAATATTTTTTCCGCTCCTGAATGCTGGTGAGTTTTACCGCCTGAGTGCTCAACCGTTCTTTTTCGTCTTTTTGCTGCTTGATATTGCTGGTAAGCTGCGCAATCCTTGCCTGGGTTATGGTTATTTCCCCGGCCCGTTGCTGGGCCGCGGCAATGTCCCGGCTCAGCGAGCTGATTCTGGTTTTGAGAATCCGGTCGCTTGCGGCAAGAAAAAGGAAGACAACGGCCAAGAGCAGCCCGACAACGGGCAGGGTCGTTTTTTTGATCCTTTCTGCCAGGGGCAGCTGGGGGACAAGATTGATCCGCTCAAGCATGGCTCACCACCTCGCGCCTGTGCCGGGCCAGGACATGCAGCAGGGCAGAGCAATCCGGGCCTCCGGCGGTGGCAGTCAAGGATTTGCACTGGACGCCCAGGAGATTGTTGCTGCTATCGGAAAGTTCCGTCCAGAAACCGTCGGCTCCTCCGATAAAGATGTTCCGGATGGCCGCGCCTTTTTGGATGGAGGCGTAATAGTCCCGAGTGCGCATGATCTCCAGGGGAATTCTGTGCAAATAATCCGGCCAGGAGGTGGAGTCCGTCATCGCGAACCCCGGTTCTTCCAGGGAGGGTTGCGAGGTGGTGGCCGATGGGGCGGATTTTGTCCCGGTCCGTACGGAGTTATTGGCTGTCAGTATGGAGAAATCGGCAAGGATCGAGGCTGTGTCGATGTGCTCGTCGGAGTGCGGTTGGTTGTCATCGAAAATGAGCAGATCCTCTGGCGGCTCGGGAATAGGCGTGGATGGCAGCTCAATATCCTCCGGCTGGCGCAGGCTGATTTCTCCCTGGGGCTGCAAGGCCTTTACCGTGCGGATGAGGGGGAGTTTGCCTTTTTCATACACGGCCAGGGAGATGCTGTCTTGCCAGAGGAGCACGCAGAGGGCGGCCTCGCCTGGCGGCAGCATTTTTTCCTGAAAAAGAAAGGTGAAGGAGGCGAAGACGTCCGGTTCAAAAAAGGAGAATTCGATCTGTTTCCGGGTAAATTCGCGGCGTATTTTATCAAATACCCCGGCGGGAAAAAGGTAGACCGTCACCTGGAGCCGATCCTTGAAACGGCCCGTGATCTGCCAATCGTAGATGAATTCATTGAGCGGACGATGCAGGGCCTTGGCAAGATGGTAGGGCAAGGCCTTGCCCACCGCGCCATCCGGCATGACGGG
>Ga0172380_10005200_pt1 | contig 16007 bp, 17 predicted proteins | sample Leawe162metaG_FD_119747 | JGI IMG/M metagenome (GOLD analysis project Ga0172380, IMG submission 119747) | Leachate microbial communities from a municipal landfill in Southern Ontario, Canada - Leachate well 162 metaG | ecosystem: Engineered > Solid waste > Landfill > Unclassified | place...
AGCGAGTACTACGGAATGGCAACAACCTGCCACTGTATGCGTCTCGCAGCAGACGGCCCCGGCGCAGTCGTGGTCATCACATGCCTGCGGTGCGGGGATTTCCACGGAATCGAGCTGCTGCATGCTTGCGGCATCCACCGGCTCGCCGCATCCATCGGAAGCGACGCTCTGTGAGCCCTGGCCGAGCGCAAACAGTGACGCGATCGCAACTGCAATGATCAGGCGTCGAATCTGGAACGCCAGCTGCCACATGAGCAATATGATGAGCGTGGGAACGCGGCGGTTCTTTGACCAGCATCAAGCCGTCTGCCAAGCTGCCAGTTGAACCATGACCAGGTGTCAGCCTGGGAGACGAACTGATGACCAACTGGTATGTGATCACCGGCGGTCCGAGCTCGGGCAAGACCACGACGGTCAACATCCTGAGGGCGCGCGGCTATCATACGACGATCGAGCACGCGCGCCATTTCCTCGATACGCAGCGCGTGACCGGACGAACCACCGCAGAAATCCGCAGAAACCAGGCGGCGTTCCAACTGGGGGTCCTGAGGATGCAGATCGAGCAGGAGGGCGTGCTCGATCCCGACGCGCTCATCTTCCTCGATCGCGCCCTTCCGGACTCTCTGGCGTACTATCGGTTTCTCGATCTCCCACCCGACCCGATGCTGCTCGAGGCCCTGCCGTCGACCAGGTACAGAAAGGTCTTTCTGCTCGACCTTCTCCCGCTGGTCAGGGACTACGCCAGGACCGAGGACGGCGCCGCACAACGGCAGATTCACGCCTTGCTGAAAGAGATCTACGAGGAACTGGGCCATGTGGTCGATGCCGTTCCACCGCTCCCCCCGGAGGACCGAGTGGACTACATTCTGGCCCGCCTGTGACGGCACGCCAAGGCAGTCGGTTTGACCTGGCGCAACCCGGCGCCGAGAACCTTGCGGCATATTTTGGCGTCGCAAGGAGGATTGTCGATGCCAAAGCCTCTCACAGGATTGCTTGCCGCAATAGCTGCCCTAGTTGCAGCCGCCACGCCGGTGGCCGCGCAGACGGCCCCGGTCGAGCCCGAGCGCTATGTCTACTGGCCCCATATGATGGGGTGGGACGGCGGCTGGTTCGGCGGCGGTCCGGTCATGATGGTCATCTGGGTCGCGCTTCTGGTCGCCGTCGTCGTGCTGCTCATGCGTACACTTGGCGGGCCATCGCGCGACACGGGCGCCCGTCACGCTCCGCCCGGCAAGACCGCGCTGGACATTCTGAAGGAGCGGTTCGCGCGTGGCGAGATCGACAAAGCCGAATTCGAGGACAAGCGCCGCGTCCTGGGTGAGTAACGATCAGGCGATGGCCCTTATGGCCTCGATCCTCTCCATGCCGCCAAGCAGTTCGGCCAGCGACTGCCAGACGCCGCGGGCGCCCCTTTGCCAAGCGGTGACGTCCTCAGGAACCACGACCTTGCCGCCGGCTGCGGCGGCGATCTCCATCGAGGCGGTCTCGTCGGCAACGATCAGTTGGTCGAAATAGGTGGCACCTGCTGCCGCCGCGGCCTGGAACACGGCCTGTTGCCCCTCGTTCAGCCCGCTCCAGAACTGGGACGAGAAGAAGACGATGCCCGAGGCCCAGACGTGGCCGGTCTCGGTGAGGTAGGGGACGACTTCGTAGAGCTTGAAGCCGGCATAGGCGGACTTGGTCAAGTCCATGGCGTCGACGACGCCATTGGCCAGCGCATTGTAGGTTTCCGGAATTGGAATGGCCGTCGGATAGGCGCCGAATGCGCTCCAGAGGCGAGTGTGCAGCGGGCTCTGGATCACCCGGATCCGTATGCCCCTGAGCTGTTCGGGCGCGCTGATGGGCTCCTTGGCCAACAGGTGTCGGGCGCCGTAGTTGATGTAGTCGGCAGCGTAGAAGCCTTGTGTCCAAAGCCGCTGCCTTAGGTCGCCTCCAAGCTCGTCATCCAGCACCCGGCGCAGATGTCCGGCGCCGCGGAACAGGAATGGCAAATCGAGGATTTGCAGTTCCGGTACCCAGCCGGTCAACGCCGACACGGTCAATAGTCCCGCCTGAACCGAGCCGAGCCGCACGCCCTCGGCCACTTCGCGTTCCCCGCCGAGCGCGGCATTGGGCACGATGTTGAAGTTGAACTGCCCGGGCAACTGCGTCTCGACGAGGTCGCGGATCTTCAGCCAGATCAAGGTTTCCGGTTTGTCCTCTCCCAACAGCGAGGCGATTGTGAGCGACTTGGTCCGGGCGTGGGCGCGGCCGATCAGCGCCGGGCTGCAGAGCACAACGCCGGCAGCGGTGGCCGACTTCAGCAGCGTGCGTCGAGTGAGGCGGGACAAGGTGGTCTCCTCAGGTGGCGGGGTTCAGGCAGCAAGGGCGATTGCCCCCAGCACCGCGAGCGCGATGGCAAGGGCGGCGAGATAAGGCAGCAAGGCGCGGAACAGCGCTCCCGGCGGCACCTTCGTCACCCCGCTGACGACGTAGACCAGAATTCCGACGGGAGGCGTCAGCGCTCCGATCATCAGATTGGCGACGAGCACCACCCCGAAATGGATCGGATCGATGCCGGCGGCCGTGGCGATCGGCACGAGAATCGGCCCTATCAGCAGGATCGCAGCGCCGACGTCGAGGACCAGGCCCACGGCCAGGAGAACGAGATTGGCGAGCAACAGGACGACAAGCGGCTCCGGGCCGAGGCTGGTGACCAGCGCCGCGAGGCCGCCGCCGGCGTCATCGACGGCCAGCAGGAAGGCGAGCGGGGCGGCGCTGCCGATCAGCAAGCCAATGGACGAAGCCTCAATCCCGGCTTGACGAAACGCGTCATGCAAACACCCGCGCCGCGACCGCGCGGCCAACGCGAGTGCAAGTGTATAGAGCGCCGCCAGCGCCGCCGCCTCGGTAATGGTGACGACGCCGAAACGGATTCCGGCAACAACGATCAGCCCGAGCCCCGCGGCCGGCAGCGCCCCCCCGGCCCGGCGCCAGCGCTCGGCGATCGGCACCGCGGGCTGCCGCGACTGTTCGGTGGCGGTCAGATAGTTGGCGATGGCGAGGGCCAAGGCCGTCATCAGGCCGGCGCCCAGACCCCCGAGAAACAGGCCGCCGACAGAGAGATTGGTCGCCGCAGCAAGGATGAGAAACGCGATCGAGGGCGGGATCAGGTTGTCGAGCACGGAGATGCTGGCGATGATGGCGCCCGCTTGCTCAGGGCGGTAGCCGCCCTTGACCAGTTCGGGATGGAGCGTAACCGCGCCGAACGCGGCGTTGGCCACCGATGATCCCGAGGCACCGGAGAACAGCACGCTGGTGAGAAGCGACGTTTGCGCAAGGCCCGCCCGGCGGTGCCCCACCAGTCCAGCAGCAAAGCTCACCAGCCTGTGGGCTGCGCCCGATGCCGCCAGCAGACCACCCGCCAATAGGAAGAAGGGAATGCCGAGAAGCAGGAATTTTGACATGCCTGACACCACGGACGCGACGACGGCAGGCTCGGGCATGCTGCTGCCGAACGGGATTGCCAGATAGGCGGCGGCAAGGAAGGCATGCGGCAGCGGCGCGCCCGTCAGCAGCCCGGCGAGGGCGAGAACCAGCGCAATCGCGCTGGGCGGCCACCCAAAAATCAGGACGAACTGGCCGGTGCTGAAATAGGTAAGTCCGCCGACGGCCAGCGCCGCGAGCAGCGCGCCGCCTTGCCCTGCTGCGAGGCGCGCAAGCAGGACCAGCAGCAAGGTCAGGACGCCGCCTGCAGCGAGCAATCCGAAGCGGATCCATTCTGGCAGGCCAAGCGTGGGGGAAATGCCCCCCAACATCGCCGCAATGCTCGTGCCCCCCAGGCTGAGGGAAAGCGCGCTGATGACGATCAGGCCGTCGGCGACGACGGAAGAGGCGTAGCGCGCTCGCTCGGGCAACGTCTTGTCCATGAAGTCGAGACGCATCGCCAGGCCGCCGTGGATAGCCAGCGGAGCACCACACGCGATCAGTGCGATATGCAGCCAGATGGCCAGCTCGTCCGAGCCCACGAATCCCGTGCCGAAGAGGTAACGCAAGGCCACGGAACTGAGCACCAGCGTCAGCAATACAGCAAGCAGGATAGCGCACAGGGCTCCCAGCAGCCGCTGCAGTGCCTCCAGCAGTTGCCCCGCCCAGGAAGGTCCATGCGTCTTGCTGCCGAGTACCGCGGTGCCATCCGTACCAGGTCTGCCGCCGGCCTCATCCATCGGTAGCGCTCTTGCCAGGTTCGGCCCCCCACCAGCGGTGGAAATGGTGGACCGGGCCACGGCCCTTGCCGATGTCGAGGTCATCAGCTGCTAGCAGGGCACGGTGGAGATAGGCCTTGGCCGCTTCGATCGCCTCGGGCAGTTCAAGACCGAGGGCGAGGCTGGACGCGATGGCAGCGGACAGCGTACAACCGGTGCCATGGTCATTCCGGGTTTGCAGCCTCGGCGCGGCAAAGCGGCGGACGCTGCGGCCATCGAACAGCAGGTCGTCGGCCGTCGTGCCAGTGCCGTGCCCGGCCTTGATCAATACCGCTCCGGCGCCGAGCCGAAGGATTGTCTCCGCCTGCCTCTCCATCTCCGACTCGGAGCGGGCCATGGCGTCTCCGGCAAGCATGGCCGCCTCGGGCAGGTTGGGGGTGACCAACTGGCAGAGCGGCAGCAGCCGTTCGCGCAGGTCCGCAACGGCATCCGCGGCCAGCAACCTGTCGCCCGAGGTCGCCACCATGACCGGATCGAGGACCGGTCGTTGTCCATGCGCCTGCATGGCGTCGCCGACGGCGGCAGCGATCGCCGCGTTGGCAACCATCCCGATCTTGATGGCGCCGACACCCAAGTCCGATAATACCGCCTCGATCTGCGCCGTGACGATCTGCGGGCTCAGCGTTTCGATGGCCGAGACGCCGCGGGTATTCTGGGCCGTGACGGCAGTCAGCACCGAGGCGCCGTAGACGCCCAGTGCGGAGAAGGTCTTGAGGTCGGCCTGGATGCCGGCACCGCCGCCGCTGTCGGAGCCGGCGATGGTCAGGGCAATTGCAGGGGTCATTTTCGCGCCTCCAGCACTTTATCCACTGCGGCGCGAAACAACCGCGTGGCCCGCGCCGGATCGGGATCCTTGAACAGGGCCGAGATCAGCGCCACGCCATCGGCCCCGGCGGCGATGACCTGCGGCACCCTCTCGAGGTCGATGCCGGCAATCGCTCCGATAGGCAGAGCCGGCCTGGCCGCGCGAATGCGTGCGATCAGGCGTGCGAGGCCCTTAGGACCAAACGGCGGGTCCGGATTGTCCTTCGAAAGCGTCGCAAAGACGCCGCCAACGCAGGCGTAGTCGATATCTGAGGCGATCGCGCGGTCGGCCTCGGCCTCGTTCTTGACGGTGAGGCCGATCAGCCTGGTGCTACCCAGGAGTTGCCGCGCGAGGGCAGGGGGCATGTCCTCCCTTCCGAGATGCACGCCGTCCGCCCCGGCCGCCATGGCAACGTCCACCCGGTCATTCACCAGCATGGGCACGCCAAGGGGCGCCAGCCGCGCCATGATAGCGCTGGCGCAGGCGACCATCGCGGCCGTGTTGGCGCTCTTGTCGCGATACTGGATCATCGTGGCGCCGTTGCCGCCCGCGGCGGCTGCCAGATCGGCGAGGCGCTCGCGCCCAAGCGTATCGGCGTCCACGATGCCGTAAAGACGGATATCGATCTCAGCCATGCGCGACTCTCAGCCGCTCCGTTACGGCGCCGTTGTCGAGCGCATGGAGTGCATCCAGTAGTGCCGGGGCAAAGGTGCCAGGGCCGGTGCCGTTTTTTGACGCCGCTTCGGCGGCAATGCCGAGCACGGCCTGAGCCGCCATTGCTGCGTGCAATGCGTCCTGCTCCACTGCGGCGAACGCAGCGATCATCGCGCCCGAGAGGCAACCGGTGCCACTTACCAGGGGCAAATAATGGTGGCCATTCGCCACCTCGTAGCGGCGGTCGCCATGCCGGATATGGTCGATCCGGCCGGTCTCGACGATGATTGCATCGATGGCCCCCAGGGCGCCGATCTCGCCCGCATTGCCCCGCACCACCATTGCCGGTGTGATTAGCTTGAGGGCGAAGTCCCGCCGCAGGGGAGAAACGTCGCAGAACACGGGATCGATGACCACCGGCCGGGCCCGCTCGCCCGCCAGCCTCACCGCGGTTTCGATCACCCGTTGTTGCTCCTCCTGCATGGTACCGAGATTGACGAGCAGGGCATCCGCGCGACCGACGAAAGCGGCGATTTCTTCCGCACTCGAGGTCATCGAAGGTATGGCGCCAAGGGCGGAGAGGCCGTCGGCGACCAGCTTCTGCGCCACAGTGTTCATCAGGCAATGCACTCTTGGCCGCTGCTTGCGCACGCGGGCCAGGGCAGCGCCGATTTCGACTGCCCCGATCACGGCAGGGCCACGGCATAGTCGGCAACCGGCAAGGCGGTGTCGATCAGGCCATGCTCAACCATGAACGCGGCGAAGCGCTCATAGCGCCTGTGGTCGAGCGCGCGGGGACGCTTTGCAAGTCGAGGCAGCGTGTCGCTGAAGGCTACGCGGTTCAACTCGTCGTCGAGGTCGGGATAGGCACGGATGAATAATGCCCATGCCTCGTCGGGGTGGTTCGTGATGTAGATGGTGGCCCGCTCGACCGCATCGAGGAAGCGCGGCAGACGCGGGTCCGCGATACTGGCCTTGCTGGCTATGAAGATCAGCTCGTCATAGGCCGGTACCCCATGCTCCTCAGGATAGAAAGCGGTGCCGGGATGGCCCTCGAGCCGCATCTGCGTGAGTTCGAAATTCCGGAAACCACCGATCGTGGCGTCGACCTGCCCGCTGATCAGCGCTGGTGACAGCGAGAAATTGACGTTGACCAGCTCCACATCTCCTTTGGTGAGCCCGACCGACGAGAGCATGGTCCCGACCAGCGCATCCTCGAATCCTGAAACCGAGTATCCGATCTTGCTGCCGGCCAAGCCGGAAAGGTCGTCGATCTCACCCTCGGCGAGGACGATGAGGCTGTTGAGCGGCGTCTCCACCAACGTGCCGATGCGGACGATCGGCAGTCCGGCATGCACATCGAGGTAGAGGTTGGGCTGATAGTGAACGCCCAGGTCCACTTGGCCGGCGGCCACGAGGCGCGGCACCGACGAGGGATCGCTCGGGGGGACCAACTTCACATCGAGGTCTGCCGCCTCGAACAGCCCCAGTTCCTGGGCCACGACCATCGGTGTGTGGTCAGGATTGACGAACCATTCGAGCATCACCGTGAGTTCATCCAGTGCGCCGGCCGGAACGGTTAGCCCGAGGGTGATGATCGTGGCGGCGGCGAGAGAACGAATGACGGGCATTTGGTTCCGTTCGAGGTTGGAGGAGGATCAGCGGGTCTCGTCGGCCCAGGGCACGAAGGCGGCGAGTTCGTCCACGGCGTAGCGCAACAGCAAGGTGAGCACGGCAAGCAGCGCCAGGGCTGCGAACATGGTGTCGGTCTGCATGCGGGCATTGGCTTGCAGCAGCAGGAATCCAAGCCCTCCGGAGGCGCCGACCCACTCCCCCACCACCGCGCCCAGCGGCGCGAGTGCGGCGGCGACTCGAAGGCCAGACAGCAGGCTGGGGAGGGCCAATGGCACCCGGACCAGCCAAAGCGTCTGCGGCCCCGTTGCCTCCGTGAGCGCCGTCGCGTCCAGGAGGTCCTGGGGGGTGCGGCGCAGCCCATCGGCAAAGGCTGAGGCGATGGGGAAGAAGATGATCAGGGTCGCCATCACCACCTTGGACGCCATGCCGAAACCGAACCAGAGGACCAGCAGCGGCGCGATGGCGAAGACGGGTAGCGCCTGCAGGACCAGCACGATTGGCCAGACGACGTTGTCGAGGCGGGGCAGTGCGACGATCAGCAGCGCCACCCCGATGCCGCAAGCTGTACCGATGACCAGCCCGGCGAGGACTTCAATCCCGGTGATACCGAGGTGGAACAGAAGCAGGCCGGTGCGGCTGGCGAACACCGCGCCGACGGCTTGCGGCGACGGCATCATGTAGTGCGGGGGCGCCAGCACCCAAATCACCAACTGCCAGGCGATGAGCGTGACGAGCAGGCCTCGCGCGATGTGGCCCGTGGCGGCCATCTCAGGCGGCTCAATGCCGAATGGAGGGCATCATCCTTGAGCCGGCGCGTTGCCGGCAGGCGTCGAGTGGATGGGGAACATGCAGGAAAAAGCTGCAGCGAGAGTTCATTTTTCAGGATCCCGTTCCTACGCCGGCATTACCCGGATCAGGTTCTAAGGGATCGGCTCATCGCCGTCTCAGCACCACTGGTGCACCCCTCGGTCGCCAAATACTGGCCGGCACCGGCGGGTGGGTCAAGCGGTATTTTAGAGGGGGTCGACGCCGGGCGCGGTGGTTCAGCCCGATGCCTCAGGCCCGCCCTCGCCGCTGCCGCATGATCTTGGGGCTGACACCGGTCCAGCGGCGGAACGCATGATTGAAGCTGGTCTGTTCCGAATAGCCGAGGCCGAAGGCGATCTCGGCGATCGGGGTCTGTGTTTGGGTCAGCAGGTCGGAGGCAACACGGCGCCGTGCCTCCTCCAGGAGGTCGCGGAAGCGCACGCCCCGTTCTAGTAGCCGACGCTGCAGCGTCCGTTCGGAATGCCCAGTCTCCGCCGCAAGGTTCGACAATGTGACTGAGTTTCCGTCGAGCCTCCGCAGCGTCGCCATAAGCACGTCCAGCAGTTCATCGCTGGTGCCGCTCATCCGGACGCGGCGCAGACAATCCTCGACATAGGCGGCGTGCACCTCCGGATTGCCATAATACAGAGCTCTGGTGCTCAACGACCGGTCCCACCGCACCGCAGTCGCCCGCGCGTCGAATCGCACTTCATGGTCCATGATGGTGAAGTCGCCCCTCGACGGACGGGGCAGCGCCACCTCGATGCTGTGGAGCGGGAAGGGGCCGGTCCAGACGTCGTGCAGGAGCGTCAGAACAGCTCCCAGGTCGCGGTAGCTCATGAACTCGACCAGCGGTTCGGGAGTATTGGAGTAATCGAGGTGCTGTCCCACGAGCCCGCCGCATTCCATAATCGGCGAGGCTAGGACGAGCGAGTAATCGAGTTCGGGCGCAGCGTACGACGTGTTGATCACCGCATTCAGGTCGGGCGCGGTCATCACTGCCATGCCCAGGCGGCCGTAGCTTGGCAGATGGTATCGTGTCCCCGTCTGGAGCCATAGATCGGGGCGGTAGCCCGTGGTGGCCACAAAGGCCTGCTGGAAGGCGAACTCCTGCTTGAGTGATACCTCCCCGGGCACCGGTCCGAGCCCCTCGGGCAGTCCCGCAGCTTCGAGTGCAGGTTGCGTCGGTAACCCTTCCTCCTCGAGGACGCGCAGCATGATCCGCATGCTCAGGTCGAGCAGCAGCGGGGCGGTGTCGATTGGGGGTCGCATGAAACGGAGCCTCCTTGTCGCCAAATGACAATTTATTGGCGGGATCGATCCTGTTCCGCCACTGCCGCCCTGCTAGTCTTCCATGGCCACAACAGCCGGAACCTAGAACAGGCTGGGCCACAATAGACGAGGAGTCCACCTTAGGTAAGACGGATCGATCTTTTTGTCTGCCGCTGCACGGATAGGCGGGGTGACGGAATGTCGACCTAACGACTCATGAAATACCAGCCGCGCCAGGTGAATGACCTGGCGCCGGATCGAGAGTTATTGACTTAACTGCAGCAGGTCACGACGAGGTGTCTGACCGGTCTGCGTGACGACTGGAGGATCAGTTGATGCTGGACGACGTAGACAACAGCGCACCGGAGACGGTGGCCAACAAGCCGACGGCGTTCAGCCGGCGCGGCTTCCTGCAGGCGCTCGGCGCCGCCACCGCCGCGACCGCGGTGGTGTCGCATGTGGGCGTCGCCCGGGCCGGCAACGGGTGGTCGATGGGCATTGACGATATCCCGCCCGAGAAGCTCAAGGGGATGTATGGCCTGATGCTCAAGTCCCGCTGGTGGGAAGAGGGCATGAAGGAGTTGTTCCTGGGCGGCAAGGACGGCATGTATGGTGCCTTCCACATCTCGGTTGGCGAGGAAGCTTCCGCGGTCGGCGTCATGGCGGCGCTGAACGAAGATGACTACATGGCGTCCAACCATCGCGGCCACGCTCACCTGATCGCCAAGGGCGGTGACATCAACAAGATGTCGGCGGAGCTCTTCTTCCGCCAGACGGGCTATAATAAGGGCTTCGGCGGTTCCATGCATATCACGGATGCCAGCAAGGGCATCCTGGGTATGAACGGCATCATCGGCCCGCAGTACCTGTTCGCGGCCGGCGCCGCCTATTCGGCGAAGGTCCGCGGCACCCAGCAGGTGGCGGTCGCCTTCGGCGGTGACGGCTCGGTGAACAACGGCTGGTATTATTCGGGCCTGCGCAACGCCGCCCTCTACAAGCTGCCGATGATCGCGGTCATCGAGAACAACGGCTACCAGATCTCCATGCCGCAGCAGCGCACCAACTCCATGGTCAACCTGCACAACTTCGGTGCCGGCCTGGAGATTCAGCACGAGGCCGTCAATGGTATGGACGTCATGGCCGTCTATGCCGTCGCCAGGCGGGCCGTAGAGCGTGCCCGAGCCGGCGAGGGCCCGACCCTCATCGAAACCAAGACCTATCGCTACTACGATCACGCGGGCCTTGCCGGTGCCAAGCCGGGGGTCATGGGTGCGTTCGGTCTGCCCTACCGCTCGGACAGCGAAGTCCGCGCCTGGATCGCTGAGGATCCTATCCCCAAGATGCGGCGGCAACTCATTGCCAACAGCATCCTCACCGATGAAGAGGCTGACGCGATCGAAGCGGAGATGAAGACGCTGGTTGCGGACTCTATCGAGGCCGCCAGGATTGCCCCTCCGCCCTTGGAGGACGCTGCCCTCGGCCACGTCTTCGCGGACTCGCTGGTCAGCCCCAGCCAGTTCATCGCTTAACGACTGTTTTGAGGAGCCAAGAAGATGGCTGTGAAGCCTGGTAACTACGCGGTCCTTGAGGCCGTCCAGCAGGAAATGCAGAACGATCCGCATATGACGATACTCTACGAGTATCAGCGGCCGACTGCGGTCAGCCCGATGGGGCAGGTAATTGACCTCTACAAGGAGTTCGGCGAGCCGCGCGTTCCCGACTGGGGTCCAATCGATGAGGAGTGGTTCGTCGGCGGGGCCGCCGGCATCGCCATGACCGGCGTCAAGGCGATCGCCCACGTCCCCTCCATGTGCACCCTGCGCAGCTTCGAGCTGGTGTTCAACCAGATTGGCAAGCTCCGCCATATGACAGGCGGGCAACTCGGCATGCCGCTGGTGATCTGGCAGGACGCCGCCGGGCGCGCTCCCGGCATGGCCGGTCAGCACGCCGATGCCGGCCAGGAGGCGCTCTATGCCGCCATCCCCGGCATCAAGGTAGTGGTGCCCGCCAATCCGTACGATGCCAAAGGCCTCATGATCGCGGCGTTGCGGGATCCGGATCCGGTGATCTTCTTCCATTACGGCGCCATCAACTCGGTGCAAACCGATGTCCCCGACGAGGCCTATGTCGTGAACATCGGCGAGGCGGTCACGCGGCAGGAAGGAACCGACATCACCATCGTGGGGTTCGGCCCGGCGGCTATCGAGATCAACAACGCGGTGAGCGGGCTCAAGGATGCGGGCATTAGCGCCGAGATCATCGATCCCAGGACACTGAAGCCCCTGCCGATCGACAGCCTGGTGGCGTCCGTGAAGAAGACCGGCAAGCTGCTGGTCGTCGACCACGGCCATGAGACGCTCGGAACCGCGGCGGAAATCATAACTCGGATCGCCATGGCGGTTCCTGGAGCCAAGGTGTCCCGCTCGACGTTCCCGGATGCACCTCCTCCTGGTGCCCGCGAAATGATCTCGTGGATGACTCCGGACGCCCCGAAGATTATCGCGGCCGCCAAGGCCATGATGGCCTGATCCGGTTTGGTGCCGGGACGGTCAAAGTTGCCGCCCCGGCACCGGCAATCCAGCAGAGTGAGACTATGATCAGCGACGTTACCTTCCTATGCCTGTCGTGCAAGAAGCCTGCACGTAAGGATACGGTTTATGTGACCATGTGGTTGGGTGCAGAGCTCAATATTATCGAAGACGTGCCTGCGCATGTCTGCGACGATTGCGGCGTCCAGTACTACGATCCCGACATCGAAGAGAAGATCCGCAAGCTCGCGGTGGCTGGGTTCCCGGGCCATCTGGCAGCCAGGACTGTCATGGTACCGGTCTTCTCGCTGGAGAATGTAGATTCTGCGACCTCCGTGTCCCTCCCCAGACAAGAACGAGGATAATAATGCACTTTTCAGTTCTCTCCGCCCGCCGTACAGCTGCGGCGGTGCTCGCTGGCTGTGTCCTGTTCGGCCTGCCACTCCTGGCTTCTACGCCGACCGTGGCCCAGGGCATCGATATCAACGTCGTGTTTAACTGCGATGCCGACGGCCCGCTGGGCGAGCAGACGCCGGAGGAGTGCGTTGCTTCGCGAGATGCAACGCTGACTAACTGTACGTCATGTCATACCTTCGTCCCGATCGTAAAGGCGCAGAAGGCTGCCGATCTTTGGGACGCCACCCTTGAAGTACACCGCTCGCGCGTGCCCAATATGAGCGACGAAGACTATGCACAACTCGCCGCATTCTTGAAAGCGCACTATAATGACACCTTGACCCCGCCAGCGCTGCCACCCGAACTCGAGGCGCTTGGCACCGGGCAGGCGTTCTGATCATGAGGACTCGCGCCCTGCTCACGATGCCCGGGTTTCTGGTCCTGATGTTCGCTCTCGCCATCGGCATGCCGGCGGGCGTCACGGTTGCGCAGGACGGTCTCGACATGGACCATATCTTCCGCTGTGCCGCCTCCGACGATACCGGCAAGGCCGACTGTCTCGAGGCCCGGAACATTATCACCAACAACTGCACCGTCTGTCACACCTTCGTGCCCATTGTCATGCAGCAGTTTGATGCGAACGGGTGGACCGGGCTGCTCGATCGGCACGTGCAGAACGGGCGCGTCGACCAGCTTTCAGCGGAGCAGGTGACGAAGCTCCACGACTACCTGAGCGACAACTTCAACGGCGACCTGCCGCCACCGGAGCTGCCGCCGGAGCTGCTCGCCACCTGGACCTCCTACTAACCCGACAGTTGCGCCGGCGGTTGGCCGGCGCGATGTCCCTGCGGGCCAAGCGCGGTAATGCAGTTCAACTCCTTTGCTTTCCTCGGCTTCTTCGCCGTCCTCGCCGGGCTCTACTACGTCGTGCCGCAGCGCTGGCGGTGGCCGCTGCTGCTGCTTGCGAGCTACTATTTCTACTCGCAGTTCCAGATCGTCTATGTGCTTCTGCTCGCTTATTCGACACTGTGCGCATACGGCTTCGGGATTTGGCTGGTGCAACGCGAGACGCCGAGCCGGAGTCTGCTTGCCGTCGGCATCGCCCTGCAACTCGCCGTTCTCTTCCTGTTTAAATACGTCGACTTCTTCGCCGGACTGATCGAGGCGAGCTTCGCGCCGCTCGCTGGCGCTGAGGCGATGGCGCTGCCACGGCTCGGCTGGCTACTGCCGGCGGGCCTCTCCTTCTTCGTCTTCTCGGCCATCAGCTACCTCTTCGACGTGTATCGCCGAACGCTTCCGGCCGAGCGCCATCTGGGGCATTTCGCACTGTACGTCGCCTTCTTCCCCAAACTGGTCGCCGGCCCGATCGAGCGGGCCGCACCGTTCCTGACTCAGCTGCGCGAGGGGGCAGTGTTCAGCACGGCAGGCGTCACCCTTGGCATGCAGTTGCTGCTGTGGGGGCTGTTCAAGAAGGTTGTCATCGCCGACAACCTTGCCATCTTTGCCGATGCCGGCTTCACCAACCCGGCCTTTCAGTCGCCGATAACGCTGATTGTCGCCGTGTATTTCTACGCCTTCCAAATCTACTGCGATTTCTCGGGTTATTCCGACATCGCCATCGGCCTCGCCGCCATTCTCGGCTACCGGTTGATGGAGAACTTTCGGCGTCCCTATTTTTCGCGTTCGGTTCCCGAGTTCTGGAGCCACCGTTGGCACATTTCGCTGGCGAACTGGTTCCGCGATTATCTCTACATACCGATGGGCGGCAACCGGGTGAGCAGGCCGCGCTGGTACTTCAATCAGATGACCGTCTTTATGGTCAGCGGGCTATGGCATGGAGCCAACCTCACCTTCGTGATCTGGGGCGCACTCAACGGCTTTTACCAAGTGCTGTACTTCGCCCTGGGCGGGGCTCGCAAGGCGGCGAGCGCTCGCCTGCCCAAACTCGTATGGGGCGCGCTCGGCCTGTTGCTGACCTTCCACCTCGTGTTGTTCTCGTGGATATTCTTTCGCGCCGCGTCGGTCGGCGACGCCTTCATGGTGATCGGCAAGATCTGGAGCGGTCTCGGTATGCTCCCGATGCTGCTTCCCGCCTACAACTGGAGCACGTCCTTCTGGGTCGCAATCGGGTTGATCGGCCTCCTCCTCTTGGTCGAGATACTCGACGAGTTCCATTCGCTTTGGACCTGGTTGACCCGGCTGTCGACGCCGGTGCGCTGGGGCTTTTACTACGGCCTGCTCGGCCTGCTGCTGGTGGTTGGCCAGTGGGGCATGAGCCGGTTCGTCTATATGCAGTTCTAAGGTGGTGCGATGACCGAGATGGCCGAGAGACTTGCTGCCCCCGCGGCACGACCTGGAACCGAAACCCTACGCCGCTGGGCGCTGTTCGTCCTAGTTGGCCTCGGGCTCTACGCAGGGCTCTTCGCCTGGGCTGAAAGTCTTGTACACGAGCACGGTGAGCGCAACCGCTTCTACATGGTGGCCGCGGCACCGGCCGCTACCTACGACTTCGCGCTGCTTGGCGCCTCGCACGCCATGCCGCTCGGTTATAAGGACTTCAATGCCCGGCTTGAGCAGGCGAGCGGCGCCTCGGTCATGAACCTTTCCATCGAGGGAGCAGGGATCCTGCCAAACCGCCTGGCCCTCGACTACTTCTTTGCCCGCCACAGGGCGCGCAATGTCGTCTTCTTCCTCGATTCCTTCGCCTTCTACTCGGCGCAGTGGAATGAGGACAGGCTCGACGACGCGCTCCTGGCACGGGCGCCTTTTGACCCCGCACTAGTTGCCACGCTGGCCCGCTATCCTTGGGCGTGGGACCAAATTCTTCCGTACATCTCGGGCTTCACCAAGATCAACAACCACGAGCGTTTCGCCCCCGACCGGTCGGATGCCGAACTCAACAAGTTCGAAAAGACCTACCGACCGATTCCGCAGATCGACAGGGAGCGGGTGGCGTATCTCTATCCGGCCGAAATACCGCAAGACGTGTTCGCGCACTATCTCGACGCGTTCGAGGGGCTGATCGACATGGTCGAAGCGCAAGGCGCCGTGTTCGTCGTGGTCAAGCCACCGACGCCCCCGCGCTATCGCGAGGCGGTGCCCAACGAGGCGGAGTTCGATGCGGCCGTCACCAGCCTGCTCGCGCGCCGCGGCATTGCCTATCACGACCTGTCCGGAACCCTGCCTGAGGACGCCAACTACTACGATACCGACCACCTCAACGCGACCGGCGTCACCGCCTTTATTGATGCTAACTTTGCCAACCTACTGCGCAGTCACACTGTCGGGGGGTGAGGCGGACCGCGATGCCTCTATCCTTGCCGCATCCGGCACTGCGCCGTAGCGAAGGTGCGCGAGGGGCCCTGCAGATAACTGGGCCATCCGGTTCCACCGCTCCCCCCGGGAGGAGCGAGTGGGCAACATTCTGGCGCGCCTGAGCATGCCACCCGGGTGCCGGGCACGATGAGGCGCCGGAGCGCGGCCGCTCCGGCGCCTGTCACTCAGCGGATGGGGCTGCCATAGACGATGCCGTTCGGCCGGTCACCGACCGGCACGGTCCTGATGACCGCCTGGCTCTTCACATCGATCACCGAGACGCTGTCATCGGCGATATTGGTCACGAATACGTAGGCCCCGTCGGCCGATGCCGACACGCCGTGGGCGCCG
>Ga0172380_10005201_pt1 | contig 16005 bp, 14 predicted proteins | sample Leawe162metaG_FD_119747 | JGI IMG/M metagenome (GOLD analysis project Ga0172380, IMG submission 119747) | Leachate microbial communities from a municipal landfill in Southern Ontario, Canada - Leachate well 162 metaG | ecosystem: Engineered > Solid waste > Landfill > Unclassified | place...
AAAACTTGTAATATAGGTTACAAAAAATTTGATATAATACTTTTGCATTGACTCTTAATCCTGAAGAAAAGCTAAAAGCTTTTTTTAAACAAAGCAAACCTCTGCTTTATAAAAAGGGAGAGGTAATTCTCAGGGGTGATGAAATCCCATCGGGTATCTTTTTCCTAAATCGAGGGTATGTTAAAAATTATTCCTTCTCCGAAAATGGTGACGAATTTACATTTATTATCTATCGAAAAAATGATTTCTTTCCTATGGCTTGGACATTTAATGATACGAGAAAGCCATATTTTATCGAAACAATAACTCCTTGCATTATTCATAAAAAAAACCGAGAGGAATTTCTTGAATTCCTAAATCATAATCCTGACGTTCTGATATTTATAATCGAAAGACTCACAAAACGGTTTGACGGACTGCTCGAAAGAATGGAACATATGGCATTTGGTAATGCATATAAAAAGGTTTGCTCTATTCTTTTTGTTCTTTCTGAAAGATTTGGCAAAGAAGGAAAAGATAAAACCGTTGTAATAGACATGCCGCTAACCCATAAAGATATAGCAAACCTTTTAGGAGTGGCACGCGAAACTGTAAGTGTAGAAATCGCAAAGATGAAAAAGCTGGGTGTCATTAAAAACATCGGCAAGCATATTTGCATAACGGATATGAAAAGGATTAAAGAAGACTCACTGATTGCTTAATTATTTTCATCTGCTATATTTAATAGAGTAATTCAAAATAGCCCTTTATAATAATAAGAACTGAAAATTACTTGAATGGATATTATGAACAAAACAGAAAATGAAATTACTATTTTTACTGACGGAGGATCCCGTGGAAATCCTGGAGACAGCGCATATGGATTTGTTGTTTACAGGAATAATTCTTTAATTTATAGCGAAGGTGAATACCTAGGAATTCAAACTAATAACTACGCAGAATATATGGCAGTTATTAGCGCATTTATGTGGGTTAGGCGAGAACTCGGGGATGATACTATTATCAATCTTTACAGTGATTCGCTTCTCGTCATGTCTCAGCTGACTGGTAAATTTAAAGTAAAACACCCTGCCATAAAACCGCTTGTTACAAAAGCAAAGGGGCTTGAAAGCTTCTTTCCTAAAGTCGAATATGGACATGTGCTTCGAGAGAAAAACAAAGAAGCCGACGCTATGGTTAATAAGGCACTCGACGCAAGACTCTAACTTTTACCGCATAGGTTCATTTTCACTCGACAATTAGACTGCAATCTCATACAATGATAATGTATGGGAAAGCTGCTCAATGAGGAAGTTTCCGAAAGTAAAAAACCCCTCATTCTTATTTATACTAATAACAAAATCCTTCAGGATCTTTTCTTTGACGAGTTTTCTGAAAAACTATCACTTCTCTATGTGTCTGATGCCTCTCCATCAAATGACACCCCAGAAACGTTCCATATTAAGACATCAGACATAAATCTCTTACCACACTTAGAGGAAAAAATAAATTATGCAATAGTTATTTTCAATGGAGATTCTAGCAAGAGTCATGTCGAATATTTAGTAAAAAAAATTACCGCAGACTCGTCAAAAGCGGTCTTTCTTTTTCCTGCAGAACACTATAAAAGTTATCTTGATATCGCTTTGCAAATAAAGCCTGAGAAGAATATTATTCCCGCATTATACGGCAACATCCTCGAGGACGAGTCTTCCGACAGCCCATTTTTAAAAATTATTCGAATGGCGCTTGCAACTGAAAAGATAAGGCTTACTGGAAATGATCTCCAGCCGGTTTTTCCTATTTCAAGAAGCGATCTTATGATTTGCATTAAGCAACTTTTGTTCTCTCACAAACCGCATGCACTCTACTACCTTTTCTATAAAAAACCTCAGACCTTACTTTCTGCAATTCATTTCCTTGCACAGATAGAGCCAGAGCTCGAATTTGAAATAAATCATGAAAGTGTTATTGAAAGATTTGAAGAAAGAAGTGTTATGGACCAAAATATCTCAGATAAGCTTAATCTAAAAATTAGCTATCTTGACCACCATATGAAAGGCTTTTTGTATTCAGTCGAAAGTCTGAAATTTAAAAAAGTAAAAGCATACGAAAAGCCAAAATCGATCTCTAGAAAAAAGCTTAATTTTTCTACACTAAAGTTTCTTAAATTTTCCCCATCGCTACCCCTTGCATTATCACTCTCACTACTTGCCTTTGTATTAATTAATTTAATCTTCGGAATAATTGGTATTATATTTCTAAAAAGCTCAATACATGCATTTGAAAATAACGATTTCAAATCCGCAAAAGAGAAGGGTATTGTTGCAAAAAATGCACTCTCTGTTCCCATACCTACACTGAGAATTATTGAAAGCAGTATTTCACAAATTCCTTTTTTAGAAGGCTCGTATAAGACACTAAGTCTAGTGACAAGCACAGCCGACCTGGGCGCAATAGCTTCCGAAATTATCCTAAAGCTAGACGATGTCAATAAAGGTATTTCTAAAAATGATTTTGAAAATATCATAATGAACACCCAGTACCTTTATCATTCAGGGGAAAGAACGCTACTAAACCAAGAAAATAGAGCGATTTCAAATCTGTTAAAACCCGAGATTTCAAAATCAATTAGCCTGATCAGCGTAATCCCAGACTTAATGGGGTACACAAAAAAACAGGAGTATTTACTTCTTTTTATGAATAACTCAGAAATCCGGCCTACCGGAGGTTTTATTGGATCAGTAGGACGACTAATTGTGCAAAACGGTAAAGTTAGCGACTTTTCTATTCAAGACGTATATGAACTCGATGGTCAATTAAAAAAGCATGTTGAGCCGCATTATATTATCAGAAGATACCTCCAGCCGCATTTGTACTTGCGAGATAGTAATTTCGATCTTGATTTTCAAAGATCTGCAAGTGTGTCTGCTATGCTTTACCAACTAGAATCTGGGAACAAGCCTGATGGGGTAGTGGCAGTTGACTTTACACTTGTAGAAGAAATATTAAAAATCACTGGACCTGTTAATCTATCTACATATAATGAAACAATAACGTCAGAAAACAGCATGCAATTTCTCCAGGAAACGATAGAAGATGGTAATTTTCCGGGATCGACTCAGAAAAAGGAAATTTTAAATGAATTATTTTCAGCTATTACTTTAAAACTCGAAAAGAATCCTGAGCATCTTGTAAGCATTGGGCTTAAGCTTCCTCAACTGCTTGAAAGAAAGCACATCCTCCTTTCTTATCAAAACGAAAACATACAGTCACTTCTGTCAGCTTTAAATTTTGGAGGTCAGATACCTAGTATCCAAAACAGCTCTGATGACACGATCTACGACACAATTGGCATCAACGAAGCAAATATTGGAGTTAACAAAGTAAATAAAAATATCTCTCGAAGCATATATTACGAGGCAGATTTATCAAAAAGAATTTCAAGAACAAAAGTCTCAATCCGCAACGAAAGTCAAAAGGACAAATATACTTCGTATTTAAGAATAATTGCACCTCGAAATAGCGTGCTTAGAAAGATTACCATAGACGGCAAAGAAGCAGAGATAACAAATGCAATAACTGATTATCGAATATACGAGGCGGATAATTTTACTCTTCCGAATGCGCTAGAAGTAAGCACCGATAACGATTACCTTAAAACTATTTTTGGAACAGTTATAAATGTAGACAAGAACAAAATCATGAATATAGAATTCGAATATACAAATCCGCTATTATTCCTGGATGACGGGAAAGACGCATATAGCCTAGCTGTAATTAAGCAACCAGGAACTTATATTACGCCATCATCTTTTAATATAAAATATCCGGAAGGATATAGCGCCTCTGGAACTGATATAGCTTCATATGGGGAGGGTGTAGTAAAGTTAGAAAATAATCTAAATACTGATTTAAATTATGAAATAAAATTTGCGAAAGAATAAAAATGAAATACATAACATATGCTTCAGAACTTAGTTATTTGATATAATGTTAATACTCAATACTTTCCCAAAGCTACTATGGTAAAACCATTTAAAAGAATAAATAAATTTTTCTTGAGCCGTTGGTTCCGATTTGTCATTATGCCCTTTTTTTTAATTAGCATAATTGGCTTTGCTGTTTTTATGTATTTTTTTGTTTTAAAAGATATTCCCAAAGCAACACAGCTAGGATCGAGTAGTCAACCTCAATCAAGCAAAATTTATGACCGAAATGGAGAACTCTTGTATACTATGTATACTGGACGTAACCAAACATACATCCCGCTTAGCAGCATCCCTAAAGATTTACAACAAGCAACCATTGCAATTGAGGACAGGAACTTTTACAAACACGGCGCAATAGATATCCAAGGTATAATTAGAGCAGCGCTTGTTAATCTTCAAAATGAAAGGGTAGAGGGAGGGTCAACCCTAACTCAGCAGCTTGTTAAAAGCTCACTTCTTACACCTGAAAGAACAATTGAAAGAAAAGCAAAGGAAATTATACTTTCGTTTATAGTTGAGGCAATATATCCAAAAAATAAAATCCTTGAAATGTATCTTAATCAAGTAGCATATGGCGGGACTGCTTATGGAGTCGATGCTGCGAGCCAAGTTTATTTCAACAAATCCATTTCCGACTTAACGCTTGCTGAAAGTGCATTTTTAGCAGGACTACCTCAGGCGCCAAGTAGATATTCCCCCTTTGGCTCACATCCCGAAGAGGGGAAAGCTCGCCAGCAAAGAGTTCTTCAGGCTATGTTTGAAGAAGGGTATATAACAGAAGAACAAATGAATCAAGCAAAGGAAGAGGGGCTTGAATTCTCAGCTATAAGAGACGAGATAAAAGCTCCTCATTTTGTTTTCTATATTAAAGAGTTTCTAACCGAAAAATACGGTGAAAAAGTTATCGACCAGGGTGGATTGTCTATCACAACAACTCTTGACTTAAAAGTCCAAAAAATTGTCGATGATGCTATAGCAACAGAGGGAGCAACCCTGCAGGAAAGCAACTGGTATAACGCTGCTGCAGTAGTAACGCATCCTATGACAGGTGAAGTTTTGGCTATGGCAGGAAGCAGGGATTATTTTGATAGCGACCGCGAAGGGAATGTTAATGTAGCAATCGCAAATAGACAGCCCGGATCATCCATAAAGCCAATTAATTTTGCGACAGGACTTATAAATGAATACACAGCAGCAACCCCATTTGTAGATAAGAGGGTGTGTTTTCCAAATCCAGGACAAGCATCTTACTGTCCCAGAAATTATGACGGAGCATTTCATGGAGTAGTGCAGATGAGGGAAGCTCTTGCTAATTCTTATAATATTCCAGCTGTAAAAATGCTCAAGCTTAATACCACTGAAAGCATGATCAGAGTCGCAGAAAAAATGGGAATTACAACTTTTACAGACGATCCTGACAGATACGGGCTTTCTTTAACGCTAGGCGGGGGAGAAGTAACTATGCTTCAAATGACTGAGGCTTTTGGAGTTTTTGCAAATTCCGGATATAGAGTGCCTCTTCAGCCAATTCTAAAAATTGAACGTGCTGATGGAGAGATTATTGAAGAATACGAGAAGCCAACAAGCATTTTGTCCGGAATAAAAGCGATTCCTGAAGGAGTAGCATTTATTATCTCTCACATTCTACAAGATAATGCAGCAAGAACTCCTGCATTTGGAGCAAATTCTCCCCTTAAAATTCCTGATTATCCAGTATCAGTAAAAACAGGAACTACAAACGACTATAGAGACAACTGGACAATCGGGTATACGCCATCTTACGTTGCATCAGTCTGGGTGGGAAATAACGACAATACACCACTTCGAGGTGTTACATCTGGTGTAACAGGCGCCGCTCCCATCTGGAACGATATTATGACAGCACTCCTTGAAGGAACAGACCCTGAAGAACTAAAACAACCCGAAAGTGTAGTTGGTGCAAATATCTGCTCTGATTCTGGACTAAGACCGCAAGCAGATGGATCACCTTATAGATGTCCTACGAAATACGAATATTTTATTAAAGATACAATTCCAAATAAAGTCGACCCAGGGCTAACAAAAGTTTTTATTGATAAAACCACTAATGCACTTGCTGCACCAGGACAAACAGAAAATGTCGAAGAAAGAGACGGTAAGATTGTTACTGATCCAACAGGAGACACTTATTGCACCACATGTGCACCTCCTCCATCCGAAACTAGTCCTACACCTGCTCCATAGACCTATTAAATAATAGACCCAGCACTAATCCTCCCATAATAAGTCCTTGTTGTAGAGTTATTATGAAGTGATCTAATAAGCCTACAGTAAAAATCTCTATAGTTAAAAGAGCAATTATATACGCAGGAAATTTTCTATCTTTAACTAAAAGTAATGCTCTTTTTAATGCTTTATAAACGAAAATGGATACTGGTATTGCCCCAAATAATCCAATCTGAAGTAATAAATGCAGATAAATATTGTGAATTGGTTGAAATCTTGCATAAATAGGTAAGTTTCTAAAACTCGACTCAAGAAAAGTATTATTAAGCCCGACTCCAAATAGTAAATTTTCCTGCAAAATTTTTATCCCTAAATTAATAAACTCGAGTCTTATCATGATGCTTGAGGCTAACGAGTCTAAGGCTAAAAATCTACCAGAGAACAGTACGATATAAAAAGGGAAAATTGCCATTATAGTAATAAGAGAATACAGCAAAAACTTTTTTGATCTAAGAAAAGAAAAAACCGCAATAATCAGCGTTAGAAAAATTATCACTCTTGAAGCGGTAATCAAAAGCGCAACAAGTACAGGAATTAGAGATGCTATATAAAAGTAAACAAATTTACTTTTTTTCTCGCTCAAGATTCCTGATACCACAAAAAGAAATACCATAGATAAGAAAAACGCCAGAACATTCGGGTGAGGAAAAGTTCCATAAGGACGCAAAATTTCTTGACCATTTGCTACAAATGTAGAAATTCCAATAGTACTTAAACTAAAAGTTCTCTCACCCAAAAAGTACAATGCGCCACCTACAGATCTTTGCAATCCAAACTGAATAAGAACTATCACAGACTGTACGAGTGAGGCAACTACTAACACGTTTATTAATCTTCGTAACAGTATTTTATTAAATGAATAATTTGCTACACATAAAGAAAAAAAGACAATCTCGATTAACTTCAAACTCCAATAGATAGACGCTTCAAAATTTTGGGCAAAATAACTGGAAAACAATAAAGATATCAAAAAAAGTGGCAAAACAAAGCTTTTTGAAATAATTCTATAAAATGCATTGATGTGACTTACAATGTGGAATGCTATAAACAAAAGAATAGAAATATCGCTTAAATAGATAGTAGGGGATAAATAGTCCAAACGAATTCCGTTAACGAAAGCATATTCAGGCCAAAAATGCTTCCCAAGCTGGATACTAATTAGAAATATTGATAAGTAGAATGCAATGCCCTCAAACGTGCGTATTACTGCCATGAGTTTAAAAGTGGGCAATTATTTTTTCTTTATTACTAAAATTCTGTCGCGTCCTTCGCCTTCAGATTCAGAGTAAACTAATTCGTCATCTTTTAAAAGCATGTGCACATAACGCCTCTCCCATGATTTTAGCCCTCTTACAGGTTTTTCCTCACCCGTTGCCTCGACTTCCTCTTTTAATCTACCTATGAGACCCTGAAGATATTCTTCCCTCTCCATCCTATAGTTACCAACTTCTATAGTAATTTGTCTATATTCGCCATCCTTTTGGGCTACAATCATCTTTAAAATTAACTCAAAGGCAGCAAGAGTATTTCCATGCTTTCCTATTAAAAAAGCGTTCTCCTCTCCAGCATCTATCTCAAGTTTATAGACATCATCATCAAAAGTAACCCCGACCGTCGCCTGAAGACCTACCATCTCCAAAAGCTTTTGTGCTTCGTCTTTAATATTATTTTCTATTTCTTTCATATTTTTCTAAAGCTGGAACCCAATTTGCAAGCGCTCCAAACCCTGCCTGTAAATACTGCTGAAGTATACCAAAAATTGTAAAAGTTATCCAATATAAAGACAATCCCGCAGGAAGAGTGAACGAGAAAAATCCTATCATAATAGGAAAAAGGAAGAGTGATTGCTTCATAAATGTGGTCTGAAAATCTTCTTTTCCATCAACTTTTACAGGCATTACTTTGCTCATCATCATTTTTGAAAGTATTAATTGTGTTAATGCTGCAAGTAAAGGGAGTACTACAACTACTGGCATTGCCATAATTATATCTTGGGGCTTTTGCGCAAGGTGAATTCCAAAAAAAGTAGTGTCCCAAAGACTACTTGGCCTTAATGAGTCAAAATACAGAAGCGGCGATATCTCTTTTAAAAATACGTCAAATGAACTAATAGCTGCAATCTTAAATATTACTTGATAAAGCGCAAGGATTATAGGTAACTGAATGAGTGCAGGAAGACAACCAGCTGCAGGATTTATTCCATGCTTTTTATACAACACCATTATTTGCTCTTGCTGTTTTTGTTTATCCTTCTTATATTTATCACGAATAACCTTCATCTCAGGACCTAAAATCTGCATTTTCTTACTTGATTTGATCTGAGCGGACATGAGAGGATAGAGCACAATTCTTAAAACTAAAGTGAGAATTATGATTGAAAATCCTAAGGCAAAAGGAATTCCAAGTGAAGCTAAAAATTGATAAATCGCAAGAAGTAAATTTGTAATTGGTTGAGTAAAAATGAGGTGAAAAATGTCAATTATTATCATTTTATATTTTTTCTATACTGTCTATTAGTAACTTTTCAAGCATACTATCCGAAACACCCTCCGGAATTGGTCTCATATATATAACTATATCGTTTTCGTCCAATTTTTCTTTTAGATTTTCTTTTAAAACAGCTACAACTTTTCTCTTTATTTTATTTCTTATGACTGCTTTTTTAGAAACTTTCTTACTGACTACTACTGCATTCGTCCCCAAATCGTTTTTCTTAGGTCCAAAACGAAGAGAAAAGTAGGGAGTTGATATTACCTTTCTAGGTAGTCCCTGCTTAAAAGAGAATCTTTTTTCCTTTTCAAACATTTTTATGCGTCCGGGGCAATTCCCCATCAGCAGCTCCTCTCAAACTAAACACTCTTTCGGCCTTTTAGCTGTCTTCTTTTTATAACTGCTTTACCTGTATGTGTTTTATTACGATTCAAAAAACCGTGCTTTCGTGCGGCTTTTTTCTTATTTGATTTTGTTAATAATTCTGGCATGAGTGTGATGATACCAAAATTAGGCTAAAAACACAATAGAAATATACCTTAAAATGTTTTTATTTAGCTCAATTGCATTTGATGAAATATTGCTTTAAAAGCATGCCATTATGGATGTAGAGCGTAGAGAACCTGATTGAGAGGATGAAAAATTATGTAAGTGGTATGTGGATCCCCTTGCAAACAACACACTATTTCTTATTTTTGAAATTTGTAGTATTGGTAGTATTTGTAGTATTCTATAATCATGATTCGGATTGCAATTAATGGATATGGAAGAATAGGACGAGTAGCGCACAGAATAATTATTGAAAAGCACAGCAGTGAAATAGACGTCGTCGCAATCAACGCTGGCAAAAGCACTGATCTATCTGGGTGGATGTATCTTCTTAAATACGACACTAATTATGGCGTTCTCAAAGATCATACTTTTTCTGTTAAAACTCCGGAAGAGAAGCCACTAGATGTTGAAACTACTGCAGAATTTCTAGGATGGCTTAATGTCGACGGGAAAGATATAGCAATTTTTGCAGATAGAAAGCCGGAAAATCTTCCATGGAAAGATCTAAATATTGATACAGTCATAGAATCAACTGGCGCATTTGAAAGCCACGAAGACTTAATGCTTCATATAAATGCCGGTGCAAAATCAGTCATCCTCTCTGCGCCATACAAAGGAGAAACTCCGGTTCCCACATATGTACTTGGTGTAAATTCTAATCCTTCAGGACAACATTTTTCAGATAAAGTTATAAACAATGCTTCATGCACTACAAATTGTATTTCTCCAGTTGCAAAAGTCATCGAAGATAATTTCGGAATTGAAAAAGCAATGATGACTACTATCCATGGCTACACATCTGACCAAAGAATTCAGGACGGAGGACACAAAGATTATAGACGCGCTAGAACTGCTGCTGCAAATATAATCCCAACCTCAACAGGAGCTACAAAAGCTGCTGCCGAGGCGATTCCTTCACTTAAAGGCATTTTTAATGGTCTTGCGATTAGAGTTCCTGTTCCAGTTGGCTCGCTTTCAGACTTTACATTTTTATTAAAACGGGATACAACAGAAGACGAAGTAAACAGCCTCCTTAAGGCTGCTTCAGAAGGTAGTCTTAGGGGGATATTAGAAGCGACAACTGACCCTATCGTAAGTTCAGATATAGTAGGTAATCCTCACTCATGCATAGTCGACCTTAGTCTTACACAGGTTGTAGGAGGAAATATGTTAAAAATAATCGCGTGGTATGATAATGAGTATGGGTATGCCAACAGACTCATAGAGCAGAGTTTACTTCTTGGAAAGTCCATACAAATAGCTTAAAATACAACATGGGCGATATCTCCGGTATTAAAAATATTACTGTATCAGGTCGAATCGGCAGCGGCGCAACTACTCTTGCAAAAAAACTCTCAGAACACTTTAAATGGGAAATGCTTGACGGTGGAAAAATTATGCGCAAGGTTCAAAACGACATAGGCGCAGGGGTAGAAGAAACCAGTAAAAGGCCTGATCATTTTGATCTGGAATATGAAGAAAAGATTAAAAAAATCCTTTCTGCCGAAACACACCACATTATTCAAAGCCATCTAGCAGGGTATGACGCGCAGGGTATTTCCGGAGTATTTAAAATACTGGTTGTAACAGAAGATGAAAATGGAGAAGACAAAACTGATATTAGAATCGATCGACTAGTTAATCGTGATGGAACTCCTGTTGAACAGGCAAAACACGAACTCAGAGAACGTGATAAACAAAATCTTGATAAATGGAGAAGGCTTTATGCAGATAACGATTCGAGTTGGGTCTACTGGGATAAAAGCTATTATGATCTTGTTATAAATACCTATGACCACAACCAAGAAGAAGCATTTCAAGAAGCACTGAAGAAAATAAATCTTATCACTACCTAATATCAGCAGTAGGAGATGGCCTTAAAAATCTGCAAGTAGTAGAATTTTGCGTTCCTTCTAGAAAATACGCTTCATATCCAAAACACTTTTTAGTCTCGACATTTTCAGGAACAGATAAAATAGATTCACTTTTATCTTTTATAACGTTTTCCATAACCTCTCGCCATAATGGTGCAGCACCCGTTACTCCCGATGCAAGAGTCGGAGAAAGAGGAGTGTTGTCATTATTTCCAACCCAAGTTGCGACCACATAGTCATTTGTAAATCCGACTGTCCAGTTATCGCGCTTATTGTCCGTTGTACCGGTTTTTACAGATACTCTTTTTCCTGGAATATTTAAAAGAGAATTTGATCCAAAAGCATTACTTCTTGCTCTATTATCAGAAAGTATATCTTTTATTATAAATGCGACCCCTGGATCAATAACCTGCTCTCCTTCGGTATCTTTTTCATATAGGGTTTTTCCAGTACTATCCTTTACCTCAAGAATTGGATCCAGATCAACTCTTTTACCTTCATTTGCAATTACTCCATATGCAGTTGCAAGATCAACCATCCTTACCTCTTTTCCTCCTAAAGCAATAGATAAGCCATAATAGTTATCCTTCCCCCAAGAAGTGATTCCCATCTTGCGGCCATATTCTGCAATTAAATCAGGGCCTAGTTTTTCTGCGATTCGTACTGCTGGAATATTATACGAATTTGCAAAAGCGAGCCTAAGTGGCACCATGCCATGGTATCTTCCATCATAATTAACAGGCTTATAACTTTCTGATCCTGGAATTTCTATAGTTATAGGTGTATCCTGCAGAATACTCCCTTCAGAAAACCCATTTTCAAGAGCTGCGGTGTACGCAATTAGCTTTATAGTAGATCCCGGCTGACGAAGAGATGTAGTAAGATTTACATTACCATCATTCTCATCATCAAAAAAATCTTTGCTACCCACCATAGCGAGTATATCTCCGTTATTTGGATCTGTAACAAGTGCTGCCGCATTCCCAATTCCCAAATATTCATTTTCAAAAACCGTCTGCTCGACCTGTTCCTCAACAAATCCCTGCACCGTAAGATCTATACTAGTTTTAATATGCAGACCACCTCTTTCAACTTCATATAGTCCATATTTTTTAATAAGTTCATCTTTTACATACATGACAAAATGCGGCGCCTTAATAGAAGTCTGTGGACTTTGAAAGGTAAGATTTTGACTATAAGCATCATGCGCCTCAGTTTCACTTATATATCCGTCTCTTACCATGGCGGTTAGAACCTCCCATTGTCTTTTTTTCCATGCGTCTTTTGAATTAATGAAAGGTGAGTATATAGATGGTGCTCGAGGAAGTCCTGCTAAAAATGCAGCTTCCGCAAGACTCACCTCTGATGCACTTTTTCGAAAATATGTTTGCGCAGCTGACTCGATTCCCCAAGCTGTGCCCCCATAAGGAACATAATTAAAATAAAGTTCTAAAATTTCATTTTTTGAATATTCTCGCTCTGCCCATATAGCAAGTGCAGCTTCTTTTAGTTTTCTCTCAATTGTAGGCTCTGGAGTAAGAAGCGCAGACTTTATTAATTGTTGAGTTATTGTTGATCCCCCTTGAAGAGATTCGTTAGTTATATTTGCAACGATTGCCCGACTTATTCCTCTTATATCAAATCCGGGATGTGAATAAAAATTCTGGTCTTCAATTGCAATTGTCGCTTCCTTTAAATAATCGGGGAGAGTGTTGAGTCCAACTATAGTTCTATTTTGCCCGGCATAAAACTCGTAAAGCAGGTTTCCATTTCTATCATAAAGCTTAGTCGTCTGAGGAATTTCGGCTACTGACAACTTATCGAGTGACGGAAGATCTGAAATGAATATATAAAAAACCAGAGGAGTAAAAATAAAAACAAAAGAAAAAATACTCCCAAAAAAGAAGTATTTTAATTTTGAAAAAACACTAATCGAGACCAATGTTGTACTCTTGGAGCTTTTTTGTACATGTAAGTTTCTAGACTTTACTGACTTTTTTTGCCTTTTTTTGAGGCTATATTGTAGAAAAGCCGGTCTTTTCAGTCTAAATTTGAATTCAGGGAAAGATACTACTCTACTATGAGACTTTATTTTAGTTAAAGTATTTTGGAATGAAGAGACAATTAAGCTAAGTGTTGAAAATAATATATTGACAGTAAGGTCAACTATCTCTCCTAACTTAATTAGCAAATAAGCTAATAAATAAAACAAAAACTTTATCACTGCCATATTTATTCAAAAAAAATCAATTCAATAAATTCAGTGGGCAGTGCTTCTTTATACCTACAATTATAATAATTTATAGGATACTATACAATATGTATTTTCTCGTACATAAATTTGCACAATATAGCAAAATGACTTTTAATTTGGGAGTTTTCATGCTACATTAATTACGATGAATGTTTTGACAATTGGCAGCAGTCTCATAGATTTTTTTATACAAATCGAAAACAACGATCAAATCGAAATAAAGGATAATAAGGTATTGCTTCCACTAGGCGCTAAATTCCCGATTGATATTAAATCTCTTTCTCTCGGAGGAAACAGCACAAACGTTGCATCAGCATTAAATAATCTTTCTATTTCAACTTCTCTCTATACATATTTGGGCAATGACCCCCTTTCAAAACACATAAGAGAAAAAATGGAGGAGAAAAAAATAGAACTTATAATTGATGAGATAAATACTACAACAGGATCGTTATCGTTAATTTTTGATTTTCCGACAGACAGAATAATTTTTTCCCATCACAATAAAAGCGAATACGATTTTGATAAAGGAAAGATAAATAAAAAACCGGACTTTATATTTCTAACATCAATCGGAAATACGTGGGAAAAGGCTTATGAAAAAATCCTATCATATGCAGTGGAAAACAATATCCCATTTGCTTTTTCTCCAGGATCACAGCAATTAAGAAGTATGAATGAAATATTTATAAGAACAGTAAGATCCGCAAAAATTTTAATGTGTAATCTAGATGAAGCAAAAAAAATAAATGGTGCTCTCAACGGTAAAACAGTTGAGGATATTAAAGAATTACTACTAAGTCTTAAAGGCTCTGGTATTGAAGTACTCTCGGTAACAGATGGGAAAAATGGCGCTTGTGCATTAGGAGCAGAAGGACAAATCTATAAAATAAACTCTCCAAAACCAGAAGGATACGAAAAGACAGGTGCAGGAGACGCATATGCAGGCGCTTTTTTGAGCGCATTTTTATATAACAAAGACTTAAAAACAGCTATGAGATGGGGTATTTTAAATGCATTGGGTGAAATGAAAAAAATTGGAGCCCAAACAGGACAATTGAATTTAAACCAGATAGAAAAAGAATCAACGGAGAGACAGGATTTAATAATTGAGGAAATATGAAAATATATTTAGCAACCGACCACGCAGGCTTTAAGTTAAAAGAAAAAATTAAAGATTTTCTTATTGAAAATAATTATAAAGTAGAGGATTGCGGGGCTTACGCATATAATCCGGATGATGATTATCCTGATTTTATCTTTAAAGCAGCAAAAAGTGTTGCGAAAAATAAAAATCGCCTTGGAATAGTTTTTGGAGGATCTGGACAAGGAGAAGCAATTGCTGCAAATAAAATTAAGGGTATTCGAGCAGCTGTATATAACAATGAAAATCTGGAGCTTATAAAACTTTCCAGAGAACATAATAACTCAAATGTATTATCTATTGGTGCCAGATTTGTATCTGAAAAAAATGCAATTAATGCTGTAAAAATATTTCTAGAAACTAAATTTCCAAATGAACCACGCCACAAAAGACGAATTAATAAAATAAAGGGGATAGAAAATGAACTACTATAAAGAAATAATCCCGGGAGTACTCGAAAATGAGTGGGGCGAAATAGAAAAGAAACTTCAAAGTATTAAGACTTTTGCAAAAAGCGCACACATTGACATAATTGACGGAAAATTTGTAGATAATAAAACTTTCTTAGATTTTTCTAAATTCAAACCTTATTCAGATAATCTTTTTCTCGAAGCACATCTTATGGTCGAAAATCCTATTGAATATTTAAAGCCGCTTTCAGAAGCCGGATTCAAAAGATTTATAGGACACATTGAAAAAATGCCGGATGTAGTCGAATTTATAGCGCAAGGGCAAATACTAGGAGAGGTAGGGCTGGCTTTAGATGGACCTACAGATCTAAGCGCATTAAAAGATATAAGTTTTGATGATCTCGATTGCCTTTTAATTTATGCATCAGAAAAAGCAGGATTTGCTGGTCCTCCTATGCTACCTAAAAGACTGGATAAGGTAAAAGAACTACGCAGTCGGACAGAAATTCCAATAGAAGTTGATGGTGGGGTAAAAGATCACAGTATTATAATGGCAAAAGATGCTGGTGCGACGCGATTTGTAGCAACGAGTTTTATATGGAACTCAGATAACCCAAAAGACGCTTACGAAAAGCTTATTAAACTTTTATAGCTATCTAGAGTCAAAGATCGTTCTAGCAACAAGTCCTATGTTTTCGTGGGCTTTATTTTCATCTACTATTCCCTGGGTCATAACCACCAGAATGAATGGACTCTTGTTAACTTGTCCTGAGCTTGCCGAAGGATCCACTATTCCACCATCATGAACCATATTATCTGCATCTCCTATTTTGTGATACACCTTTGCCTCATCTAGATTTCTAGGAATTCTATTTTCAAATTCCGTATCCGACATATAATCCAAAAGTTCTTTTTTAAGCGCTTCAGACATAAGTTCATTATTATAAAACTTAGACATAAGAGTTCCAAAATCTTTAGGTGATGTTTCATTATAGGCAATACTCGTTGCACTAAGTCCTAGAGAGTCAACATAACTTTGAATCTG